>ENA-OREN01002022-OREN01002022.1-marine-metagenome-genome-assembly--contig:-NODE-2022-length-21821-cov-7.307579_pt1 | contig 21821 bp, 14 predicted proteins | sample MGYA00248624_ERZ508555 | MGnify/ENA primary metagenome ERZ508555 (study PRJEB26222, sample SAMN06267773) | marine metagenome | isolation source: Saanich Inlet, British Columbia, Canada | place...
GTTTTTTAGATTATGATGGTTCTTTTAAAATATATTAAGACCATTGAATCAAAAATTTAATATTGAATTTTAATTTTATCCCTTAGTAATATTATTAAAATCCATTAGGCTCGTAGACCACAATTTTGCTGCCCGTATTATCAAAGTTAAATGCAACATGAACTAGGTTTTTGAGACGATCTCGAATTTTATTGTGATTTTCTGGCGCAGCAAAAAAAAGGATAAAGCCTCCTCCCCCAGCTCCAAGAATTTTGCCACCTATTGCACCCGCATTGATTCCTGTTTCATAGATCTCATCAATTTGAGGTGTGGAAACTTTCGTAGATAAACTTCGTTTGAGTTTCCATGATTCGTGAAGGAGTGTTCCTAAGTCTTTTATGGCGTCAGAAGGGCGGTGTAAAATGGATAACCCCTCATCCACCATTTGTTTCATTTGCGTGAGTTCGCGAAAATGACTTTTAAAGTTTGCTATTTTGTCCTTAGCGATTTCTGAAGCATAGCGGGAAAGCCCTGTAAAAAAAAGTAACATGTGATCTTGTAATTGATTTATTCGGTCATTATTTATAATTACCGGGGTAATATTAAACGAGTCATCAGCGTTGAAATCGATTCTGTTGAAGCCACCGAAGGCGGCTAAAATTTGATCTTGATTTCCTACGGTTTCTTTTAGAACTTCTTGCTCAATATAAATCGCTTGCTTGGCTAAATCTTCCTTAGATATTTGCTGGCCTTTCAGTGCATTAAGCACATTTATTAGACCGACAGTGAACGAAGAACTTGACCCTAGGCCAGATCGAGCTGGGAGATCCGCATCGTGATGAATTTCAAGGCCCGCGCTCGTGCCGAGAGTAGATAATACGGCACGGACAGCAGGATGCTGGATTTCTTCAATTTCTTTTACCGATTCGACTTTAGAGTATACTATACGGTGCTTGTGGTCAAAAAATGGAGGAAGGTGGCGGCAACTAATATAGCAATATTTGTCGATGGCTGTGGCTAGTACGCTACCACCGTTATTACGGTACCAACTCGGATAGTCGGTTCCGCCACCGAATAGAGAAATCCTGAATGGAGTTTTGCTAATGATCATTTAAGGAATAGGGATATTGGATCTATGCCAATCTATAGTTTTTAGGATTCCTTCGTCCAGTGATACCTTTGGTTCCCATCCAAATTGACGCTTTGCTTTCCCACAGTCTAGAGCGACCCGAGTTTTAATTGTCGGTTTTGAAGTGTCATTTTTTACTATTATGCTTTTACCAGAAAAGGTAACAATTTTATTGACCAAGTCCGATACTTTAATAGAACTTCCAAAACCAACATTAAAAAGACCAAAGGGGGTGTTCTGTTTTTCAATAGCGAGTTTTATAAAGTCGACTAAATCGGACACGTAAAGCAAATCCCTTTCTTCAGAGCCATCTCCCCAGATAGTTATTTCTCCATTGGTGCAGTGAAGTACTTTGGTTATGCTTGCACCAAAAACGTGAGAGCGTTCAAGGTCAAATTTATCATAAGGGCCATAAATATTTGAATGCCGGGCAATGGTATACTTGGTTGACCCTATCCCCGAAAAAAAAGAACACATCTTTTCCAAGTATACCTTAGTCCACCCAGCTCCAAAGTAATCAGCATGTATATCTTTATCGGCACTAAAATCCTCTTCCTTTACTAAGGTTGAACTGGGGTTATACATTATGCTACAGCTAAAAAATATTACATGAGGCACCTGACTGTCATGAGCAGCACGAAATATTAAAGAATTCATAAGAGCATTATCTGTGACATGGATATGAGGGAGATTAATGATATCCTTAACGCCAGATGTTGATGCGGCAGCTTGAATTATGACATCTACATCCTGCATACATTTTTCCACATCATTTTTTTGGGTTAGATCAGCCTGAATCCATTTCATACCTGAGCAGTCAAATGGAGGTTTGTTATGGTTAACTCCGAATACTTCTAGAGAATTATCTTTAGACAATGCTTCGCAAAGATTGCGTCCAATAAAACCCGTGGCTCCGCAAATAAGAATTTTCTTTTTAGTCATTTTTCTATATATCTAGGAGTAGGTATAAGCTTTGGTACTGGGAGATACCGAGGCCAATTAAATATATCGCCAGAGAAGGTGAGTTCTGGCTAAAAGGTTATTTTTACTGCTATGGAGCTTATCTTTAAAAAAAATTTTATAAAACAGACTCATACAGAAACTTTTGATAGAGAATAGAATATGTCACTCAAATAAAGGTTTTGGTTTTCTGTTTGACACGAGGTGATCTAAATAAAGCCTATGAATCATTGGTTGCCCCAGTGAAATGGTAAGCACGAGAATCTTTCTTATGTTCTATTTCCTTTTTATTTTTGCCTCCAGCTGGATGGGATAGTTCTGGGATAATTCGTCTTTTTTGAAGATCATACTCTTCGTAAGCTTTTCTCTGGTACAGTAATAAATCTTCGTCGCTGACTTCAGATAAATTTACGGCTACATGTTGATAACAAGTATAATCATCAAATTTCATAGGATCTATATCCTCTATTTTCCCCAACTTTTTGGCTAGACGGTAAAGTTCAGTTCCTGGAAAAGGAGTAGCGATTAAAAACTTAACTTGGTCCGAATCTAACTCTTTAGCAAAGTCAATTGTCGCTTGGATGGATTCGTGTGTGTCTCCTGGATGTCCTATTATAAATGAGCAGGTAAAGGGTAGTTTTTGCTTCCTCATGACCGCGCAGGCTTTACGTATCTCCTCCTTGGACTCACCTTTTCCAGTTTGATCTAGAATTCTCTGGTCACCTGATTCAACCCCCAAATAGCCTAGTATTAAACCAGATTCTTTCAATGCTATGGTAAGGTCTTCGGTCATAGTGTCGGCGCGAAGATTTACGAAATATCGAATGTCTAGTTTATTTTTTATTATGAGTTCACATATTTCAAATACTCGAGCCTTATGGGTAGTGTAGGTATCATCATAAAAAAAGAATTCGTTAATATTATAATTCTCAACTAATTGTCGGAGTTCTTCTACTACGTTCTCGGCAGATCGCATCCGAACCTTTCGTTCCCATACAACGTTAGAGGCGCAAAAATTACAATCCCAAGCACAACCTCTGGCCGTATTAATTCCCATGTAATTTTTGTGAAACATTACAGGATCTCTATATTTTTCCAGAGGAAGCAGGTCCCAAGCTGGGAATGGTAAGCTATTGACATCTTTGATAAAAGTTCTTTTTGGATTTACTATTACCTGCCCGTCATCTCCGCGGTAAGCAAGGTTTTCAATATTTCGAACGTCTTTCTTTTGTTCTAGGGCATTTAAAAGGTCGACCAGAGGATCCTCACTTTCTCCCACTATTGCATAGTCTATAGATAAGTCGTGAAAAACGTTGTTTGGTTCTCCCGAGACATGGGTTCCTCCTAATATTACAATGACATCTTTGTTGATTTTTTTACAGAAACGCGCGGTATGGATGATAAGAGGGTATCTTGGAGTGATAGTAGAAAATCCAACTACATGAGGGTTATTGGCCATGATTTCAGTAGCCATTTTCTCAGCATCAATCTCACTATGTTTGGAAATAGTTGCTTCAAAATCAATAATATTTGGCGTATGACCAAATTGCCTGACATAGGCGGCAAGACCCGCAATGTTAATAGGAGGTCGAAAAGTCCCTGTAAACTCAACGTTAGGTGGATTGATTAAGGTTATTCTCATTTAAGGAGCTTCCTTCAGTTGTCGAGACTAGCTAACGGTTTTGATTTAAAAATAAATTTAAAAAGCTTCACAATCTAGCATATACAGCTTAAACCTTGGTAGGTAATTCTAACTCTTCTATCTTCTTTAAAAATAAGGGTTCCAGCTCTTACTATCGACATGCTAAAGCTTTTTATTAAGTTTCATAGTGACTTTAATTTATCTTCCCCCCGCAACAGGTAACACGGCTCCGTTAACATAAGCTGCTTTATCGGATAATAACCATAGGATTGCATAAGCTACTTCCTGAGGCGTTCCCAATCTTCCAACCGGGATTTCTTTTTTTATTTTTTTAAAAACTAGTTCATCGGGAAAATCGTGTTGATCAGTTTTAATAACACCCGGGCTGACTGCATTGACTCTAATTCCTTCTAGCGCAACCTCTCTGGATAGCCCTAAGGTAAAATTATTAATTGCAGCTTTGGAGGCAGCATAGGGAGTGAGGCCATTACCTCCAAATTGGCCTGCTTGTGAAGATATGTTAACAATTGCGCCTCCTTTTCCTCCCTTAGAACGGCTCATTCTTTTAACAGCTTCCCTGGCACAGTAGAAATAGCCTAAAAGGTTTACTTCAAATATATGTTTCATTTCCGAGACGTCAAGGTCTATTAATTGAGACCTTGGGCCAGAAATTCCTGCATTGTTAACCAAGGCACCCAGGTTGCCTAATTCTAGTTCTGCCGTCTTAAACAGGCGTTCGACATCTTTTGAAGAGCTAATATCAGCTTGTACGGCAATAGCTTTGCCACCTTTGGAATTTATTTCTCCAACTATTTGATTCGCACTCTTAAAATTTTTTTCGAAATTTACGCACACGGAATATCCCATTTGCGCAGCTTTAATGGAGGTAGATGCTCCTATGCCGCGACTGCCCCCTGTAACGATTAAAACTTTTTGTTCAGTTTTCATGTTTGCTTTTATTAAGAATTTCTGTATTTTTTTAGAACTTGAGATTGAATATTTTTAAAGTTGTTATCTTCATTTAAAAATCGAACTTCTTGATAAGATTTTTGTATCATTTTAATTTGATTTGCTTCCAACGGACCTAGATCGCTAGCTTTAATATTTTCTTTAACTTCAAGTTCATTTAGTATCCCCGGAATAACAGTTGTGACCTGAGGGTAGGACAAACAAAACCTAAGAGCAAATTGAGAATTTGTTTGAGAGGAATAGTTTGTTTTGCATGAGAGCATTTTCCGAGAACCCTGAATCCAATTGTCAATTTGTTGGTTGGACCAACGACTTCGATGGTCTTGTTTGTCAAAACGAGTATCTTTATTCAGTTTTCCGCTCAGAAAACCAAAGCACAAGGGTGTGCGTGCGATTAAAGAAACTTGTTTTTCATCAGAGCTTTTTATTAGACCGGAGTCTATGGCCCGATGGTCAAGTAGGTTAAAGTTGACTTGAATACTATCGGCTTTAAATTGTTCTATCGCTCTAATTCCTTCTTGAGGTGATTTAACAGATACTCCAAAAGCTCGAACAACTCCTTTTGTTTTGAGTTGATCAACCCAGTTCAAAATGTCATGGTTGTGTTGCATTATATATGTTGGTGGATTGTGTAATTGCAAAAGGTCAACATAGTCTGTTTTTAAACGTCTGAGGCTACCTTGTAGAGATATTGAGAGATTTTTTATAGAAAAATCAGAGGGATCCTCATAATTGATGAGCCCAACCTTTGTGGCAATGAGTACACGATCTCTAACTTTTAAAAATGTTTTACCTATGATGCGTTCACTATGTCCTCGGCCATAAACATTAGATGTGTCAAAAAAATTTATTCCGTTATCCAACGCGCAATTTAAAGCTTTTATAGATGAACTATCATTTGTTGGCCCATAACTTGTGGCGCCTTTGCTGACCCCTCCGATTCCCCAGGCACCAAAACCAATTTCGGATACCAAAATTTCTGTTTTACCAAGTCGGCGGTATTTCATTTGTAAATTGAGATTAAAGAAAGGTTAGGCATTCGACTATTTAGTAATGAACTTCACAATGATTTTTAAATTAGTTTGCCCATTTAGATTGTCTCCTTTTTTGTTTCCATGTCAGGCTATGTCAAAATAATAGGTTGGCCTATCTTTCCAAGTTATGTAGACCCAGTCATTCGATCTGTAAATTTGATACATTTAGAGAAAGGCGGTTGATTTTTAAACACTCGATTTCAGATTTTAAGAATGTTGTATTCGAGTTCGGTTTCTAAGTCATCGTAAAGATAATAAGATTTTTTTAGAAAAACTTAGCAGATACTGGAAAGTCTGTTTGCTCTGACAAAGTGCCTATTTGGCCCCATTGAATTAGCTTCAGACCATTTATTTGCTCAACGATAGTAGCTTGTGGATCGGAAGTTTATAAAATGATTTTCTTTCATTATCGTTGACGATAAGATCGATAAATAAGTTTGAATGGTAAAAATTTTTACCTAAAGGGGCAGAACCATTGTTTGAATCTATTTTAAATGCGAGTATTTAGTTTTTAAACATGATCGATTATTATCTTCGATTTATTAAGATTAGTTTTCGAAAGTTCAATAGACCATATTCCGTTCTCCAAGATAACGTTGCAAGCTTCGAATGTTGTTAGATATATCTTTGCGTGTTAAAGACGGTCCCCATGGAGTCTGGTTATGAAATTCGAACGGAAGTCCGACTTCTTCATTATTATCAAAACGAAATAATAAATGGGAGTGCTTTGATAAGTCAGGGTCTATCGATTTTATTCCAAATTCTTTTGGGTGCTTATAAAAATAAGAACCAGGAATAGGGTCAAATCCAGATACTGATACAAAATCGGGTTGGACCTCTTCAATATATTGGATAGTTTTTTCTAAAACATTTTTAGTTTCTCCCGGTAGCCCAAACACTAAGCATATTTTGACGCGTATCCCGTGTTTTTTTACCGTTTCGATAAACTTTCTATTCTTTGCAACGTCAGGAGCTGGTTTGTTCGAAAGTTTTAGAACTTTGTCATTCTCTACACTTTCGATGCCAAGCGCTAACTCTAGACAGCCACTTGCTCGAGCTAGTTTGATCATTTCTTCTGAGCCAGCAGGGATTGTTTGGCCTCTCCAATTAATATTTGATTTGCCAATGGCCTCTAGATATTCGCGACACAGATTTATGTTTGGAGGGATACAAACTTCATCTTTAATGTTGATGGCATCAATTTTATATCGTTCCTTCAAATATTCTATTTCAGCTGTGATTTGGTTATGCTTTCGGTAATCGAATGTTCTTGGGAAGTTATATACGCAAAAATTGCAACTAAAGCTACAGCCTCTTGAGAAATAGGCAGTTGTTCCTATAAAGTCCCCGTATTGGGAAAAATGTTCTTTATTAACGATTCGGTGGTCGGGAAGAAAGTCACGTAAGGGATGAGAATAGTTTTCAAAAGGGTAGACTTCTTGGGTTTTATATAGTTGTCTAAGTTTTCCATTTTGGAAGTCACTTATCGCTTCAGTAATCAGTTCCTCGCCAGTCCCAAAGCATAAAGAATCAAAAAACTTTTCACACTCTTGAGGACAATGTTCGACATGGGTTCCGCCAGCAATATGAATACTTTTGGGATAAGCGGCTTTAAGTTTATTTACTACCGAATATATTTCTGCAGCATCAGCAGATTTCATAATCCAATAAAGATAGATTTCACTTTCCGGAAGAGAGGAACTTGTTGTGGATGAGCAGGGTTCCCTCAAATCCGTAATAGTGACCCTGGCAGTTGGGAACTTTATTCGAATTAGAGTGGCATAATAAAGTTCCCAAAGAGGTTGAATTTTTAGTGGATCATGCCAGTAGTTCCAAGGGGGGACAACAACGCTGATGGATAACACTTAAAAACTCCTTATTAGTTTTGCGATGACTGGCTGTATTAAAAAGTATTGGTTGTTCTTTCACCTTGTCAAGGATGCCAGCTTTTTATGATCTCTTAAATTTTCCCGTACATATATTCTACCCTATTTGCTAAAAACATGGCTTTATCAAACTAAAGATGGCTTTTTGGCGCTCTTTAATTATTGAAACCTGAGAAGGATATGAGCCCCTTTAAACCCATTCAGTAGTAACGTACAAATTATAAATTTTGAGATCAATGATTTGCTTCATACAAAATAGCCTCGTTTAGTTCTTATGAAGGGCATTATAGTTGGTGCATGTGTTTTTCTATTTCTATATTTATGTTCATTCTCATTTTCAGTAGTGTACGTCATCTACTATTGCACATTGTACGACGAAAAAAATGGAAACACTTTTACTCATTATTTTTAATGTACCAATTGTCTAGTTTTTCAGGAAATGGGAGATGAAATTCTTTAAATGATCCGATGACAGCCAATTGCAGATGAAATTATGTTTGTTAGCTAGCTATATCATATTTATTATTGTGAACCCTTAAGATAAAAATATGCTACTATGACAGTATCACCCTCGCAGAACACCCTTCGTATTTAATACACCAACAAAAAAGAGTTAACAACTGTGTTAAGCAATATAAGAAAGTTCTTATCTCCGTCGACGGTGAGTTATTTGAAACACTCACTTCCTATCCGAATTCACTCAAGGCTTAAACTAAAACGCCAGCCATTTGGCTTCTTTTGCGAACTCACAACTAAATGTAATATACGTTGTGATTTTTGTACAAGAACTGATTTTACCCGCAAAGGTAATAAAAAAGAAAATTTTAATATCAGCGACATGACAGATGAGACAATAGAGCGAGTAATAGAAGAGTTAAAGAAATTTTATGAGGCAAAAATACCTGTTTATTTTTTGCCGATGGGACTTGGTGAGCCACTAGTATATGAAAAGCTTTTTAGTACCTACGAAAAAATAAAAAGAATTTCCAAAGACATCCCAATAACTATGACAACTAATGGGCTTACACTAAACGAGGAGTGTTGTAATCGTATTTTAGCATCAGGAGTGGATGAAGTGTCAATAAGTCTTAACTCAAGAAATGCTCTAGAGTATAAACAACATATGGGTTTAGATAAATATGACACGGTCACCGAAAATATCCGTAATCTAATAAGAATAAGAGACAGAAAAAATAAGCGCCTGAGAATTTTTATTCAATACATTGACTATGAAGATAATCCAAGTTCTTTTAAGGAAGATATTCGCGAGTGGGTGAAAATAATGAGCGGTCAAGACAAATGCTATGTTCACCCTCTTGTCAACATGGGTGGATATTATAAAAACTCTAGCATCCGCGTCGGCTCCTCGGAGCATTATCCCTGCTCTTCTCCATTGCAAATGATAGCGATTCGCTTAAATGGAGACTTGTACCCCTGCTGCCCTCCATTTTATGCAGGCGGCGAAAAGATTGAATCTCTTTACATGGGCAATATCAGTTCAACAAGCCCTTTTAAAATTTTTAACGACAAAAAAAGTAAGCCAGAAAAAATTGTGGCTTGTATGCGCAGGAATGACTACTCGCAACTTCCAACTTGTGATAACTGTAATACTTACAGATTAGCACCTAACATATCATTCAAAATTCCTTTATACAAAAGGTTAAGCGGGCAAAAATGGCTCTAATTAAAGTGAAATGAATTAACGCTACAACCTAAACTGAACAGCAATTACAATTCTTACCTTAAACTTGCAGTCTGCCTGATTTAAAAGCTTCGATCACGATATCAGCAAATCTCGTATAAATCAGATTTTAAAATCAATAGTTGATTTTGAGGTAGGTAACTTTTGTGTAACTTTGCCATTCTTACAAAGTGAATTACTATCCAAAAATATTAGTAGTGAAATTAATCTATTGTTACTGGGCACTTTCTTTCGTAATAGCTGGCTTTTTCCTCATTTTATTAGTTTTATCTTTCATGTCAAAAATAGCACGAGTCAGCCTAACTATTTTAGCTGAGTCTGTTAAAAGCCAAATGAAGCCCTCTTCGCCGACTGCAGCATCTCTTATGCGTTCGCCCACTTTAAAGGTTTCGTAACTCTTAACTCTATTTTTTTTAATATCATAATCAATTGCGTAAAGACTTCCAGTTTTCATACTGGTTAATAAAAATTTACCCCTAAACCTACTGAAATATGATCTGTTGTAAAACATGAGTTGAGATGTGCCGAGGCCAGGGGTGAAATAGAATGATGGTTCAGAAAAATTCGGAGACATTGGCCTCTCATATTTATCTTTTTGGGTATATGTAAAGCCATAGGAGTGGGTTGGCCAACCAAAATGGTCTCCGTCTTTAACTATGGTAAAAAGATCACCGCCCATTGGCCCATTCTCTGAAATAAATATTTCATTTAATGCGACCACTAAACCCAGTGAGTTTCTCAAGCCCTTGGCTAAAACTTTTGCCTTACCTCCTGGTGAAATTTTCAAGACTGCGCCTATGTGAAGATTCCAGTTCTTCGAGTCTGATTCAAAATCCGAGTCATACCCCCCAATAGTAAATATTACGTTGTCATCAAGAAAATCCATACGACCACCTGCGGCATTAGACTTGCGGCAAAAATTTGGTGTAAAAAAATCAACAAAGTTTAATTCAGACTTAGAATTAACATCGAATTTTGCTTTATCTATCGCGACAGTAAAACAGTCATAATTTTTGTTATATTTAAAGTAACTTACATAAACAGTCTTGCTATTTTTATTATATGCAACATCCCTTACGGTAAGTCTTTCTGATATGTCGTCCCCTGAATTAGGATTAACCAAGTGAGGCTCTTGCTTATCGATTCTCATTTTTAAGTTTGAACCGAGTGGAACCAATTCACTAGAAACTTTTAGAAATATAAATACATCTCCACCTGCTGAAATAATCAGCAAATGTTCTTTATCTAAATCCGCTATGTGACCTGGTGCGGCAATAGTTTCAGTATAAGTTTTAAGAATTGGTGACATGGGGGTAAATTGTGCGCTTATAACATGCTGGACACCAAGAATAGTTTCTTTCTTACTATCGGCTATTTCATCAATCCCAGAAAACATATGGATTAATGCTGCAAAAGTACCTTTCTCTTCAAGTGTTGTAAGAGAGGACCGACCCATTCTTTTCAAAGAAAGTGCAGTTTTTTCAAAAGACCTGTCAAATGGGGGAAGTCCCCATTTTGACATCAGGGCTGAGGTGAGAACCAAAGTCAATAGACTTAATAAAATAATAGAGGCGAGGAAAAATTTTTTATACATACTACTATTCTCATCCTTACTGAAAACAACTTCACAAGCTCTAAGCATGTTTCATCATTTGTTTTTAATTTGCAGACGAAATAAGCCCGCTACCAATATTTTAATCAGTAAAAAAATTATTATACATAATTTATGAAACTAATATTGTATATGACGCATATAGAACTTTACCGTAACGATCTTAATAAAATGAGTTTTGATCAACAAGTCTAGGTTAAACATATTTATACTCAATCTCCACTTCAGGGCATTTCAGCAAGCAGCATGGTTTAAAAATTTCTTTATGGAATAATGTGATAAGCGAGAGAAAATCCTCCAAAAACATTGAAAGGGGGGGCTGGTTCGAAATAGCGATTTCCTGAAGCATTGATCCGAGTATTAGCATTATATTTTTCGTCGAATAAATTATTCAGCCCTAGATACAGAGACCCTACAAATCCGCCTACTTTTTTTTTGTGTCCAAAGGAAATACGGCTTGTAGTATAATCCGAGTTCTTAACAGTATTTCCATTATTTACGAAAAATGCAGAAACATGTTTTAGCTCGCTTCGAGCAAACCATCCCGACTCGCTAAAAGCATTCAAATTGAATGAAATGTGATGCTCAGGTATTCCCGGAATTGAATGCCCCGATTGGTCCACCCCCGAATCGTCAAATTCTATAAATTTAAAATTAGAAAAGGTATAGGACAAAGAAGTTTTAATCCATTCCATAGGATGGTGTGACATTCCGACTTCTAGCCCGACTCGCCTCGATTGCCCAGTATTCTTATAGAAAGTGCTGCCGGAGACCTCGTAAGAAATTAATTCATCATGGGAATGGATGATAAAAAAGGCCAGGTCTAGCTCTGGACCTTCCAAAGGCCTTCTTTTAAAACCAACTTCGTAGCTTACGGAATATTGAGGTTTTAAATCGGAGTTAAATCCGGAGCCGCCGTTAGGGTCTTTTGCAAGCTCTGTAGTAGTAGGTGTTTCGAATGCTGATGCAACGTTTGCATAAATATGCAAAGATTCTTTCAAATGAAAGATAGAACCAACTGTGCCACTAAATTCTGAAAAAGTTTGATCGTCACTTTGGTCTCCATTGTCTAAAAAGGCATCATCTAGCTCAAAGCGAACACGATCGTAGCGAATGCCACCGACAACTTCTAATCGGGGTGTCCAATGCCACTCGGCTCTGAGGTATGGCCCTATGCTATGAACTGTTTCGAGCCTATCTAGGGTTTTATCTCCTGGCGTTCCGTCGTTGTTGTCGAAACGTTTTCTGTCGTCATTCTGAAAAGATAAGTCTGCTCCCGCTATCAAACGGCTAGGTCTATCGAAAAACTTAAGATCAAAGATAGATCGAACTTGGATCCCAGGTGCCCACCTTTCAAACTCAATGCTTCCCCCACTTGTATAGGGAAGTTTGTTTTGGAATAATCGATGGTTAAGATGCGTTGTTAAAGAAAAATTATGAGAGGGAGAAAAAAATTTATTGTAAATCAAAGCGATCCGATCTTCTTTTACCTCTTCACCTGCATCGTAACTAGTATTGGTAGAGTTAGCTTGCTGAGGGTTTGATTCTGCCTGCAGTTTGGTTAGTGCCCCTGGATCCTCAGCCTTAGGAGAGTGTGAGTGACTAAGAATGAAAGTTAAATCTGAATCGGCTCCAGTTTGCAGCCGGAATTTTCCATGTGTTAACGTGCTCTCTGTTGAACTGTGGTTTCGATAACCGTCCCATTGCAAATGGGAGGTATAAAAATGGTAGTTGAGATTTCCAGATACTCCGCTTAGATTTAACCAGTTCTTCTTCAAACCAAACTGTCCTAACTCAAGTTGTACTTTAGATTCATTTTTCGAGGAATGCCCTTCTTTGGTTTTAATAGAAATGATACCTCCAGATGAATTGCCGTAAAGGGAAGAGGAGGGACTTCGTAAAATTTCTATAGAATCTATAAGTCCAGGGTCGATGGAATCCAGTTGGGTTTGCCCGTCAGGTAAAGTATAGGGGATTCCGTCAACTAGGACCTTAATTCCTCTCACGCCGAAAGCCGATCGTGCTCCGAAACCTCGAATCGAAATTCGGAGATCTTGCGCGGCATTAAACTGATTCTGGAAAAATACTCCAGGGGTATGTGTTAATGCCTCGTCAAGAGATAGTTGAGGGAGTCCAAAAAGAATTTCGCGTTGCGAAATTTTGCTTAAAGGAGCGGGAACGTTAACGGCTCTTTTATTGGATCGAGTCGAACTAACTTCCAAAACTGGCAGGGTTTCACTTACATGCGACTCTTTTTTGGGAAGGTTTTCGGCAAAGGATTGTCCGGCAATGAGAGTCATGCTCACGATAATGATTTCATAAATCAGTATGGATCTTGAAATTCCAAAGTAAGAAAAACCAGAAAGCTGTTGCATTCTACGGTAAAGGATAATTTGAAGTAGTAGCAAAACGAAGACTATTACAAAAGAATAGATAGTATTCGCTTTGAGTTCTCATGGTTGAGTTTCTGAGAAATATTTTTTACGTTTCAAGTAAAAACGTAAGGAAAATAACGCGCAGGCAATATGCGCGCAGGTCGGAATTATTGCAGATAATCCCATAATCAAGCCAAAGTAGATATTTTTCATTTCTTCTCTACCCGTTGGGTTTTTAAACGCTGAAGTAGCACGGTCTGCGTACAATTGATTCCTTTGTTCTAGGGATTGAGAAGACACTGCGGTTTTATCTTCAGTTTTGTTAAATGTCGATTTTACTATCCAGCCTGAAATAGAGAAAACAAATAAGACCCAAAAAGTTGCTGCTATGGCAATTAACAAATCTATACTTAAATGAGAAATATAGCTTAAATTTGATATAGAAAGAAGAGCCCGCCGTATAACTAAAAGTGTTATATATAAGGATAAACTATCAAACAAGGCTCCTAGGAGAGCAACAGGAATTTGTACTTTTGTATAGTACAAAAGTTCTGCCTCTGATGTTAATATTTCAGGGTATGTTATTGCGATTGCAAACCAATATGAAATATCATTAAGAAAGATGAAGAAAATGAATATTTTTAAAAAATAAAATTTTGTGTTTAGCCGCCAAGATTTATATTTTTCTGAGATGAGACTCAAGTCTTCTCTCCATGTTTCAAAGTAGTCAAGTCTGTTTGTTTTCATCTCATTCTTATCTATCATCTTTAGAACCTCTATTTGCTTTTCTCCTGCCAGAAGCATCCCCGCTTGGAAGTCAGTCATCAAGAACGTTAAAGTGAAAGTATAGTTTTTTACTATCCCTTAGTTTTGGTGCTACGGTGGCATTATTTGTTTGGTCTCTCGTTTATATATTAAAGGAAGTGGACTTTGAGGGGCTTATAACCAATTGCAATATATTGAGCTAAGAGGCGGACTGAATCGCCGACGAAGACATAAAATTGTTTGGTATCTAGTAGTGACCTGCATAATACTTTTCCAAGCTAGTTGAACCATAAAGGTAGTCCCCCTTTTTGTTCCCATACCAGACTACTTCGCGACACCAAGCCTGCCAATTTTCCCAAGTTTGAGTTGATCTAGAAATTTGGTATGTGGATTTGATTCGTTTCAAGGAAGAGGGCTGACCCTTAAGCACTTGATTGTAAATTTCCAGAATGTTGTATTCGGATTCTATTTCTAAATCATCAAAAAGTTGAGGCTGTTTAAGAAGGGCATGATTTATCTTCACGGATTCGGCAACCAAAGCAACTGAACCATGGTTTTTAGTTTTTTTAAGTAGAGCCTCCAATAGTTTTTGAGATTCTTCGTAGAAAGCGCCCAACTGTCCTTCGACAGATAGTCGTATCAATTGATATTCATCATCAGGCCACCAGATATCCAGCCACTCCTTAGAGTAATAATATTCAGGCCCACCGTTTTGAATGATTTCGGCTCGCGAACAAAAATGATTCCGAATTTGCGCGATCAGCGGGAAATTATTTTTAGGTGCTTCGCAAAAAGATTCGATTATTTGACGATAGGAAATACCCGTTAATTCCGCCAAGAGGACGAAAGGAATCTGAAGCAATTTATCGAAATGAAGAAGCGCGGTCATCCAAGAGAAAACACGCGTTTTTAGCCACATGTCGCGAGGCATAGAATTAGTTGCTACAACAAGTTTTTGTATTTCATCGACACGATTCTTTGACAAATCTAGAGAACCATGAATATTTAGAATCTTGGAATCGGTTAGCTCCATGCCATATTGGCTTTGGTATTTTGGGTCTCCCATTTCTGCATTGGGCAAAACTGAGAGGTTGTTAAACTGGATGCGATTATGTTGTCCATTTTTGATGAGTGTTGCAACGCCATTTGCAAAAGAATCGTAGGTTTCTCCGGGAAGACCTAAAATAAAGTCTGAATAAGTAGTGATATTATCAAGATTAAATCTACGTTGGAGTTCTTCATAAGTTTGGAGGGAGATATTTTGCCGTTTAATATTTACGAGAGCGGGTACAAAAAGGGATTGCATGGATAGGGCTACCCCCTTATTGAGACCATTGTCAGATAGAACCTTTTGGGTAAGATAGTTACGTTCGGTAGCGTTTTTGGTGTTTTGTGTAGATAAAACCTTTGGATATCCGAACTTTTTTTTATTTTTTGCGGCACGCTGCGCTATGCTAACATCCCGCGGTAGGATCCCAAAATTCGCGTCACAGTTAAATACAAACTCAATCTTGTTTTTAGAAAACCAATCAAGTTCTTTATTTATACGATCCATGTCAAAGCGGAAGACACTATCGGCTATTGCTGACCCCCAATCGCAAAAGGTACATTGAAAAGGGCATCCTCGATTAGTTTCCCAAAGAACTAGCCATTCCTCATCAGATATAGACATAAGATCATCGAATACTCCTGAAAGGTATGGGGAGGGAAAGGTAGAAAGATCTTTGGTACGATCTCCCTTGGGGGTGCTATAAAACTCTCCTGATTCGTTAATATTACTGATGCCTTGAATTTGGCTTGTTTTTCTGGATGGGAAAATTTTCAGGATTTCAAAAAAAGAGTGTTCACCCTCACCATGTACGGCAATATCAATCGCAGGATTTTTTCGTAAAAATGGTTCGGCTTGGTCGGGTACTTGAGGCCCTCCACATATTATATAAATATTTGGGTTTTGTTTTTTTAGTTGCCGAATAATTTCAAGAGAAATTTGTTCATTCCAGACATACAAACTAAAGCCAACCACTTCAGCTGACAATAGTTGATTTAGGGCCTCATCGACAGAGGTCCTTTTGAACACAGGCGGTAGGAATTTAAAATCTTCTTTGTAAGTTGGGTGCTTTTCAACATAAGCTTGAAGCAAACCAACCGAGTAGGGGAGGTAGTTTGCGCCAGAAAAACTGTTGTTGATTTGGCTTAGGCCTATAGTTATTTTTTGATTTTGCATATCCATTCTTTTTAAGAACTTACCATGAAAAAAAATTGTTTAAGAAAGTCTTGATCCAAAAAAAGGATTGTAATTGCCACCAAGCTTCATGTGAATTTAGGATCAATCTATTTTTTATCTTCAACCATCTTCAAATAGTCTTTTATAGAGAGATAGGGGTAATCTTTAGCGTATTTTATGATATTCCCCATGTAACTTTTTTGATCTTTATACAAGTTAAGTAAGGATGACAGGATCAAGTTTGCGTTAGGTTCAATGATAACCCCCAAGTTGTTTTCTTTTATGACGTCCACGATACCATTATTTTGAGTTGCAAGAATTGGGATTTTCATTTGAAGGTATTGAATAAATTTTCCAGGAAGCGCGAACGACGAGTAACTTTTATCGTTTGTAATCAGATTGATACCGCAGAAGCAATCTTTCATTACCTCCTCAAGTTCATCCAAAGGAAGAAAACCATACAACTCTACAAAAGGCTCCAAGCCTAGACTTTTAACCGTTGCCTCTAGGCGCGTTCGCTCAATTGTTGAAGGACCAATGATTTTTAGTTTGGCGCCAATGTCTCTATGTAGTGCTGGTAACAAAGGCAAAATTAAATCTAAGCCGGAATCCTTTCTAACTTGACCTAGAAAACAAATTTTGTTTTTTTTTGGTGATATAGCTTTCGTGTATATGTGGATGGGGGGTGGGTAGCGATGGTAGATATTTTTGGCTAGTTTTCTGCCCCAATGGCGTTCCCTGGCTTCATTGCAAAGTTTTGAATAACTGTCTGCGAGATCGCAGGTTGTGATAGCGATATAATCCGTAAACACAAATAAATAGTCGTTAGCTAGCCGGCTTAAAAATCCTTTGTCGCTTTGGTTAGCTAGCCAGTCACCAGTGCAGTATATAAATGTTTTGCAGAGGTTGATTTTCCGTGCAACTCCAAAAACCATTCCTACCCAAGGACTCTCGGTTAAACAAACTTTTGGGCGGTATACGACGCAAATAATTACAGATAGCAATAAAAATGTTCCAAAGAAAATAATCCACAAAAAGGGTAATAATAAATTGAATCTAGTTCCGTTTTTCAACCAAGGGAATTTGATGGTTGTGGGAAACCATTTGACATGATCAGGTTTATTTTCCAAGTGGATGCCCTGGAAGTCATAAAAAAACATCATAGAGTTTTTATTGTAGGACAAGATGTCCTGTGTGAATAAGTTTTTATCAAATGAATCCATTTTAACGGATACGAAGTCTAATCTTTTAAATTGCAATCCAAATCTCCTAAATAGGGCACCCTAAATATTGTTTTGGCCAGAGCTATGTCTACCGAATTAATACCGTTTAGCAACTCAGTTAAAATACTTCTTATTTTGAATAATAAAAATATTTCTAGGAGAATATACTATAGGTAGAAAGTTTATATAATTATTGAAAACGGACATGTTGCCAAACCTTTCTTCTGGAAAAAGTTCAAAGCGTTTGCGAATCTTTCGAGGATCGCCCATCCCTACATTTCCGAACCATGGGATTGAGTCAGGGTTGACTAAAAGCTTTCCAATATTAAGCATGCCAAACATTTTTTGAGCGGAGTCCTGATCTAAAAGGGTGTAAAATTCTGTGATATGGGTACCGAAACTGGGCATCAAAAAACCTTTATTGATGTTCTTAAGTAATGGATCCCAGCCGGTATAATAGCTCTGCTCACCAGTTTTTATGAGAATTTGGTAATTCCCCATTCCAGGAAAGCTCATTATTTTGTAGTTTAATTTATCTTGAATAATAGTGGTTTTAAAATCTATGTATTCAGGCTTGTCAATGTACTTTTTGTTAGCCTTTCCATGATGGCCAATATTTTGATTGGGAATAATGTTTCCTGTAGCAATCGGTATTAAGCAAAATATTAAATATCCACCCATAAATAAGTGAAAAGTTCTATTTTCTTTTGAGTTTTTTATGTTTAAAAAAATAAAAAGGAGCAATAGCGCGAATAAAAAAATATATAATAGACCCCACTTTTCTATTGGACTTTTGAACATATAAAAAAGAGGAAAATGTTTGAATAAAAATAAATAAAATTCGCCAAATGGAGGGCTTGATCCTTTTGTTAAAAACATTGCCAAAAGTAATAGGAGGGATATACGGGTAATGATTTTTTTTTGCCGAATTTGTCTAGAAAAGAAACAAATCCAAACAACTAGTGTTATCGGGATTAATGTTACTATATACCCCGGAAATGAATTGTGTAAGCTTCCAATAAAATCCGATCCGTAGTCTGAGGTTAAAATGGTTAGAGTTAGACATTTGAGTAAAGGAGCGACCGCAGCATCGACGGTTTCAATCAGCCAGGCTTGAGCTTGAACTTTAGGGAAAAAAGTTATGGCGTTTGTAGTTCCGTAAAAAAGATTTAGTAGCCACCAGGAATTAAAAAGAATAAATGCCGATAATATAATCAGGTATTTTTTTAAAAATTCTAAATAAACTATCTTATTATTAAAGTGAAACGAGACAATATAAAGTGAGATTAGGGAGGATAGATTGGCCACAACGCCGAGAGGTTGGTTTGTATATGCGCAAGACATTATTGCTGTGGTAGCACCAGAAAATAAAAAAAGTTTAAGGTTGTCTTTATAAAACCGTAGGGTGATCCAGAAAAGGAAAGGCATCAGCGTAAGTACAGATACATTCGATGGATTGAGATTAGTCAAATATTGTAAGACCGATGGGTTAATGAGGTAAAATAATGCGATTAGAAAAGCGGATAGGGGTATAAGGTTGATTTCGCGAGCGGCCAGATACATCCCGAGAAAAGGAAAGTAGTATATGGAAAATACCAACGTGAAGTTCGTGATGAATATGTTTTTTGTGAGATTTTCAAATAACGCGAGTAGTAGAATATTGGTCCCAGTTCCTGATGGAGAAAGATTAATCATTCCGCGTCCATAGTTGGAAAACCATTGATATGATGTTGACTTTAGATGTTCAGTGAAGTTAAGAACATGGTTCCCTTCACCACCAAGAATTAAAGAACCGTCAAAATAGTATTTAGAAAGAGCTAAAGTGAGGACCGGAATCATTCCCAGCGGGTATATAAAACGATTATCTTTCATTCGTTTTATAATGGAGTAGAATTTTTTGGTCATTCGTGTCGATGTGAAATCAAAAAAATAGAAACTCACTGGCCCACCAACTGAGATTGGCTCGGTAGGGGAGTCACAATTCTTACAAAGGTCGATCTGTTTTACTCACCACTAAAGTGAGTTCAACTTCATATGAGAGGAGCTGTAGACTTGTTTTCAGATATTTCTTCAGGTGATTTATAAAGCCGGGCCTTTGAGAAGGCATCTTTTTCATTGTATTTATCCCATAGCATATTTATATGGGCTCGTTTGATTGTTAAAAACTTTCTTATCGGATCAGCGAATGCCCCACCAACTTTTAGAGTATATTTAAGATCCTCGTAAGAGTTAATTTTTCTTAGAAAATGGAGAGGATTCATCGCCCATTTTTTCAATCGAGCTTTAAAAAAAGTTTTGTATGCTTCAGTTAATATTTTCTGCAACTCTTCAGGCGAACAGTATTTTGTCTGGGCACCCCTTTGTGAGAGTACTTCACCAATTTCCGCAAAATCCTCAGCTTGTTTGTATGCGGAAGGATCCATAATTGGATCCAAGTCCAGAAGCCCCTCTTTTTTAAAAACCGAATATACATCAGAAGTAGGATGAGGTAGCAATAAATAGAACACAGCCATATCAGTTTCGCTGTCAACCGCATAGCGAATAGAGTCTCTCATTTGTTCCTTTGTTTCATAAGGAAATCCAAGAATGAAAGTACAAATAGTCCATAGTCCAATTTTATTGGCGTGCTGTATCATTCGAGTTGCCTGTTCTAGCGGGACTTTTTTCTTGATAAATTTTCTAGTTTCCTTATTCCCTGACTCTATTCCAAAGGTAAGCCGATAACACCCCGAAGCCTTCATTTTATCAAGTAGGTTTTCATTGAGTAGCCAGTGGGCGACTCCATTTGGAGTAGTCCATCTGATATCTACTTTACGGCGAATGATTTCATCACATATGGCGCCAAGTCTTGGGATATCTCGTCCTAGATCATCATCTAAAAAACTAACTTCACGCATATTATATTCTTTTTGCAAGAATTCAATTTCATCTACTACCTTAGATGGGTGTCGCCCCGACCAATCTCTACCCCATACCGCTCGAACGGTGCAAAAAACACATTTTTGAGGGCACCCGCGGCTGGTTATCATAGCACCAGCAGGTTTGCGCATGATAAACTCATGCCTCATACTTGCGTTAATGTAATTTTCCATAGGAAGGAGATGACGGGCAGGTAAAGGAAGCGAGTTGATGTCAGCCATGCGATCCCGAGGAGGATTTTGGATAATGCGCTCTCCCTCTCTGTAAGTCAATCCAAGAACATCTGAAAAAGGTTCTTTGTTTTGTATTTTTTTTAAAAGTTCTGAGAAAGTAATTTCTCCTTCACCTTTAACGACCATATCCACGTTTTTATCTTTCATAACAAGTTCTGGAAATTCTGAGGGGTGTGATCCTCCAAAAACTATTGGAAGTTTAGGATACCGTTCTTTAATAATTTTAGTGATCCGGTGAGGATCTCCAGAATATGCTGTAAACATATTGCTGATACCCAAGACATCAGGGCCGAAATCTTCCACTCGTTTTAGAATTTCTTCGTCAGGGATACCAAATCTAGTGTGGGTTGGAGTACGGGTGGTATTTTCTCGAGCGCCTCTACCGTCAAGAATATTAACTTCGTGCCCTTCCTGTTCCAAATATGCCCCAAGATAAGCCAGTCCAAGAGGTTGAACAACTGGCGGCACAGATGGGTCGTCACCATAAATTGTCGTAGGTGGGAAAACCAACATGACTTTCATCCTGAGTATCCTTTTTGAAATTGATATTTTAGTTTCATTTCATTTTTCATAAGAAATGTTGTACTACATAGGTATTGATTTCAGGAGTTTGAGTTGAGAACATCTAGATCAAAGTCCGTATTGTAAATCCAATAGGAAAAAAGATAAAATAAAACTCTTTAATTTATTATCGGAACTTTCGTGTTGAAACATTTGCAGATACTTGTCGTTAAACTATGCCAGTCATTGAAGGTATTTCCATAATAAATGATTCATCATTCGGGATTCTCGAGCATTACTTTTGCGAAGATTTCCTTAGCACGATTGTTCCACTCCCATTTTTCATGGACTAATTGTAATGCTTCTAGGCTCATTGCATTATATTTGGAAGGGTTAAATAGTAGGCTAAGGATATTCTTGGCAAACTCGTCTGTATCAAAGCAACTAGTTTTAAGCATTCCCTTTGGGTAATAAGTTTTGAGTGCGTTAAGGTCGAATGAGACTCCAGGTAGGCCCCAAGCCATTGCCTCTGCAGCCGCCATACCTCCACTGTCAAAAGTTGCTGGGTGTAAGACTATGCGACTTTGTTTAAATATTTCAAATTTTTTTGGCCCGTCCAGAAATCCTACCAAATATATATTTTTTGAAAGACCAAGTTTTTTGATTAG
>ENA-OREN01002024-OREN01002024.1-marine-metagenome-genome-assembly--contig:-NODE-2024-length-21807-cov-2.802669_pt1 | contig 21807 bp, 14 predicted proteins | sample MGYA00248624_ERZ508555 | MGnify/ENA primary metagenome ERZ508555 (study PRJEB26222, sample SAMN06267773) | marine metagenome | isolation source: Saanich Inlet, British Columbia, Canada | place...
ACTTGCGCGTACTGCTCATTATCAACAGCGTGATTTCCATGAGAATATTTTCCGAAAAGGGTCCTCAAATAAATGGGATGAAGTTTTAGAAATAATGTAATCGCGCAAAGGGTACCGACTGTTCAGGCTTTCAGTTACCCGTTTAACATTCAAGAGTCTGCGATATCATTTCTCTCATTAGAAATCGCAAATTGCTTCTCCGCATCCGCATAGACTTTCGCATCCAATGAACCATCTCTAACAAGAGCCGAAAGAGCAGCCAATGTAATAGCAGTTGCATCAATTTCAAAGAAACGACGCAAAGCAGGCCTTGTATCAGACCTACCAAAACCATCAGTTCCTAAAACAGTATAATCTCCACCAACCCATTGACGAATCATATCTGGAACTGCAGCCATATTGTCCGAAACTGCTATCGTAGGATATATTCCGCTTCCAAGATGATGTTGAGCCCAAGCCTGCTTAGGTTCCTTGTCAGGATTTTGTCTATTCCAGCGATTTACTTCCAATCCTTCACGTCTTAATTCACCATAAGAAGTTGCAGACCAAATCTCACTTCGTACTGCAAACTTTTCCAATAATTCCACAGCCTCAAAGGCTTGAAGCATAATCGGTCCTGAAGCGATTAATCGTACTACTGGCCCATCGCCTTGTGGCGCTCCACGCAAACGATACAATCCACGAATGATTCCTTCTTCCACGCCTTTCGGCTTTGGAGGCATAGGGTGATTTTCATTATAGATTGCAATATAGTATAACAAATCCTTGTTTTGCCCATACATTTCTTCAATTCCATGCTCAATTATTGTTGCCAATTCGTAAGCAAATGCTGGGTCCCATGCTCTAACAGCAGGATTTGTATGGGCCATCAAGAGTGAATGCCCATCCTGATGTTGCAATCCTTCACCATTTAACGTAGTTCTTCCAGAAGTTGCCCCCATCAAGAAACCACGAGCGCGTTGGTCTGCTGCAGACCAAATTAAATCAGCAACTCGTTGGAATCCAAACATTGAGTAAAATGTGTAGAATGGTATCGTTGGGCAAGCATGTGTTGCGTAAGAGGTTGCTGAGGCAATGAAAGTAGAAGTTGCACCAGCCTCATTTATTCCTTCTTCAAAGATTTGACCTTGTGAAGATTCTTTGTACTTCATCAAGACCTTGTGATCTACTGGCTTATACAATTGACCTTTTGGATGATAAAGACCGAATTCGGAAAACAGCGGGTCCATACCAAAAGTACGACCTTCATCTGGAATAATTGGAACTATTAGGCTACCAATTTCTTCTGACTTCATTAAAGATCTCATCAATCTAACGAAAGCCATTGTGGTGGATACTTCGGCTGAACCCTTAGTCCCCTCATCAAAGGCAGAGTAAGTTTCATTTTTCGGCAAAGTCAATGTTGAAGGATGATTAATTCTTTTTGGCACAAAACCATCTAAAGCAGTTCGGCGAGCCTTGACATAATCAACAATCTCTGGTATATTCTTTGGAAGAATGTAAGGATAAGATTCTAATTGCTTATCAGTAAAATCCAATTCCATATCATCTCTCATCCACTGAATTGTTTCCATATCCGCCTTTTTCTTACCGTGAGTAGAGTTCTTTCCTGCAAAGGAAGGGCCAATACCATGTCCTTTGATAGTACGCATAATCACAACTGTTGGCTGGCCTTTATGTGCGGTAGCAGTAGCATATGCAGCATGCATTTTGACGAAGTCGTGACCGCCCAAGTCGGCGCATAAATCTTCTAATTGCTCATCACTAAGGTGAGAAACAAGCGCTTTCAAATCTTCACTATTGAATAAGTCTTTACGGATTATTTCACCTGACGAAGTCATGATTCTTTGTTCATCACCATCGACTAATAGGCTCATTCTTTTCGCGATTAATCCCTTGACATCCGCTTCAAATAAAGCATCCCAAGAACTGCCCCAAAGTACCTTGATGACATTCCATCCAGCTCCTCTAAAGCGACCTTCTAATTCTTGTACAATTTTTGAATTTCCACGCACAGGCCCATCAAGACGTTGTAAATTACAATTCATTGTCATTGTAATATTATCAAGACCTTCTCTGCCTGCCAGTGATAATTGTGACAATGATTCGGGTTCATCAGATTCCCCATCACCCATAGTATACCATACACGTGAAGCGGTGGTTGAACAGAGCCCCCTATCCTCTAGATAGCGATTGAATCTCGCCTGATGAATTGCGGTCATTGCTCCTAGTCCCATGCTGACAGAAGGGAATTCCCAATATTCAGGCATCAAACGAGGATGCGGATAGGACGATAATCCAGAACCACCTACTTCTTGTCTAAATAATTCCATATTTTTTTCAGTGAAGCGACCTTCTAGCCAAGAGCGGGCATAAATTCCTGGTGAAGCATGACCTTGCCAGTAGAGGTGATCTCCAGACCCATCTCCATCCTTGCCTCTGAAGAAATGATTGAAACAAACTTCCCAAGCATGGCTGGCTGAAGCATAGGTGGAAATGTGACCGCCAATACCATCATTGGCTTTGTTAGCGCGAGTGACCATCATCATAGCATTCCAGCGAATCACTTGATGTATTTTTTCTTCCATCGCTAAATCGCCAGGATATGTGCCTTGCATTGAAGGATGAATTGTGTTCAAATATGGCGTATTGACCAAATCAATATCGACGCCAGCATCTTGTGCAGCATCAACAGTTGCAAGAAGTAAACGACGCGCTTCCTCATCGCCCAATTTTTCAGCAACCGCAAGAATAGATTCAACCCATTCTTGAGTAACTACAGGGTCGGGGTCAGGTAATGTGTCTCGGATGCCAAATCTCATGCAACTCATCTCCCTTGAACAGCCCTTTAGCATGGGGGTTTTCAATTGATTGTATGGGATTCTCTCAAAATCGGAGAAAATAAAGCCCTCAATAATAATTTTAGCGATTTTCCCAAATAGGGCCGTAGTAATGCGTTTGTGATTGTTATTCGCCAAACCGCGCCGGCGCAATAGATAAAGGCCGAGAGCGCAGGGGAGTGATTATGTCCGTAGAGGCTAATGTTCAGAAGATGATTGACGATTTGACCGCCGCACTTGCCGATGCTGTAAAGCACGACAAGGGCAACAGTGCAGCAGGTACACGAGTACGAAAGGCAATGCAGACTATCAAGTCTGACGCACAAGGCGTCCGTGTTCAAGTTCAAAACGACAAGAACAACTGAGAAAGAATAATTCTTTCCTATTCAATAAACATTCAAGTGCGCTTGAATGAAACCGAAGTTATCAGGGCTGAGGCCTTGGTAACTTCCCAACCATTTCTTTCATTATTTAGTAGTTGTAGGGTGTAGCATGCAAGGGATTCTAAGCGGCATCAAAGTTTTAGATTTGTCACGTATTTTGGCAGGCCCATTAGCAACTCAGTATCTCTCTGATTTTGGAGCAGAGGTAACAAAGGTCGAAGCTCCATGGGGAGATGATACTCGTCATTGGGGTCCTCCTTTCGCAACAGGGTTTGATGGTGAAGATGTTGCGGCATACTATTTGTCTGCTAATCGAGGCAAACAAGTGATTACTGCTAATCTGAAAAATGAAAGAGAAAGAATTAGACAATTGATTGAACAGAGCGATGTGGTAGTTGAAAATTTCAAACCAGGAACTCTTCAGCGACTATTGGGGCCAATCCCTTCGCATGTGAGATTGTGTTCAATGTCTGGATATGGTGCGAGCGGTCCTCGTAAAGATGAACCCGGGTACGATTTGGCAATGCAAGCACAAAGCGGATTGATGAGCGTTACCGGTGAAGCGGATGGCCCTCCTAACAAAGTCGGAGTTGCATTAATCGATGTTATTACTGGATTAAATGCAGTTTCAGCAATACTGGCTGCTTTATTGCACAAAGAAAAAACAGGTGTTGCCAAGAATATTGAAATTTCATTATGGGATTGTGCAATAGCGGCACTTGTAAATCAAGCACACAATTTCCTTGAGAGCGGTAAATCTCCTCATCGCATGGGATCGGCTCATCCAAACTTAGTACCATATAGGGCATTTGAAGTTGAGGATGGATGGTTTGTTGTAGCAGTTGGTAGTGACCCACAATGGCAAAAAATGGCTGAAATATTGAAGATTTCAGCAAAGCCACAATGGGATACCAATGCGGGCCGAATCGCAGATCGAGAGCAGATTGAGATGCTTGTCCAAGATGCTTGTCGACCTTATACTAGAGCACAACTTGAAGAATTGCTTGAAGGAATTCCAAGCGCTCCAGTTAACACAATCGAAGAAGCTCTAAGCGACCCTCAATCAATAGCAAGAGGAAACATTACCCAATTCGCTGGAGTCAACGTTCTTGCCAATCCACTGAGATTTATGAGCGATGATTAGAAAGAGAAAAGAGATGTTTGGCCACCATCTCTAATCAAACCACCTTCTCTTAATTTGTCAAATGCATTATCCATTCGTCTTTGACTAAACTGTCTTTCTTCCATGAGAAATTTATTGAGTCCAGCAATATCGATTTCCCCAGGTTGCAGGTCTTCATCAGATACTTGGTTGACCGGATGGTTATGGAATATCTCTCTAATCTCATCAAGCCGTTGAGGCACATCCTTGTCCTTCGCCGCGCATATAGCTTCAATGGTGTTGAATTCTTTAATCAATTTCAAACCAGTCTTTGGACCAATCCCTCTTATTCCTGGATGGAAATCAGTACCGATCATTATCGCTAAATCGACCAATTGCTCTCTTGTCAGTTGATTTTCCTTCAACACATCTTGCAGAATTATTTTTTCTGCAGAAACTACTTTTCCGTAACTTTTACTTCCGTGATTCATTAGATTTCTAACCAAGAATGGAGTTCCATAAAGAACTGCATCCCAATCCTGTGTTGCTACAACATCAAGTTGCCCATTTGCAGCCATAACCGCTGCTTGCGCTTCGCCTTCAGCCTTGGCATCAACCCATGGAACGCCCAATAAATCAAGTAATTTTTTTGTCTCATCAACCATTTCAGGGCTATAGTGCATAATGCGCTGAGCCATTTTTTGTGCTAACTTATAGTCACCAGCAGCCAATGCTTCTTTGTGAATATCTTCAGCCTCGTCTCTTCTTTTTCTTCTTTTGGTAATTTCTTCTGACTTTAGTTCGGGAGAGTGTCCATCAAAGACATAAATTGGTTTGATTCCATGAGATAGTAATGTGCATGTGCGATTTAGAAAACCCATCAAGTGAGCAACAACTTTTCCATCTTTACTTCGCAATGGCCCCCCATCACCTTGCGGTGAAAGGTCGCGCATTGTAGTGAGAAATTGGAAGGCTGTTAGAAAGGCATCAATGCCGACGCGCTTACCGGATAGGCTTGCAAGTTCTATCGGTTCTTTAGGCGCGATGTCCTTCAGGTTACAGCCCATATGTTGACAAATAAGGCGACAGTATGTAGCCATTGGCCTGCGAGAGCATCAAGAAGGATTAGCGATGAGCAGTGGATATGGCGCAGCAGATTGCAGTCCTTCGTGGATGGCACCCAGCTCTTGCTATGGCGGAGTTAGCGGCTTTGCTACCAAGCCATAATCCAACAATAAGTGAATCAAATAGACTTGCGAAATTAGAGGGTGAACTGAGTCCGAGTAAAGCGTTTGAGACGCTTTCAATATCCAGTGGTTGTCAAGCGATTTTACTAAATGGATTCATTCACAATTGGCAAAATGATGAATCAATTCTATTAGAGAAAGTTGAAAATTATTTACAAAATAATCACCGAGAAGGAAAAATGGCAGTAGTTCCTTTACGAATAGAAGGCAAATTATCACAATTTAGTTCAAGTCAAATCGCAGGTAAGATAGGCGGTATGATGAGCAGGATGGGCTGGGAAATTGATTTATCAAACCCAAACAATCGTTTTTCAGTTACAATAGATGGAAGTTCATCCCAAATTGCTTGTGGCTGGATGGTTGGGGATGAGTCTGGTAGCGAGGGAGTGGCGAATAGAAAAGCCACACAACGCCCATTTTTCAAGCCGGTAAGTCTCTCTCCTCGCTTGGCTCTATTAGCAGTAAACCTTGCAGCAGGACCCATTGGAAATGGCCCAGTAATCGATGCAATGACCGGCACAGGTGGTTTCATTCTAGAAGCAGCAGCAACCAATCGGCAAGCATTGGGAATTGACCTTAATTCACAGATGGTAGAAGGGTCTAATCAAAATCTAAACTGGTTACTCAAACAACAAAAAATCTCAGAATCTTCAGCAAAAATAGTTCGCGGAGATGCAACAAATATTGCAGCCAGCATTGACAAATCATGGGTTGGGCAAGTTAGGGGATTTGTTTTAGATCCACCCTATGGGAGAAATTCCCAAGGCTCATTAAATCACAACGACTTACTAACAAAAACACTAACCAGTGCTCATCAAGTCGCATCTAACAAAGCAAATTTAGTATTAATTGTGCCAATTGATTCAATGCCTGCACAAATAAACAGCGCCCTAGATAATAATTCTCAAGTGGATTTATTGCATGGCGATTGGGATTCGTTACAACAATTGATGAAAACAAGTGGCTGGCAACTAAAAAACCGCTGGATTGAACACGTTCATGGCAGCCTTAGTCGCCTTGTGATTCACTCAGAATACGTTCCTCTAAATTGAGCAATGTTGCAGCATCGTCCTCACTCGGTGGCGGAAATTGTTCTTTGTGAGGACATCCTTCATCCAATATAGCAGCATCATTTTCAGACAATACATATGGGTATGTTTTGCAACCCTTTGGCCTAGCATCATAGACAGAACACATTCCTTCAGCATTACTATCGGCAGAGTCTGTGAGCAGAAATACGCAGGCTCGAGTAGTGTTATCATTGAGTAGAGTTAGTATTCCAGCCTCGTTCTTCCAGGTGAATTTTTCAATAGCCATCCCAGTTCTTCTTACCAATTTAGCAGCCTCGGCCTTGGTAAGAGGCATTGTCGTTTCTCTACAACATGCAGAGCAGCCCATTGGAACACAAGGAAGTGAGCGACCCATATTCCCACCCTGTGCACCCAACTTATTCAAAAAGGGTGGGCTGTTGGAGCGAAATAAGGGCGATTAGGGTAGCTTGGATATCCTGACGGGCTTCGAACCCGTCGACGCGGGTTCGAATCCTGCATCGCCCACTTTGATTAATCATTATACAGTAAAGTGGGCTTGCGCCACGAACTTCCTTCACTAAGTTCAGTCCAGTTCATTGGCTGCATCGCCCACTTGAGTTTCATTTTATTTTAGCCAAGTGGACGATGCGTCTTTGACATTCCCTCGACAACTATTGATTGATATCAGTCCATATCAAAGACTGCATCGCCCACTCTCAATGAATTATGATATTTCGAGAGTGGGCTTGCACCAATCATATTAGGATTCAAAAATAATCCATTCAGCGTTTGAATTTTCTATTCTATACCAGTTTTGACCTTCAAATACAACCCATTCGAATCCATTGTCATCAACCTTCTCAGCTATGAGTGAAGCGGCAGGGGTATTTCCAGTATTAATTTCTGGAACTGCCTTTGCGTTACTTCCTGCTGTCGTTTCGTCATTCACTTCTACCAAATTGGTTTGGTCAAATCCTTGAACAATCAAATGTTCTTCCCTTTCAAGTTCATCATCTAATTCTGCACGTAAGCGTTCTAATTTAATTCCTTGATGAGGTCCAAGCATTCTAAGCATCAATGAATATTCTGAACGTATTGCGATTTCTTCCAACTCCTTGCGAGTAGTCGCAGCATTCAATTCTTGTACATAGCGTTCACAACGTCCATTTCTTGTAGCAAATCCATAACCAATCCAACTGAATAATGGAATACCTCCAAACATTCCAATCAAATCCCATGCCCCCAAACCGATTGCAGTTCCAGGAATTACAATTTCAAAACTATCAACCGGTACTTCATTTGCATCAAAGGGGTTAGTTCCTAATCTTCTTTCATCGGTATCAGCCCATCCATCACCATCATCATCAGGGTCTTCATTGTCACCAATACCGTCACCATCAAAATCAAAACATTCATTCATATCAGTAGGCCAAACATCAACATCGTCAAAGCATCCATCATTGTCAAGGTCTCCTGGAGAATATAATTTGGGTAAAATATCCATACTGTCTGGATATCCATCGTTATCAAAATCATTGAGATATGGGTCTGCATTATCTCCTGTGAGATTGTCACCTAATCCATCTCCATCAGCATCTTCCCACTGTGTGCCATCGCTAGGGAATAAGTCATACAATCTTCCCGAAGGATTATCTCCATAACCATCACCATCAAAATCAGACCACTGTGTAGCATCAATTGGGAAATCATCAGGATTGTTTCCAGATTGGTTATCACCATATCCATCGCCATCAATATCTCCCCATTGTGTCGGGTCATTAGGGAAATGATCAGCACCAATCCCCATCGGATTATCACCCATTCCGTCACCATCAGCATCTTCCCATTGTGTAGGGTCAAATGGGAAGTCATCGGTTAAGTCATCAACTCCATCACGATCAGAATCAAAGTGACGACTAGGGTCGTTAGGGAATACATCGCCGAGATTACCGTTGGCGTTGTCGCCATAACCATCGCCATCAGAATCACTCCATTGTGTAGGATCAAATGGGAAGTCGTCCAAATGATCTGGAATTGTATCTCCATCAGTATCTAGGTGAATAGCAGGATCGTTAGGGAAATCATCATTAAAATCACTCCAGCCATCTCCATCACTATCAATACAGCCTTTCCTGTCAATTGTAGAGTTACCAAATATCATTGGACAAGAATCCCCACCGTTTCCATATTCTTCATCTCCATAGCCATCACCATCGATATCAGATTGCTGTGTTGCATCTAATGGGAATGCATCGCTATTATTGCCAACTCCATCACCATCAGTATCTTGCCATTCAGAAGCATCGTTAGGGAATGGGTCTAAGATATCTGGGCGACCATCTCCGTCTGAATCAGGACAACCCTTTTCATATTCCATAGTGGAATTTCCAGGGATTCTTTGGCATAAGTCTTCATAATCTTCATAGCCATCAGCATCGTCATCATAATCCTCAAGTGCATCCATACATCCATCAGAGTCAAGGTCGGTCACGTTAGAGGAACTCCACCCAGTCATGCCCTTAGGACAACTATCGATTGAATCATTGAGCCCGTCATCATCGTCATCATAATCTTCATCAGAGTCTCTGCAACCGTCAGAATCGTGGTCAAATGCTGCTATTGATTCGAAACCATTTGCAGAATATTGACACTTATCATAGATGTCAATGATATAGTCGCCATCATCATCATCATCAATAGAATCAGGTTCTCCATCAGCGTCATAATCGCTGGTTAATTTTCCAATAAACCAATCTATTCCTTGAGCATTTTGCTTAGTTATTGGTCCATATTTTGCTGCACCAACTTCCATCTTTCCACTAAGATAGGCATTTCCATTTCTATCACTAAATATTGATTTTGCATCATCATCAGAACCTGTTCCAGCACCCATGGCATATTTCCAATCACCAGTACCGTTTATTTTGGCGAGGAAAATATCATTATTTCCTCCAGCAAGCGGCAATTGAATTCCTCCAAAGTTAGCAACTTTGTTGTATTTTCCAGTAACTAATGCATTATCATGTACATCTGTAGCGATAGAATAACACGCACTTCCTGAAGAGTCAACTTCTTTGAGCCAGTCCCAAGAACCATTGTTCAATAATTTGCCTACAAAACATTGTGAATTGCCTCCTGCACTAATTGTGGTTGAATTGATTGAAACATCGCCATAGAATTCACCAGCAATAAATATGTCACCATTGGAATCGGTATCTATTGAATAACCATAATTTGCACTTGTATGTGAATTGAATTTTTGCGCCCATTGCCAAACACCGTTTGAATCAATCTTTGCCACATATGTACCCTTGACATTGTTATAATCTATTGTTAATGAAATAGTTCCAAACGTAATTATCCCAGAACCAGAAGTAAAGCCTGAAAAAAATCCAGTAACTACCGTATTACCATTAGAATCAATTACAAGACCATTTATTGTTGAATCTTCATATCCAGAGTTATAATTATGAATCGCGTTTTTAGCCCAATTCCAAACACCAGATTCACTTATTGAGGCGACGAATATTGCTCGCTTATAACCACTATTTGAACTAGGGATTGTCAAAGAATCAAAGATTAAACTGCCGACAGCATGAGTACTAAGACCGGCACCATACCGGCCTCCGACGATAATGTCCCCTTGCATGTTGGCATCTATACTCGTTATTTCTGAATGTGAAGTAGTACCATTTAGAATCTTGACCCATTGCCATTCTCCCTGTGGATTTAATTTACCAACAAATCCTTTAGCCTCTACCGAAGAAGATAGAGTGAATGAAATATTTTCATTGAATGTGTAAGTTTTTGATTGCCCTGTATGCGATCCCGTCATTGTTCCTACAACATATGAATTACCATAGAAATCATGAGTAATTGAATTCATTGCCCAACCTGTTTTCACACTTCCAGCTCCAGAAAGAGTCACATTTGCCACCCAAGAGCAATGCCCATTAGGCTGCATTTTGATTACAAACATTAGCATGTCCTGTGGGAATTCACAAGGACCAATTGTTGAGTTCAAGGACAGTATTTCGGAATTGCCTGCGGCAAAAATTGTTTCGTTGACATCTATGGTGACATCATTTATTGTAATCTCATCCTGTGCCCCACGTTGTTCAACCCATTCAAACGCAAGTGCTCCATCAGGGATGGCTGAGAGGTTAATTGGTGGCAATTGATTTTGGCTATTGCCTTGCCAAGGATAATCAAGGTGTGAAGTTTCATTGAAAACAGTTGCAGAAGCCGCTTGTTGTAATTCGAGAACTAAGGAGTTTGATAGGCTAGTTGAATGAGAAAGACCAACAGGGTCATCGCCAGTAATCGTTGCATAGATTACCACTGCTGCAAGATAAGAGCCAGAAAGAGAAGGATGACTTCCATCTCCACTGTACAGGTTATAGAATGTGTTTCCCGAATTTGTAGGCGTTCCACCATCTGCTACAATCTTGTCATGAATGTACTCAAATGCAAGTCCAACTGGAGCAATCCATACATCTCCATTTGAGGACATATTGTCGCGGTAATCCAAATATCCTGCCTCTAGTTCGTCCTGCATAGTTGAGAAATCCGGGAATCTTTGAGTGTTCATGCTATCACCGTCACGACGACCCCAAGTCATCATTAGGACAGAATCTGCTCCTTTATCATCGATAGTTTGTGCAAGTTGTACTGCTCCATTTTTGCTATCAATCCATTCCTGTTGGCTGCGAGGAAAACCAGGAATCTGGCTTTGGTCTTGAAGAACTACCCAATTCCATGCACCATTATTGAGAGTAGTATTCCATTGATGACCTGCTGTACCCACATTGCTAGAATGCTGTGAAAGGCGCATTCCTCCTCCGGTTAAACTTGTGACATTGGCTGGATTTGATGCAGCATTCATAACTCCGTCAACAAGGGAGTCAAGCGAATTAGCCGACGTGTAACTATTGCCCATCATCAATATTTCATTAGTAACAGGACTTGCTTCTAAGATTTCACTATCTTCTTGCAGATGGGATGCCAGTGGCCCTTGCATCGGAGAAAAACAAAACAATGCCAGGATAGAAAATACCAGAATCCTCTTCGCTGACATGGTTCTGCGATGTGTTGAGTCTAATTTAACCGTTCGTTAACTAATGAAAAACAATCAACGACTCCAATATTGAACGATTTCATCGCCCCATTTTTGGTCATCAGCACGAATCAACCCCGCATCGCTTAGCACCTGTGAATCAATACCACTTTCATATGGTGTCTGATGTTCAATTGTGGATTGAACTAGGTAAAATTCATCCACTAATTTTTCTTCAAGGAAATGCTTGACGGTCACCGGTCCACCTTCAACCATCAATGTTTGAATTTCCATATCTCCTAAGCGATTCAATACATTGGCTAAATCTCTAAAATCATCCTGTAAAACAAGAGTTTTTGTTCCATCGTTTAGAACTTGACTTTGTGTAGGAATTCTAGCATTAGGATCGATTACAATTCTTAGCGGTTGTTTAGATGTTTCAACTCTTGACACTAATAGCGAAGGGTCATCCCTTACAATCGTCTCAACGCCAACCAATATAGCATCACTTTCTGCTCTCATTTGGTGAACCAAATCTAAACATTTTTCAGAGGTAAAACGCCCTGCATCCTTACTTCTATCATCAACACTGCCATTACAATCAACGGCCATTTTGACGGTTACGATTGGTTTTCTGTATTGGCACCAATGAAGGAAAGGCCTCATTTGGTCAGCAGCTTGCCCTTCAAGCAGACCCGATTTGACGGAAATTCCTGCTTCTTGAAGAACGGTAATACCTTGTCCTCTCACAGTTGGATTTGGGTCAGCATGGGCTACGATTACCGATTTCACTCCTGCCCACATTAACGCTTCAGTACATGGAGGTGTTCTGCCAAAGTGATTACAAGGCTCTAGAGTAACATATGCAGTTGCTCCATTAGGTGATTCCCCCTTGGTCTCAGCATCGTGGATTGCCATTTGTTCAGCGTGTAATCCACCAAGATGGTCATGCCATCCTTCAGCAATGATTTGGCCATCCTTGACCAATACACATCCCACTAATGGGTTAGGTGAAACTTTACCCTTTCCGCGAATTGCAACATCCAAAGCAGCAGACATGAATTTGACATCATCATCACTCCACATCATCTCGCCCCCATTGTCTGCCAGCCTCCCTCATATGAAGAGTCATTGCCTAATACCGCTGAAAACGGGAAAGGGTTCATCCATGTGTTAAGTTGTGGCTCATCTATGGGATTAATACATTGTATTGTCAATCCGGCCAGTAGGGATTTTCGTTGTGGAAAAATGTGGCCAAAATTACAATCTAAAATCACCGCAGCTGGTAATGAAGTTCAAGCATACATGACTGAAAGAGTTGGCCATGGAGGACAGATTGCATATGAGATAAGGCAACGCTGGGAATCTTCACAACAAGGTGGGGAAAGCGAGGGTAATCCTCCACTTGTTGTAGCAGTAGGAGGAGACGGTATTGTCCACGAAGTAGCCAGTGCCATAAGGGGCACAGATATCGTATTAGGTCAATTACCATACGGTTCAGGGAATGATTACTGTATTGCACATAATATTCCACGATTTGATTTGGATAAGGCTATTGAAATTTTGTCAAATGGAACTGATAGACGTTGCGGAGCATGGAGGATTGAAGGAATACCTTGTCAAAAAGAAGGAGATTATCCCGCACCTGAATCCAATGTATGGGATGGAGTATCTACGCGTGATGGCAATGTCATTAGGTGGGCATTCTTAGAAGCAGATTGCGGAATTACCTCAGATATAGGAAGAGCAAAGTTGAGAAGAGCAAAATGGATTAAAGGTTCAAAGAAATACACATATCTGGGAGTCACAACAATTCCATTATGGAAGAGAAGAAAAGTCGAAGTAACAATCGATGACGGAGAGCCTGAAATTAGAGACATTACTTTGCTATCAGTAACAGCAGCCGAAACCTTTGGAGGCGGTTATCAAATTAATCCTGGTATGAACCCAGTCAAAGAAAATGGGTTGTTGATTTTTGCTCCACGGTTGAGCAGGCTTGCCATGCTCTCTTTAATGGGTCCAATCAAAAAAGGAAAGCATATTGGAAAATGGGGTATTACTCAAACGCCTGCAAATAAATTGAATCTTAGATGTGTTGCACCAGATGGTGAACCAAGTGATAGTTCAACGAATATTATCAGTTACATCAACATCGATGGTGAACCAGTGATTCAATTACCAGCAAAATTAGAATGGAATTTAGATCAAATAACCGTTAGAGGAGCCACTCAAGTTGAATGGTAGAACAAATTAACATCATAAAGAGAAGTCTGAAAAGTCATCCTCTTCTTCAAAAGTGTTACTACTTTGTTCTTGTTTTCCCCAAGGTTCTGCTTTAGGTTGTTGGGCTTTCTTAGTTGCCCGTTTCTTGACAACTTTCTTTTTAGGTTCTTCTCGTGGTTTAGAATTTCCAGAAACAGCAGAAGAAAAGTGTGAACGCTTACTTGGTGCAGGTTCGGTATTGGAGACGACTGACGACCGAGTTGTTGTTGGTGCAGCAACATTTGCTGAAGAAACGGTAGTTTTGCTTTTTGATTGTGACGAGCCTCTTGAAGCAGAAGAACTCTGTGATGCGATGCTTTGTGCTTCAGAAGTTGCCACTACACTAGAGCCTTTTGAGCCAAATTCGGAAGCATTGGAATCATTAGAGCCCGATTGTAAAGCACTGTCTAAATCAAAACCAACTAGGCCATCAGAGGCGTCGTCAACTCTTTTTGGTGGCTTATTTCCTGATTTTTTAGCCTCTGTCACAGCATCTTTACGCGCTTTAGCATTTCGTTGTTTTGAAGTAGTCATTCCTTCCGATTTTGCTTTCTTCATGTCCGATTTTACTTTTGAAACAGAAGCCATCGCCTTTTTCCCAACCAATATTTCCATCGAATGAGTAGCACCCTTTGAAACAGCAATATTGGAGAGGATGAACATGCCAACAGCCCCCCCAAGTCCAACGATTAGGAAGAAAGTAATGAATCCACCACGACCGAGGAACGGAACATCGCCCAAAACCCACTCATTTGAAGAATCGCCACTTGAAGTAATAACGGAATCTTGTAAGTTTATTGCTGTCACTACCAAATAGACAGATTCCATATTTTGTGTACCGATTTTCATTTCACAGTTGTTATCTACTTCATGCATTGTAGAGAATAATCCCACCGAGCCACCAACTGAGGTTGTATTATTTGTATCCAATAAGTAACCTTCTATTTGTATAGGTTGGTGCCATTCTCCAAGTGCACCCATACCATTGAGAATGTTTTCAGATGTTGGTATTAATCCCAAAACGAACCATTCGGAATCCGAATCCATATCGACTTCATCAAGGTCAATATTTCCAGCACCAGTTTCAGGATATAATGGCAGTGTCCAATCTTTGACTTGCACTCTTGGAATCTGTTCGCCATCTACTGCAGCAGCTTCTTTCATCGTCATTGATTTGATGGCAACAGAAGTGGTTACGGTAAGATCAAGGTCGCCAGCACCATTTAATTCATCATGAGAAGTATAGATTTCACTAGCAGCCATATATCCAGTGAATGTTATCGGTGCACCTCCATAATTAAGAGTTTGAGAATCATCACCTGCATTACAGCCAATAGGTACCAATTCATCAAAGGTTTCTTTATCGTCCCCTAAAGAACTCGTAGCAGATACAGAGTCAGTTGTAAAATCAACTTTTACTTCTCCATCACCCGTGCCCCACCCAGCAGTGGTTGGAGACAAACAGCCTGCCAAGACCATGAGGGAGAGAAGAGATAGGGCAACAAGACCTCTGCGCATATTGTTTGCAGAGTGGCTTCAGTTTGAGAACCCTTCCTTTCAATATGCTGCAAAATGATGTCATCTATACGGTGAAAAAAGAGGCGCAGACGGAGAGATTCGAACTCCCGTGCCACAAAGGGCACCGGATTTCAAATCCGGCGCAATACCAGGCTATGCGACGTCTGCAGTGGTTGTGCGTAGAGCCTCCCTTTCATCCCCTTTTCGGCTCAAAACTTTGGCCGAGGAAGGTCAGAATGGTCACTCAACATCTTCTTCGGAGGAACGGACATTTATGGCAATTGCTGTTAGGCCAAGTGCTGAGATTGCCATAGTAATGCCAAATCCAGATAATCCTGGGCTCTCGGGCAAATCGTTTTCAGCATGGTATAATTCTTCAATATCAGAGATAAAATCTTCAACGTGCCAATCATCTCCAGTCCAAGCAATGCGTGGCTTGAGTTCATTATCCAAGATGTAGGTTATTGTAGAATGACCAACTTCAAATTGGTCTGCTGGAGTTGCTCCAATGCATGATAATTTGTCATCTTCAGCCCATTGGAATCCATCATCGCACATGCAATGCTTTCCTTCACCTTCTCCCATCTCCCAGCCATGGCCATCGCATTGTTCGATTTCATTTTCTTCGGATTGTTGCTCATTCGATTGATTCATCCACATATATCCGGAATTTTCACAATTGATTTGTTGACTGTGATTTGTTGTTACATTATTTGCCATATCATGGCAAACCATATTGCTACCGGGTGTTGGTAAATATGAAAGGTTAGAATTTGAGGCGACCCAAGCGATATGGTCGGCATCTTGTCCTAACATCACAGAATCAATTCCAACTTGACTTTCCTGCCATGATGAATTCGTTTCATTCCATTGGTATAGTGACCACCACCAAGAATAATCTGAAGGGGCTTCAACATCGTTTATTCCATTTATTTGATGGCCAAATGTTTCATGCTCTGAATAATTTAGAGACACATTGTGCATATTCAATGATGAATTTGTTAAATCCCATCCAGTTGCATTTTCAGAAGGTAACATTTGGTTATGCCCATCTAGTAGCATAGTAGTATTATCGGGGTAAAGGATTGAAACTTGATTTTGCACTCCGGTGCTGGAATTTATGGATATGTGTGCATCTATTACTTCCTTTGCTACAACCACGCCAAAGGTATTCCATATTACCTGTAAATCTTCTTCAGTGCCTGTTAGATGTGGCCACTCAACATCATGAAGGTGTGTGTAATTGTGAAGTCTTTCAGGTGTATCATAATCAGGGTCTACGGTAATCGAAACAAAGCCAACATCATTTCCAATATCCTCCGATAAACCATTTTGAACAGATTTTAAATTTTGAGTAATTACCGGACAAACAGATTCACATCTTGTGAAAATAAATGATACAACCAGTAAATCTCCTTGTATGGTGCCAAAAGAACGGTTCACTGAATTTTGATCGGTCAATACGAAATCATCAACAGCAGTTCGAACTAGAACATTTCCCTTGTACGCAGAAGCGGTAGGCGCTGATGAAATCATCAAACAAGCAACCAGTGCTATCACAATAAACTCACGCCTCAACATGTATTAAACGACCCAATGCGTATTGATAATGTTGTTGCGAACATGTATGGGTGGCAACATCAACGCCTAGTAGCGTAATCCCAGTTAGGAGTACACCATGAAGGAAGGCCATCAACTCCATCAGGGTTTGACAGTCCAATTCCGAATATCATCAACAATACAAATAATACAGGGAACATTGCTGTTCTGAAATAGATACTAGGATCTCCTTTCAAGTGCATGAAATATGCACCAATTCCGTAGCCTTTGATTATTCCAACAACGATTAGAATGCCCCATACCATCATCAATGAAATCTCCACATCAGTTCCAGGTATTTTGTCAAAGAATACTGCTCCGATTTCAAACAACGTAAAAAACATCAAGACGAGGAAATTCCAGAAATAGATGTCCATTCCTGTATTATCCTTCAGCCACTTTTCTAGTCCAATTACTTCATGATCTCCCATATTATTTCACCTCAATACAAATAGAATGCTGGGAAAATTATTACCCAAGCTAAATCGACAAAGTGCCAGTACAATCCAAAGTACTCAATTCCTTGTGCGTTTTCTTCATCATAGCCAACAGTGTCAGCCTTGAATACAAGATAGAGCATAATGAGCAGTCCAATGAAGACGTGCAATCCGTGCGCTCCTGTGGCGATATAGAATATTGAACCTGCTTGTGATGTACTAACAGTAAATCCTTCAGCAACCAAGTGTGACCATTCAACCAATTTCAATACAATAAACAGTGAACCTAGTAATAGAGTTGCGAACAAGAAATTTCTAACGGTTCTCTTTTGGTCTGGGAAAACAAATTTCATTATTGGCTGTGGAATGAACTTGGTCATGAAATTGTCAGGTCGACTCCAATCATGTGCCTTTGCAGTCTTTAGAGCAATGACAATAGTATAAGAAGAGATAATTAGCGCAAATGTGTTAATTCCTCCAGGTAACATAGTCCAAAAGTCTCCAGTGCCCGCTGCACCTCCCGGTCTCAAGTAATCCGAAGCGGTCATGATATCTCTTCCAGTAGCACCATCTGCACACATGTCATTTTGCCATGCCCATTCAGTACACCATCCTGTACGCATACGCAGGTAGGATGAGAAGAAGGTTGCGAAAATCATTATTTCAGACATAATGAAGACCCAAATACCGGCCTTGCGAATATGCTCTCCTTCAAACGGTTCGGAAGTAGCAATTTGCTCTCCATGGCCATTGAATGGCAAATCTTCTCTCCACCAATTTGCAACTCCTAAAATGATAACAAGTAGTCCGATCATTCCAATTGCCATTTCTCCAAGTACTGCATTTGTTCCTGTGAGAATCTCAGTTACAGTATTTGCAAAGCCAGGGAATCCGATCATGAATAACATAATACCAAAGGTGAAAATAATCGGTGAAGCAGAACCATGATGTTCGTGCTCGTCATCACTATGTTCTGCATCAGGTTGTAATGAATTAATAAGTCCACCAATTCCAATGAATGAAGCGAAAATAATACTCATCACCAATATTGTGTTTCCAGAAACCTTCCAATTTAGATATGATAAATGTGCCTCTACTTCATGATGATGTGCATCTTCCTTTGCAATATATAGTGGGTCATCATGATCTCCTTCGATAGAATGTCCAGTGACTATGGCTTCATGATAATCGTCTTCTGCATGATGGTATTCATCTACTGCGGATAGGTATTCTTCATGAGCAGGTCCTGCTAGGGCAATACCGAGAATACTGAAAGCAATAATACCGAATGTGAGAAAACCTCCAGCAAATAATACAGCGCGCATCCAAATTGAATTTTTCACATCAGCTCCGTGTCCGCTCATGCGTCCACCTCCTTTTTCTTAGCAGCCCACAATTTGTCGCCGATACTTGTTTCTGAATGGTGGCCAAATTCAATGTTCATATCTCCTTGAACAGGGTTTTCGTGGAATGATGGAGTCGGTGGAGGTGAAGTTGTTGACCATTCAAGAGACCAACCACCCCAAGGGTCCTTTCCAACAGGCTCTCCATTTCTAGATGAGCGTATGATATTCCAAACTAAAATTAATTGACTCATTCCAAAGATGAAAGCAAAGATGGATACGACCATATTGTATTCGGCAAATCCACTTTCAATTGTATAGGAATGAGTTCTGCGAGGCATACCCATTATTCCAAGAGCATGCATTGGCCAGAAAGCAGCGTTATATGAGGCGAATCCAATAAGGAAATGCCACATACCAAGAGATTCATCCAATTTCTTACCAGTAACCTTAGGGAACCAATAATACAAACCAGAGAATAATGCAAAGACAGTTCCGCCAATGAACACATAGTGGAAGTGGGCAACCACATAATATGAATCGTGGAAGTGGGTGTCAAGACCTGAAATCGGTAAGAACATACCAGATATTCCTCCGAGTGTGAATGTAATTAGTAACCCTAGAGACCACAAAGTGTGTACCTTCATCACTAAAGAACCGCCCCAAAGCGTTGCTAACCAATTGAAAATCTTAGCACCGGTTGGTATCGCAACAGCCATTGTCGTGATCATGAAAATTCCTCTCCACATCGGGTCCATTCCAGAAGTAATCATATGGTGACCCCAAACGACGAACCCAACAACTCCGATTCCAGCCATTGCAATAACCATCGATTTGTAACCAAAAATAGACCTTCTTGCTGAAGTTGCTAATACTTCGGAAACAATTCCGAAAGCAGGTACTATGACTACGTAAACTTCAGGATGTCCGAAGAACCAGAATAGGTGCTGGAATAATAGCGGGTCTCCACCACTGGTGAAGAATACAGATCCAATAGTGTGATCAAATAGTAAGAAGAATACTCCGATAACGAATGCAGGGAGTGACATGTAAAGCATGAATACTGATACGAATACAGACCAAGAGAATAGAGGCATCTTCATCCATCCAACACCCTTTGCTCGCATTGTAAACACCGTTGTGATGAAGTTAACACCACTGAGGGTTGAGGATGCACCGAGCATGGCCATACCAGAAATGAAAGCAGTTGTTCCAATACTGGAACCGTATTGTGACATAGATTCTCCTAGAGCGCCAGCAGTTAGTGATGAATATGGTGGATACATTACCCAAGTAATATCAGCAGCATCACCAGTCCAAATACCAGTGTAGATTAGAGGTGTAGAGAACACAAGTAGCCACAATCCCATTGCATTAATTCTTGGGAATGCTAAATCCTTCGCTCCGATTTGAAGAGGTAGGACGTAGTTCATGAATCCAGCAATCATAGGCATTGCCGCTAAGAAAATCATCGTGGTGCCGTGCAAGGTGAAGAATGAATTGTATTCTGCTTCGCTCAAGAAATTATTTTCCGGCAATGCCAGTTGAATACGGAATAGAAGCGCCAATACTCCACCGACAAGGAAGAAGAAGAAACCAAACAAGAAGTAGAGAATTCCAACTTCCTTGTGGTCAGTTGTGGTCAACCATGGTTTGATGTAATCAATAAAGTTAGCAATAGTGAATGTTTCTGGTGAACGATTGTAAAAGACCCACATCAATCCAACGACAATCAATGATAATGAAAGTCCAATAGAAGTTACTAGAATGACCAAAGAACGAGCAGTAGGTGCTACTGCACCAGCATCAACGCCCATACTTGTTAGAGTGAATTCATTCCATTGATCTCCACCAGAACCATCGCCACCATTTACTGCATTTCCATAAATGGTGAAACCAACTACAGCCTCTGAATCAGCAGGAGCAGTCCACTCAAATGTCCACTGACGAACAGTATTCGCCTCAGTTGTATGAGTTAATGCTCCATCCATTTCTTGAGATAAAGTCTCATTTAGTGAAGAAATAGTTCCACCATTGGAGATGATTCTAAAACCACCCATTCTACCGTTATCATCTGTAGCCCTTGTCAAATCATCATTGACAACTGTTACAGTAAATGAATAAGTTTCACTTGCATTGAATACTTCTGGAAGTCCATCTACCAAGACTTGAGTGTTTGATGATGAACCGCCGTGACAAGTACATCCATTTTCTGCAGCACTACCTATTCCGCCAGGCATAGCAGTATAGGTTGGGATTGCAACCAATGAAATTAGGATAATACTTAGAATTGCTATTGCTCTTGTTCGCATCAGTGTTCACCTCCAGTTGAACTATCAGAATCGTCGAGTAGTTCTATTCCAACATCTAGGTCACATGTCTTGCCTTCTTCGGCGACAACATCGATATAACCTACCATCTTGGCATGGCTTAAACCACAATATTCAGCACATCTAATATCGAATGTACCGGCTCTATCAGGTCCAAAAGTCATTACAGTTCCACCTTCTAATCCAGGGACAAGATCTTCTTTTGCACCCCACTGAGGTAGCCAAAATGCATGTTGAACTCCGACATAGGCTGGATTTGACTCATCATGAGGCTTTGAAAACAGTGTTAGAACAATGTATTCATCACAAGGGACCACTAAATGTTCACTAGCGGCTGAAGAAAATTGATGTCCGACAGGAATATGCTCCCAAGTGTGTATTAGGTGTCCATCAGCATCGGTTACTTTGACACTTTGATAGATAGAAGAATTATATTCAAGAACGATGCTTGTGGAATCAGATGTTAAGTCAATTGCATAATCTGTCAAATCTCCACCTTGGTTTACAGTAGCATTTACTGCGGAGGAACCAAGAGTATCAATTGTTAGAGAGGAATTAACCCAATCTACATTGACGTGGGTTTCCCTTTCATCATCTTCCCAAGTTAACTCTTCAACATAATTGAATTCCCAAAACCATTGTTTTCCAACTACTTCAAC
>ENA-OREN01002025-OREN01002025.1-marine-metagenome-genome-assembly--contig:-NODE-2025-length-21803-cov-8.529320_pt1 | contig 21803 bp, 20 predicted proteins | sample MGYA00248624_ERZ508555 | MGnify/ENA primary metagenome ERZ508555 (study PRJEB26222, sample SAMN06267773) | marine metagenome | isolation source: Saanich Inlet, British Columbia, Canada | place...
CTACCAGAGCGTCTCAGAGCTCCGTGTTGGGCTTTCTAACTACTTCGACGAGTATAACCATAGGCGTCCACATGAAGCCTTGGATTATGCCACTCCTGCCGAGGTGCATTATGGTTAAGTTAGGAGGCAACACGGGTAGATTAAACTCATCGCGGCTGTACTCCGTGTGGATAAAGCATGGACATTTTGCTGACGCAAAACCGTGTGGAAAATCCATGGACAAATCTCGCAGGCTCGATATTGTCCACAGATTTGCCACACTTGACCACCCTTTAACCACACTCCGTCAGGGCAAAATTATGAGAAAATCCTTGACAAAAAACAGCACTACAACTAATACTTACAGAGTGATTTTTTCCTCAAGAAATCACATGAAAACAACACAGGAAATTGTCTTATTTTCCCCCGTTTTCTGTCCAACGATTGGGGGTAGGTTCATCCTTAGCTGAGGAAAAACCTGATTGAGCAGCTTTTCCAATTTATAGTATTTCACTGTTTTAGAAAGAGACTTTGCACTAGAGGCAGGAGTTAAGTAGTGTCACAAAAAAAGAGAGTAAACCGAAGGGAGTTCCTGGCCGAAGGGGGTAAAGCGGTTGGAGGGCTGGCATTATTGGGGGCAGCCATTGGTGGGTATGGCAAGCAGGCAGCCTCTATGCCGGCTTATGCACTTCGTCCACCAGGGGCGCTTTCTGAAGAGGACTTTCTAGGTGCCTGTGTACGTTGTGGTGTCTGTGTTAAAGATTGCCCATATGACATTCTCCACTTGGCAGAGTGGCAAGAGGAGGTCGCCTTAGGAACCCCCTACTTTATTGCTCGTGACATCCCTTGCGAGATGTGTGAAGACATCCCCTGTGTTCGCAACTGCCCAACAGGGGCGCTGAACCGAACCATGGAAGATATTGAGAAGGCAGAGATGGGTACTGCTGTGTTGGTTGATCAAGAGACCTGCCTCAATCTATTGGGGCTGCGTTGTGATATCTGTTATCGAGTCTGCCCCGTTCTGGATGAAGCGATTACCCTGGAGCGTTTTCACAATACAAGAACAGGTTCGCATGCACTCTTTGTGCCAACGGTTCATGCGGATCAATGTACGGGGTGTGGTAAATGTGAATATGCGTGCCCACTTCCGGTAGCAGCTATCAAAGTGTTGCCAGATAAGCTGGCCAAAGGTGAGGCTGGCGCGCACTACCGCCTCGGATGGAAAGAGAAAGAGAAGGCTGGAGCCGCACTGGTCACCCCGGATATTGAACACCAATACAATCTTCCGAGTGGGTTTAGCTATGACCTGCTCGGTGACGGGCTGATTAGCCCTGAGCAGAAGGGAGGTCAGTAACCATGGCGCGTAAACCAGTTGGTGAGGCAGCTTTAGAGCATAAAGGGTGGTGGCAGAGTAACCGTTGGCTCATTTTCAGACGGATTTCACAGCTTTCCATTCTTACACTATTTCTGATGGGGCCACTGGCATCGATCTGGTGGGTTGGGGAGCTGGATAACCCTTTCTGGGTGATCAAGGGAAGCCTGGCATCAAATGTAGTATTGGAGACAGTTCCATTAACAGACCCATTTCTCTACATGCAAACACTGTTGGCGGGTCAGGCATTTGAGATGACGGCCTTGATAGGAGCGCTGATTGTGACCCTCTTCTACCTATTAGTGGGGGGACGAGCCTACTGCTCTTGGGTCTGCCCCATGAATATAGTGACAGATAGTGCGGGGTGGCTGAGGCGCAAATTTGGCTTGAAGAAAAGGTGTGAACTCTCTCCCCGTCTACGTTTTCTGATTTTGGGGTTGGTGATTGTGATGTCTGTGCTTGCAGGCAGCATGCTATGGGAACTGGTCAATCCGGTGACGCTGTTTCAACGCGGTATTCTTTATGGCATGGGAATGGGCTGGATAGTGGTTATTGCAGTTTTCCTTTATGACCTGCTCTGGAGTCGAAACGGGTGGTGTGGGCATCTCTGTCCTATGGGGGCTTTTTATAGCCTGCTGGGGCGTTTCAGTTATATTCGGATTCGGGCAGCAGAGCGAGAGGCATGTGATGATTGCATGGACTGTTTTTCAATCTGTCCGGAGCCACAAGTGATACGCCCTTCTCTAAAGGGAGAGCATGGAGTTGGTCCTGTGATTGATGAATCGCAATGTACCAACTGTGGACGCTGTATTGATATTTGTGGTCCGGAAGTGTTTCGCTTTGGGAGCAGATTTGTCAAATAGTTGATAAGTCAGTATATAATAGAGGGTATCACGCAACAGGCAGGGCAACGTAAAAGTGGTTTGCAGTGTTGCTGTGTAATTTGATTTAGCCAGGAGCTTGTCCGAGAAGGCTTCTCACTGATATTTAGGTATTCTATGGATCAACAAAAAATTGACCGTGCTCTGGAAATTGTTGGGCAAATGGGATGTGAAAAGACGCGTGAGATCATTCGTCTTCTGGATGCTGGTGAAGAGGTTCATCCGTGTGATCACTTATCCCTGGAAGAGTGCCGCCAGATGTTGGCAGAACTGAAAGAGGTGATGTCAGTCTATGGTGATGACTGTTGTCCCATACCAACAGCGCACTAATTCAAAATAACATTCATTAGAAGTGTTCTATAGATACTGCGACCAATCTTGCTTTCCCTGGCCAAACACAAAGAAGTGTGGATTTAAGAGAGAGTCTTTGGTGTTGTAACGCAGTGGTTTCATAGCCGTGTCAGTTAGCTGTCCGCCAGCCTCTTCAACCACACATTGCGCTGCTGCGGTATCCCACTCAGAAGTAGGTCCCAGTCTTGGATAGAGGTCGGCCTGTCCTTCAGCAACCAGACAAGACTTCAGTGAGCTGCCCATTGGAAAGATGCGGTGAGAACCAATCTTTTCGAGAAAACCGGTAATAATTTCACTCTGGTGGGAGCGGCTACCAGCTACCACCAGCTGCTCTTCAGAGGGAAGTCGGGTATGAATCTGCTGAGCGCCCTGTTCAGGCAGTCTTTTCCAAGCTCCTCCTTGTCGCCATGCGTAGTAGAGGATACCGTTAACAGGTACTTGAATAACGCCCAGAATCGGTTCATGGTTCTTGATCAGGGCAATATTGACAGTAAATTCACCGTTTCGCTTGATGAATTCGCGGGTGCCATCCAATGGGTCGATCAGCCAATAGGTGTGCCACTGCTGACGCTCTTCAAACGGGATTGACTCTGACTCTTCGGAGAGAATGGGGATCTCTGGTGTGAGCAGTTTCAGTCCATCAGTGATGGTGTTGTGGGCTGCCAGATCGGCATCTGTGAGAGGGGTGTGATCCTCTTTGTCGGTAATTGAGAAACCGGCTTCATATATTTCCAGAATACTTTTACCTGCCGCTTGCGCCAGGGCAACCACAGGTTCGATCAGTGTTTGTAGCTCATGACTCTTCATTTCTGTTGTCTCTCTCTTACCATAAACAGTGCTGCAATTGAACGAGCCTCAGTCATCTCCTCGTGTGCGAGCAGAGCACTTAGATCGCTCAGTTTCCAAGGGATCACCTCAATCTCTTCAGGCTCATCCCCGACCAGGCGTTTTTCATAGAGATCTTCACCGACCACAATATGGGTGGTGTGGCCCAGATAGCCAGGGGCAATAGTGACAGAATCAAGATGCGTCAACTGGTGTGCTCCATACCCTACCTCCTCCATCAACTCTCGATTGGCAGCGTCCACAATAGACTCACCACGATCAATCTTCCCCTTGGGTAGCGCCAACTCATAGCGCTCAACACCTGCAGCATATTCACGGATCAGCAGCACAGTATCTTCGTCAAGCATGGGTACAATCAATACGGCACCACGAGAGGAGCCCTTAAGTCGCTCCCATTGCGTTTCAACCCCATTCGAAAAGCGTAAATCAATCGATTCGATAGTAAAAAGCCGACTTTGTGCACAGATCTCTCTTTTTAAGATCTGTGGCAACTTTCTTTGTGGATTCACCTTGTCCATACCGGTATCCTACCGCACTATGGTCAATTGGTCACAAATCAAAACAGTTCTGCTCGATATGGATGGAACGTTGCTGGATCTTCACTTTGATACCCATTTCTGGTTAGAGCATGTGCCGATGCGCTATGCAGAGAAAAACAGCCTTTCGATAGAGGCATCGAAAAAAGAGTTGTATGGACGCTACAAAGAAGTTGAAGGAACCATTGAGTGGTACTGTATAGACCATTGGAGCCGGGAGTTGGAGCTGAATATTGTTCAGCTCAAGAAGGAGGTACACCACCTGATTGCGGTACATCCCCATGTGCGTGACTTTCTGGATGCGGTGCGTCAATCCGGGCGAAGAGCGGTGCTGGTGACCAATGCACATAGCAAGAGTCTGGATCTGAAGATGAAAAAGACTGAATTGGGAGCCTATCTGGATGCAACGCACTGTTCCCACGACTTTGGACTGCCCAAGGAGCAGCCGCAGTTTTGGGAAAAGCTGCAAGAGGCAGAGCCTTACAACCCGAAAACAACACTACTGGTAGATGACAGCTTGAGTGTACTGCGTTCGGCGCAAAGCTATGGTATTGCCCACCTGTTAGCGGTTTATCAGCCAGATACAAAAAATCCTCCCAAAGATGTGGAGGATTTTGAGGCGATTGATAACTTTAAAGAGTTGTTACCGGTTCCGCCATTTACTGAAGGGTAAGATCTACTAAGAGCGTCTTGGTCTGCGTTGACCGTCCCGATGTCCTCCGTGTGGCTTCCCGCGACGGTTGTTGTTCGAAGAGCGATTCCCCGGCCTTCCTCCACGGTCCCGTGAAGGGCGCTTTACCGGTGGCTTGAGTTCTGCCAGCATGCTGCTTGAGATACTGTCGACAGGGATCTTGTGGTCAATATACTCTTCAATCTCCGGTAGTGAGAAGGAGTACTTCTCACAAGCAAGGCTAATGGCATCACCACTGGCACCTGCACGTGCAGTACGGCCAATACGGTGTACATAATCTTCACGATCTTGCGGTAGATCATAGTTAAACACATGACTCACTTCAGGAATATGGAGTCCGCGTGCAGCCACATCGGTTGCGACCAGTACAGGGATTTTGCCTTGCTGGAAGTTCTCTAACAACTGTTGGCGCTTTTTCTGAGGCACATCGCCTGAGAGTACGGCAGAGGGGAAGCCATTACTCTCCAGAAAACTCCATACCTTGTCCGCCTCGTACTTGGTGTTGACGAAAACAATGCTGCGGTGTGGCTCCATCGACTTCATCAGGCCGACCAACAATGGAATCTTCTCTTCGTTGGCAGGGTAGTAGACGACTTCGTTCACCTTGGATGCCGTTACCTGCTCAGGTTCAATCTTGATCTGTTCCGGACTGTTCATCTGATCGTAGGCCAGCTCCATCACCCGAAATGATAGGGTAGCGGAAAAGAGCATGCTCTGGCGTTTTTCTGGCTTTGGACAGCGGTTCATCAGGTAGCGGATATCTTTAATGAATCCAAGATCAAACATCCGGTCAGCCTCATCCATGACCACCACTTCGGCGGCCTTGAGATCAAATACGTGTTGTTTGAAATAATCAATAATACGGCCGGGTGTGCCGATTAAAATGTCCAGCCCCTCCTCGATCGCTTTGCGTTGCTGGTCATAACCGGTACCACCATAGGCGAGTCCCAATTTAAGTTCTGTAAATTGCCCTAGCTCCACAGCATCACTGTGGATCTGTATCGCCAGCTCACGGGTGGGGGCAAGAATCAGCGAACGAGGCTGGTTGACTTTTTTCCAGCCGGGAGCATTGTGTTTGATCAGGCGATCCATGGTAGCGAGGAGAAAAGCAGCTGATTTGCCAGTACCTGTTTGTGCCTGACCGGCTATATCTTTGCCTTCCAGCGCTAAAGGGAGGGTTTGTGCCTGAATCGGTGTGCAGTACTCAAAACCACATGCAGCCACCCCTTTAGCCAATTCTGGGGATAAATTAAGGGAAGAGAACAGGGTTTCAGAGAGGTGAGATTGTGCGTTATTGGATTCGTTAGATTCATTCATGGATGCGAAGAATAGCAGAAACTTTGATACAACCTTAAAATTATGTATGAATAAAGGCTTGCATTGTGACAATGATTACGCTGAAATAGAGAAAAAGTGATAATGACTCTCTATATTGAAGTTATTACTGACTTGAATGAAGCGTATCAAAATAATCGAGAAGGCCATGCTTGCGTGGAATCAGGCCTGAAAACCCATACCATCTAGGAGTGCGTAAATAATGAGTGACGATATCGTCTATATCACCGATGACAGTTTTGACGATGAGGTGTTGGCTGCTGAACAGCCGGTGCTGGTTGATTTTTGGGCAGAGTGGTGTGGCCCCTGTAAAATGATAGGGCCTGTTCTGGAAGAGATTGCAGGTGAATATGCAGGGCGTGTCAAAGTAGCCAAGCTGAATATTGATGAAAACCCCAATACGCCACCTAAATTTGGAATTCGGGGCATCCCAACGTTGATGCTCTATAAAGACGGTGCCGTTGAGGCAACTAAAGTTGGTGCTGTAAATAAATCACAACTCTCCGCATTTCTTGAGGAGAATTTATAAACCTCTTGTAGAGATGGTCTGTCTACATACAGGCCATCTCTCTGTTCTGTAGTAACCCCCCACCTTTCGGCGGCCCACTTCAATTCTGAAAATCTCTGGGTGCTGATACTTTTTTCTATTTCTCTCCCCCCCATTTCCTCATGACAACATCAACACAAGAACCGTCTATTGACGAGCCTGCAGCAGAAGAGGCCAAAGCGCCAGAAACTACTCCGGCAGAAACCACCCCGGAAGAGGCTGTAAAAGCAGCGCCTCGAAAACTGACGAGACAAGCAGCCACAAAAAAGCGCGCACGGACTCATAAGCAAGAGAGTAATGGACAGGGGGCTTCGAAGAAAGAAGCTAGAAAACAAGAGGTCTCTGATCAAGGGGCTCCGAAACAGGAGTCATCCAGACAAGAAGGGGCAAGACACGAGACGCAGAGGCAGGAGGGACCCAAACGTAATCCGCAGACCATGAATCTTACTGATCTGAAGCTCAAGAGTGTTCCTGAGCTGCATGAGTTGGCGAGGACGAATGATATTAATCTTCAGAATCGTCAGCGTAAGCAGGACCTGATTTTCAATATTTTGAAAGGTTTTGCAAAACGCGGTGACCATATCATTGCCGGTGGTGTGTTGGAAGTGCTACCAGATGGCTTCGGTTTTCTGCGTTCAAGTGATGATTCTTATCTGGCCGGGCCTGATGATGTCTACGTTTCCCCAAACCAGATTCGGCGCTTTGGTGTTCGTACCGGTGACACCATGTCAGGTACGGTACGTTCACCCAAAAAGGGTGAACGTTACTTTGCACTGCATCGGGTAGACAGTATCAATGAGGAGCCTCCTGAAAAGGGAAAAAATAAGATTCTGTTTGAAAACCTGACTCCACTGCATGCCAATGAACGGCTTACAATGGAGCGGGGCAACGGAAGCACAGAAGATTTAACCGCCAGATTGATTGACCTTGCCGCTCCCATCGGTAAAGGCCAGCGTGGCTTGATCGTATCTCCGCCTAAAGCGGGAAAGACGGTCATAATCCAAAATATTGCAAAAGCCATTGAATATAACCACCCTGAGGTCTCGTTGATTGTACTGTTGATCGATGAACGCCCTGAGGAGGTGACAGAGATGCAGCGTTCTGTAAAGGGGGAGGTCGTCTCCAGTACCTTTGATGAACCGGCATCGCGCCATGTTCAAGTTGCCGAGATGGTGATCGAGAAGGCGAAGCGCATGGTAGAGCATAAAAAAGACGTGGTGATTCTGCTCGACTCAATCACCCGTCTGGCACGTGCCTACAATACAGTGGCCCCCTCATCGGGTAAGGTGTTGACCGGTGGTGTTGATGCAAACGCACTGCACCGTCCCAAACGTTTCTTCGGAGCTGCACGTAATATTGAAGAGGGCGGTAGCCTCACCATTATTGCAACCGCACTGATTGAGACCGGGTCCAGGATGGATGACGTAATCTACGAAGAGTTCAAGGGGACCGGAAATATGGAGCTTCATCTTGATCGTCGTATTGCAGAGAAGCGTGTATTCCCAGCAATCAACATTAACCGTTCTGGTACACGTCGTGAAGAGTTGCTAACGCGTGAAGATGAGATACAGAAGATTTGGCTGCTGCGTAAAGTGCTTCATCCAATGGATGAGTTGGCGGCAATGGAATTTGTACTGGAGCGGCTGCGGGCAACCAAGAGTAATGCAGATTTCTTTGAAGCAATGAGGCGGTAACCTCATTTTCCCGGACAAGCTCCTAGGAGCTTGTCCGGGAATGGAAGTTGTAACGAGAGGCTGGTTTATGATGGTGTGGTGTGTTGATTATCGAGCCATATCAGTCTTGCCACCTGGTGATTTCAGAAGTACCATTTATAGATTCTGGGCAGGCATTTCACAAACATAGAGAGTAGAACCATGTTTCAAGGCAGTATGGTAGCGTTAGTCACCCCGATGGATGCAGATGGTGGTCTGGACTGGGAAGCGCTGGATCAGTTGGTTGAGTTCCATATTGAAGAGGGTACGGATGCCATTATTGCAATGGGGACAACGGGTGAATCGGCAACCCTGAACGAGAGGGAGCATTGTGAGGTAATTCACCGTGTGGTGCAGAGAGCGGCTGGCCGGATTCCGGTCATTGCCGGAACCGGGGCCAATGCAACACAAGAGGCGATTGATCTCACACGATGTGCGAAAGAGCAGGGCGCAGATGCCGCGCTCTTGGTGACCCCTTACTACAATAAGCCTACCCAGGAGGGGCTTTTTCTGCACTACAAAGCGGTTGCAGAAACGGTCGATATTCCACAGATTCTTTATAATGTACCGGGGCGTACGGCCTGTGACCTGCTACCTGAAACTATTGGTCGGTTATCGAACATAGCCAATATTATCGGTGTGAAAGAGGCAACGGGTGACCTAAGCCGTATTGAGCCGATTCGCCAACTTTGCCATGAAGGATTTGAACTTTATAGTGGTGATGACTCAACCTGTACAGACTTTATCTTACAGGGAGGGGATGGAACGATCTCAGTAACCGCCAATGTTGCACCCAAGCAGATGCATGAGATGTGTATGGCAGCGGCAGCGGGTGATACAGAGAAAGCACATGGCTTGAATGAACTGTTAAAGCCACTACATCGAGATCTTTTTCTGGAGGCAAACCCGATTCCGGTTAAATGGGCGCTGCTAGAGATGGGGCGGATTAAACAAGGTATTCGGCTTCCTTTAACAGCACTTTCAGAAACTTACCGTCCTGCATTGCGTGATGCGCTCATTGCTGCAGGATTGATTGAGGAAACAGTATGACGGTTAAGCTTCACCCGATAGTACCCGGTACAGTGGTAATGACACTGCTGCTCTCATCATGCGGAACAGTAGATAAAACAGTAGAGCGCTACAAAGCTTATAAGAAAGAGCTCAGTTATGAGAGTAGTGTAGAGACCGCACCTCTCGAAATACCTCCTGACCTGACAACCTCTACGTTACAAGACCTTTATCAGGTCCCCGGAGGTACAACTACGCTGAGCAACTATCAGGCGGAGAGCGGAGTGACCGGTGTTGCAATCAAAGCTCAACCCGTGTTGCCCCTCCAGAAAGATATTCAGGTGATGCGTGATGGCGACCAGCGTTGGCTGGTGATTCAAGCGACCCCGGAACAGCTCTGGTCAAAACTGCGCGAATTCTGGTTAAAGAATGGCTTCTTGATTGATCGTGAAGATCCACGAATCGGTATTATGGAGACAGATTGGGCAGAGAATCGCGCAGAGATCAATGATGGCCCTATTCGTAATTTTCTGGGGAGTGCGTTGGACGCTCTCTACTCAACAGGTACTCGCGACAAATTCCGTATACGCTTGGAGCATGGGGATGTAGAGGGAACCACCGAACTCTTCATCAGCCACCGCAGAATGGAAGAGGTCGCCTCTGGAGAGAGTTTTGTCTGGCAGCCTCATCCAGCGATGGCAGAGCTGGAAGCTGAATTACTGAACCGGATAATGTCTTTCTTGGGAATGGAATCTTCCAGGGCACAAGCCTCCCTGGCAGAGCTGGAAGGAAAAGGGGCCGTTGAGCGAGCCCGCATTATTGATGTTAAAAATGGTGAACGCTTCTTGCTGATTAAAGAGGGGTTCTCACGGGCATGGCGTCGTACGGGTCATGCGTTAGATCGTATCGGCTTTACAGTTGAAGACCGCAACCGTTCAAAAGGACTTTACTATGTCCGTTATATTGACCCGTTTAAGGATAGTGAAAAGAAAGGCCTGCTGAGTAAGCTCAAATTTTGGGGTGGAGAAGATCAACCTACCGAAGGGGATTACCAGATTCATATTGAATCACATGAGGCGGTGAGCCGAGCAAGAGTGCTCAATGATCAGGGGGTGTCTGACCCATCGGATACAGCGCGCAGAATTTTGACTCTGTTACACGAACAGCTCAAGTAACCGTTGAGCCGATCCATGCGATTTGCCTCCATCGGAAGTGGTAGCAAAGGAAATGGAACCTTGGTCGAGAGTGGTGAGACTACCTTGCTGGTGGACTGCGGTTTCTCGATGAAGCAGGCACGGCTCCGACTCGACAAGCTGGGCCGCTCACTTGAGGATCTGGATGCGATTCTGGTCACGCATGAACATAGTGATCACCTGAGTGGTGTACGCCGTATTGCAGAAAAGTATGACATTCCGGTATGGATGAGTGCGGGTACTGCCAGAGAGGCAGAGCGGCGTAGCGGCCTGTTCAGCACCATCCGCATTATTTGTGGGCACCAGCGTTTCTCAATTGGTGAAATTGAGGTCAACCCCTACCATGTTCCGCATGATGCAGTTGAACCGCTGCAATTTACCTTTTCCAGTGGACAACATAGGGTTGGCTTGTTGACCGATGTTGGTGAGGTGACCCCCCATATTGAGGCGCAACTCAACGGCTGTAATGCACTGTTGTTGGAATGTAACCATGATCTTGAGCTGTTAGGGCGCGGCCCCTATCCTCTTTCACTTAAACAGCGGGTTTCAGGTCGTTTGGGGCATCTCAATAACCAGCAGGCGGCAGCACTGCTGGAGCAGATAGACACCTCTCAGTTACAACATCTGGTAGTGATGCACTTGAGTGAACAGAATAACAGTCGGGAGAAAGCGCTCTTAGCCGTCTGTGAGGCATTGGATTGTTCGCAAGAGTGGGTTGGGGTTGCAGATCAGCAAGATGGTTTTACCTGGAGAGAGGTGGCTTAAATGGTTAGAGGCCTCCTTAGCCGTGATGCTGCTGTTGCCCCCTTCCAGAGTGGTCGCATTCCACAGCTGGTTTTTGGTGCAGGTGTGGTTGAGCAGCTGGCAGAGAGAAGCCTGCAGTGGGGGCGACGCGTATTATTGATCACTGGGGCGCACTCATTTGATCAATTGGATGAGCGATATTCCATTGTTCGGCTCATAGAACACTCCAGCCTGGAGTTAGTGGAACATCTGAGAGTTTCTGGAGAGCCATCCCCGCAACAGGTTGATGCAATCGTAGAGCAGTTGCAGCAGCAGCCAATAGAAGTAGTGATCGCTATCGGTGGTGGGAGTGTGTTGGATGCAGCAAAGTGCGTTGCGGGGCTGCTGCCGAGTGGTGACTCGGTGATGGAGTATCTGGAGGGGGTGGGGCGTGGAAAACAGCACAATGGGCAGACAATACCATTCATTGCGGTGCCTACCACAGCAGGTACAGGCTCCGAAGCGAGTATGAACGGGGTACTTTCAGACCCCACAGCAGGGTTCAAAAAATCTTTCCGCCACCCTTCATTGACACCTCAGATTGCCCTGATCGATCCCGACATGCTGGCAACACTCTCCCCTGAGAAAATTGCCGCTAACGGCTGTGATGCGTTGAGCCAGCTACTTGAGTCGTATCTCTCAACAGTGGCAACTCCTTTTACCGATAGCTTAGCCGAGCAGGCGATTGCATTGATGGGGAGTGGACTGCTCCCGTTGTGGGAATCGCAAGGGCAAGATGCGGCGGCAAGAGCTGCGGTTGCCTATGGTTCGATGATTTCCGGGATCACGCTGGCCAATGCCGGGCTGGGCGTGGTCCACGGTTTGGCAGGGCCTATTGGCGGACTCTATCCAATTCCACATGGGGTCGTCTGCGGTACCCTGCTGGGGGCTGCCAACAGAGCCAATGTAAAGGCGTTACTGGAGCGTGCGCCAGATACCGTGGGGGTGAAAAAATACGGTATGATTGGTCAATTAATGGGTTTTTGTAAAGAGGGAATGGATCAGCAGAGCTGTTTGCAGCGTGTAGTGGATGGGTTGATAGAGCGGGTTGATCAATTTGAGATTCCACGGCTGGGCGCGTATGGTATTGATGAACAAGAGATCCCCAAAATACTCCACTGCTCTGATCAGAAGGCAAACCCTATTCTGCTCACAGAGAAAGAGTTTGGCGGGATTCTGCGCGCAAGAATTTAGGAGTTTGTCCGAGTATAGAGGTTACTTTTGATCCATTTTAGTCGAATGACCGAGTCTCATCAGATAGAGAAAAAGGGAGTGCCATGTTTACCACAATTGTTCATGTCTATGTGAAGAGAGATTCAGTGGAGGCCTTTATCGCAGCCAGTGAAAAAAACCATAAAGCCTCCATTGAGGAGCCGGAAAATCGGCGTTTTGATCTATTGCAGGATGCTATGGAACCCACCAAATTTATACTCTATGAGGCCTATGTCTCAAAAGAGGGGGCTGTGGCCCATAAGCAGACCGAACACTATCAACAATGGCGTGACCGCGTTGCGGGTATGATGGAAAAACCCCGTGAAGGGGTAGTGCACCACGGGCTATTTCCAGCTCAATAGTGTTTTGATAACCGTTACAGTATTGTGCTGAATCGTTAAAAGGAGATATTGTGAAGATTGCGACTGCATACTCAATTGAATCTGCTGCGGAGAAAGCTGTCTCTGAAAGTTATCAGCAGCTCCAGCAGCGTTTAGGGGCGACACCAGATCTGCTGATGGTCTACTACGCCTCACCTTATGAGAGTGGTGTAGTCAGTCATACCCTCTCTCGTTTAGCTGGTAGCGAATGTCAGATTCATGGCTCAACCTCCTGTTTGGGGTCCATGACTGAAGAGGGTTTTCATAGTGCCGGGGGTGTTGGGTTAAGCCTGTGGGGCATGGTCGACCCTGAAGGTGATTATGGCACTGGGCTGGCCGAGATTGGCGATAATCCTGAAGGGGCGGCTGCAGAGGCGTTGGCGCAGGCACTGGAGCAGTCAGGACGTATTGGCGAAGTTCCTACGTTGGTCTGGATTAATGGTGCACCGGGGCAGGAAGAGGCGCTGATTACCGGAGTGGAATCGGTGTTAGGCCCTAATGTTCCAATTGCAGGAGGCAGCAGTGGAGACAATACGGTTGCAGGAGAGTGGGCCCAGATTGCAAATGGGGTTGATACCCAGAGTGCAGTGGTCATTTCGGTTCTTTTTCCCTCTACTGAAATCTCCTATGCCTTTCATAGTGGATATGATCCAACCGAGATCACAGGGGTTGTTACGCGCTGTGAAGAGCGGGTATTGATGGAGATTGATGGACGGCCTGCTGCCGAGGTCTACAATGAGTGGACAGAAGGCTCCGTTGTTGAGCAGCTTGAGGAAGGAGGTAATGTACTGGCATTGACGACCCTCTTTCCGTTAGGTCGGGTTGCCGGTGAAGTAGGTGGTTTGCCCTACTATAAATTATCACACCCGGACAGCGTAACCGCCGATGGGGGGCTTACCCTATTCTCGAATATCGAGGAGGGGGACTCTCTGACATTGATGCGGGGAACAATTGAGAGTCTGGTCAGCCGTGCAGGGCGGGTAACAGATGCGGCTGTAGAGGCAGGAGACTTTACCGCTGAACAGGTAGTAGGTGGTTTGGCGATCTACTGTGCAGGCTGTATGCTGACGGTACAACCGAAGATGAATGAGGTTTCCGGCAATATTCATGAGGCACTTAGTGATGCCCCATTTGTTGGGGTTTTTACCTTTGGAGAGCAGGGCTGCTTTCTGGCCAATGACAATGCACACGGAAACTTGATGATTTCTGTCGTAGCATTCAGTAATCAGCCAATCCAGGGATAACTACAGAGTATTTTTTGACTATGGTGGTGGATAACGAGGCTGTCCGTGAGGCACTGATCAATCTTGAGCGCTCAAGGGAGAAAGAGCAGCTAATGAGAGAGCAGGCCAACAGCCTGCTTGAGGGGCTGGAGATCATTACCAGTGCATCCGGGACAGAGGATATGTTGAGTCGTCTGTTGCAGATGGTGACGGCTCAATTGAAATGCGATGATGCCTTTATCCTCTCACCCGCTGAAACCAACCAACAGCCAGAGGAGACCATGCTCAACTGTATTGGAACAACCGATCCGGTATTTAGCCAGCACTCTTGGTTGTATGGAAAACTGTTTCAGCGTGTTCATGCGGGTCAGCCAGTGATGTTATTCAATACTGAGCAGGCTGAAGAGTGGAAGCAGCAGAGTGAGGTTGTGCGTGAAAAGAGTGGTTCTGCACTGCTGATCTCATTTCCCGGCGTAGATCGTCAAATTTTGATCTGCTGTATCAGTCAGGACCGAGCCTATTTTACCAAGGGGCATCTGGGGTTGATGCAGCGATTGGTGCCGATAGCATCACATGCGCTACATACACTCTATATCAATGAACAGCTCCAGTGTGAAATTGATGAACGCAATCGACTTGAACAGTACTCCTCTTTCCAGGCGGGTATTGCAGAGATGAACACCTCTATTTTGCACAATATCGGAAATTCAATCACTGGCGCCCAAGGGTACCTGCTCAAGTTGGAGCATGCTCGTAAGAATCTATTCGGATTGGTTAAAGTGATGTCCAGCGTTGAGGAGTGGTTAGAGGATGGCCCCCTTTCAGCAGACCAGCAGCACAAATTGCAACAGGTGTCACATGGGGCAGCAAAACTGCTGAAAAAAATAGCTACAGAAGATGGTGAGATTGCCCAGGGAGTTGCTGCTCTGGAGCGCTCCAACCGGCATATTTCAGAAATTATTCAGATGCAACGAGGCGTATCACGTCCAATTCTTACGGCCAGTTGGTTTAAAATTGATGAGATGGTGAACGATACCATCAGCATGGTTGCAGAGACCATTGAGAGGCATGGCATTTTTGTCGAAGTGGAGATTGATCGTTGGTTAGAGAAGCTCTACCTTCCCAGGAATCCAATGATTCAGATGCTGCTCAACCTGATCAAAAATAGTGTGGAGAGTATTGATGAGTGTAAGCGTGAAGGTGCCACGATAGAGGGCAAAATCACTGTCTCCGTTACAAAGGTTGAAGAGTGGATCGAACTGAGGGTAGAGGATGATGGAATGGGTATAGATCCTGAGTGGGCACCCTCAATCTTTAAGTTCGGGCAAAGCAGCAAGAGGCGTGGCACTGGGTTTGGGCTCCATTCAGCAGCCAATTTTATTACCGGTGTGGGTGGCTCTATTGAGGTTGAGAGTGCTGGACATCATCAGGGAGCGGTCATGATTGTTCAATTGCCGATTGAAATGGCGGAGCATTAGGCCCTAAGGAATAGAAAGTGGGTAGAGATTGATGCTTCTTGCTTGATCCCCCCGTTTTATGGATAGACAGGCTGCCATATTGGGTAGCTATAAAAGGATAATAGAGTATGTTGATCATTGACGGCGGGCCAGCTCTTTCAAGGTTTAGGGTAGAGAAGCTTGAAAAACAGCTTGCCTCTGAGGTACCACAGGTCAAGCAGATCACCACCCAGTGGCTCCACTTTGTGGACCTTCGGTTATCCCTCTCCGGTGAGAGGCGGGAGGTTCTGGAAAAACTTCTGGAATATGGTCCAGCGCATGAATCGGTTGCTCTTGGAGGAAAACAGTGGGTTGTGGTTCCCCGCTTGGGTACGATTTCACCTTGGTCATCCAAAGCAACGGATATTGCCAACAATTGTGGGTTAGACGAGGTCAACCGGGTTGAGCGAGGTACCCTTTGGGGGGTTGAGTTGGATGGAGAGCTGGATGCAGAGTCAGAAGCGAAGTTACTGGCTCGAATTCATGACCGCATGACGGAATCGATTTTGGATGACCGTGGTGATGCAGAGGCGCTGTTCAGTGCAACAGAACCGGCGCCACTGATTACCGTAGATATTCTGGGTGGAGGAGCGGTCGCGTTGCAAGAGGCGAACCGCGCATTGGGGCTTGCGCTTGCGGATGATGAGATCGACTATCTGGTCGAAAACTTTAAAGCGATGGAGCGCAACCCCAATGATATTGAGTTGATGATGTTCGCTCAGGCTAACTCGGAACACTGCCGCCACAAAATTTTTAATGCAGACTGGGTGATTGATGGTGAATCACGTAGTGAGACCCTGTTTGGTATGGTGCGTGACACCTATCACAACTACTCAAAAGGGGTGCTCTCGGCCTATAAGGATAATGCTGCAGTGGTTCAGGGGTTTGAGGGGGCACGTTTCTATCCTCATGGAGGGGTCTATCAAGCGACCACAGAGTCCATTGATATTGTCTATAAGGCCGAGACCCATAACCATCCAACGGCAATTTCCCCCTTTCCGGGTGCAGCAACCGGCGCAGGTGGAGAGATTCGTGATGGTGGGGCAACGGGGCGAGGTTCCAAACCCAAGGCGGGTCTCAGTGGGTACTCGGTATCCAACCTGAGAATTCCGGATGCAGTACAGCCATGGGAGAGTGACTTTGGTAAGCCAGAGCGTATTGTGTCAGCACTTGAAATTATGTTGGAGGCCCCCATTGGGGCCGCAGCCTTCAATAATGAGTTTGGACGACCTGCAATTCATGGCTATTTCCGTACCTATGAAGAGCAGGTGAGTGGCGTTGATGGTGAGGAGGTACGTGGCTATCACAAACCCATTATGCTTGCGGGAGGGGTTGGCAATATTCGACGCTCACATGTTGAGAAAGAGGTGATTCCGGCAGGTACCCAGATTGTGGTGTTGGGTGGACCTTCAATGTTGATCGGTCTGGGAGGGGGGGCCGCCTCCTCAATGGCCAGTGGAAGCAGTTCAGAGAGTCTCGATTTTGCCTCGGTACAGCGCGGCAACCCAGAGATGGAGCGCCGTTGTCAGGAGGTAATCGACCGCTGTTGGCAGCGAGGTAAAGAGAATCCCATTGTATCAATTCATGATGTCGGTGCAGGGGGACTCTCGAACGCAGTTCCTGAGATCGTCAACGATTGTGGCCGGGGGGGAAGTTTTGAGTTACGAACCGTACCCAATGATGAGCCCGGGATGTCTCCGTTGGAGATTTGGTGTAACGAGGCACAGGAGCGTTACATTCTGGCAATCTCAGAACAGCGCATTGATGAATTCAGGAAAATTTGTGAACGTGAACGCTGCCCTTATGCAGTACTGGGTGAAGCAACACAAGAGCAGCAACTGGTAGTGGGTGATGGCCATTTTGATAACACCCCCATTGACCTGCCAATGGATGTCCTGTTTGGAAAACCACCCAAGATGTTGCGAGATGTAAAGAGCCACCCACGACAACACCCCGTGCTGAAAACAGAAGGTATAGAACTACGAGATGCAATCTATCGTGTAATGCGCTTGCCGACCGTAGCCAATAAATCATTCCTGATTACAATTGGAGATCGCACGGTGACCGGACAGGTTGCACGAGATCAGATGGTAGGGCCATGGCAGGTTCCGGTTGCAGATGTTGCAGTGACAACGACCTGTTTTGAGGGTTACAGTGGTGAATCGACGGCACTGGGCGAATCGGCCCCTACGGCACTGATCCACCCGGCAGCTTCTGGAAGAATGGCGATTGGAGAGGCGTTGACCAATATTGCCGCAGCAAGTATTGAGGCTCTGGAAGAGGTCCGTTTTTCAGCTAACTGGATGGCACCCGCAGGTCATCCCGGTGAAGATGTGGCGCTATTTGATACCGTCAAGGCCGTCTCTGAACTGTGTCAGGCATTGGATATCTGTATCCCCGTAGGTAAAGATTCGATGTCGATGAAGAGTGTCTGGGAGCAGGAGGGGGAGCAACGCTCGGTGACGGCACCGCTCTCGCTGATTGCCTGTGCTTTTGCGCCAGTGAGTGATGTACGTCGTACCCTGACACCGCAGTTGGCTACCGACCGGGGAGATACCGATCTGCTGTTGATTGACCTTGGAGGGTTAGCCAACCGCTTGGGTGGATCTGCACTGGCCCAGGTCTATAAACAGCTGGGAAATGAAGTGGCTGATCTTGAGTCGCCTCAGTTAATTCAGGGTTTTTTCAACCTGATTCAGTCTCTTAATCGTGCAGAGCTGTTGCTGGCCTACCATGATCGTTCAGAGGGTGGACTGATTACAACCCTGAGCGAAATGGCCTTTGCCGCGCATAGCGGACTCTCTGTACTGATTGATGATCTCGGAGAGGATCCGATTGCATCACTCTTCAGTGAAGAGTTGGGTGCTGTGATTCAGGTGCGTCACAGTGAGCTGGAGAAGGTGGAGCAGATAATCCACCAGTTTGGACTTGCAGACTATAGCCATGTGATCGGTACCCTGTCAGAGAATGACCGTATTATGGTCCACCATCAGGGCAGGATTGTGGTTAATGAGTCCAGAGTAGAGTTACAGCGAGCCTGGTCAGAGACCAGTTGGCAGATGCAGCGGCTGCGTGATAATCCACGATGCGCTGATCAGGAGTTTGACCAGCTGCTGGACCCGTCCGATCCAGGGATGGGAGTCACTCTTCCTTTTGATCTTAATGAGGAAGTTGCAGCGCCTTACATTCAGATAGGGGTACGTCCTCCGCTGGCGATTCTTCGTGAGCAAGGAGTCAATGGACAGGTTGAAATGGCCGCGGCATTTGATCGGGCCGGGTTTGAGTGTCATGATGTTCATATGAGTGATCTGCTTGAAGGGCATAAATCACTTGCAGACTACAAAGGGCTGATTGCCTGCGGTGGCTTCTCCTATGGTGATGTGCTGGGCGCAGGTGAAGGGTGGGCCAAATCGGTACTGTTCCATAATGAAGTGCGGGATACCTTCAGCCAGTTTTTTGAACGGGAAGACACCTTTGGGCTAGGCGTCTGTAACGGTTGTCAGATGATGTCCGTATTGCATGAGCTGATTCCCGGTGCTGCACACTGGCCCCGTTTTGTGAAGAATCAGTCTGAGCAGTTTGAGGGGCGTTATGCGTTGGTTGAGGTGGTTGATTCTCCCTCCATTCTGTTACAGGGAATGGCGGGTTCCAGAGTACCCATTGCTGTTGCACATGGAGAGGGGCGTGTAGAGTTCAAACAGGGAGAGCAACATCAGGCACAGCTTGTGATGCGTTATATTGATCATCAGGGAGACCCGACGGAGAATTATCCACTGAATCCCAATGGCTCAGTCGCCGGTGAGACCGGTTACACGACGGACGACGGACGCTTTACCATCATGATGCCTCATCCGGAACGTGTCTTCCGTACAGTACAACACTCGTGGCACCCCAGTGACTGGGGCGAAGACAGTCCCTGGATGCGCATGTTCAGGAATGCACGTGTCTGGGTTGGTTAGGGAACCCCTGAACAAGTCATGAATAATTGCCTCGCGCCCATAGCACCCAATATCTTCGTTGCCCGACCTTGTTCCTTGGTTGAAAAACTTGCTAACAGCCTGCTGCAAGGTGAATTGCACTTGCGCAAGAGAGGGTGCGCCTTGATCTTGGGTGCTATGAGCACGACTCATTTTGCCCAGACTTAATCAGAGCTTTCTTAGCGATACTAAAAAAATTGGAGGGGGTGATCGTGGAGCTGGGATTAGCAGGTAAAGTGGTGTTGATTACCGGAGCCTCTGGAGGTCTGGGGGCTTCGATGGCAGCCGCCTTTGCTGCCGAAGGGGCAGCAGTTGCAGTCCACTACCGAACGCGCGCAGAGGGTGCTGGCCGTGTCGTCAAACAGATAGAAGCAAGCGGAAGCAAGGCACAACAGTTCTATGCAGATCTTCGGGTTGAGGCAGAGATTGAGTCACTGGTCACTTCGGTTGTCGAACAGTTTGGTGGTATCGATTGTCTGGTCAACAATGCCGGGGTCGTACTCAAGGCCTATGCGGAAGACACGGATGCCAACCATTGGGACGATACCTTGAATATCAACCTGAGAGCACCGCATCTATTAAGCCGGGCCGTACTACCCTATTTAAAATCGGGCGGCTCAGTAATCCATAACAGCAGTATCCATGCCATCAATACGGTACAGAATTTCAGTGCTTATGCTGCCTCAAAAGCAGGATTGGATGCACTCGCTAAAGCACAGGCATTAGAGTGGGCTGAACAGGGCATTCGAGTCAATGTGGTCTCTCCGGGAGTGGTCCCTGTTGAGCGAACAGAGGCTGTTTTAGAAGGAGTTAAAGAGGCGTGGATGCCACATATTCCACTCCGTCGTTATGGGCTGCCTGCTGACATTGCCAGTATGGTACTGTTTTTGGCAAGTGAACAGGCCTCGTGGATTACAGGGCAATCTTTTATCGTCGACGGGGGAATGTCTTGTAGAATGGATATGCCAAGCCGGGGTCGTATGGTAGCGCCAACCGAGTGATGAACTGAAATTATGGATCAATCTGTCGAACAATTGTTGAAACGCTCTAGCCGAATTATCTATAACGGATTTGGTATGGTGTTGGCAATTGTGATTCTCTTCCTGTTGATCAATATTTATCAAATTCAGCGCCTCTCAGGGGAGATGCAGCTGATTGTTGAAGAGAGTTTAAGTAAAACATACTATGCGCAGCAGATGCGGGATTCTGCCAGAGAACGCGTCACTTTATTGCTGATTGCTCTCTATGAAAAAGACCCCTTCTTGCGAGATGAGCTATTCATCAAATTTGATCAGTTAGCTGGGAGTTTTCTACTGTCGAGTAATAAGCTGAAGGCAATGGAGTTGAGCGTCATGGAGGAGGAGGCATACAACCAGGCCATGAGGGATGCACAGGTAGGTGCCAGAGCGCTGCAGAAAGCCAAAGAGATGATAGAGTGGAGTGATGTCAATGACGTCAACATAGTGCTGCAGCAGCAAGTCTCAAACTTGATTGATGTAGAGGTGATCCCCGCCCGTTTAGGGGTGATTGCCGGGCTGGATAGGATTCAGCAGGCACAAATTGAGGCTGGTCAGCAGGCTGCAGAGGTGGCAGTGAATAGCAAAGAGCGGGCAAATTTACTGTTAATTGTCATTGGGCTGGTGATTATTACCATGGGTTTCTGGATTGCCCGGGTTGTCGTTCGGCAGAATCGCCATATCGGAGAGATGATACAGCAGGCAAAAGAGGATGCTGAGGCCGCAGCGAAAGCAAAGAGCAATTTTCTCTCCAACATGAGTCACGAGATTCGCACTCCGATGAATGGTGTGCTGGGAATGGTTGAGCTACTGCGTAACACCTCCTTGGATACAACCCAGAAAGGGTACCTCCATACCATGGAGCATTCGGGTAAGGCATTGATGGTCATCATTGATGATATTCTCGATCTCACCAAAGTTGAAGAGGGTAAATTACTCCTTTTACATGAGGTTTTTTCGCTGCAAGAGGTTATGGAAGGGCTCCATACAATCTTTGAACCACAGGCGAAAGAGTGTGGGCTTGAGTTTCATTCAGTGATAGATCCACAGATCCCGGTGTATCTGATGGGAGACGAATCACGTCTGCAGCAGGTGTTCTATAACCTGATGGGTAATGCGATCAAGTTTACCCAGGAGGGGAAGGTGTCGGTTGAAGTCAGCCTGATGAAGCAGACTGATCAAAAAGTGTAGTAACTATTCAGGGGTCATTTCCATAAACTCAGGCCACCGTCCCTCGTAGAGCAGTCTCAAAGCCTCAGAAGAGG
>ENA-OREN01002034-OREN01002034.1-marine-metagenome-genome-assembly--contig:-NODE-2034-length-21742-cov-7.744611_pt1 | contig 21742 bp, 26 predicted proteins | sample MGYA00248624_ERZ508555 | MGnify/ENA primary metagenome ERZ508555 (study PRJEB26222, sample SAMN06267773) | marine metagenome | isolation source: Saanich Inlet, British Columbia, Canada | place...
TCATCTACAGGTGTAGACGAAGATGGCAATGAAGCATTCATGGAGGTTGATCCTGAAGATGGTGGTATAGTTGTAGAGTTTAAACCACCAGAAGACGAACGATCCAAAGTGCAGCAGAAGGAAGAACCAGAAGAGTTCTACCGTAATCTAGCAGATGATATGGATGACGATCTTCTGGAAGATATTGCCTATAAGGTTATTGAAAATTTTGAAGCTGACAAAGACTCTCGTTCTGAGTGGGAAAGCATGTTTGAGCGTGGCTTTGATCTACTCGGTCTAAAGCTAGAAGAAGCATCAGAACCCTTTGAAGGAGCATGTACAGCAGTACATCCGATCCTTATTGAGTCAGCCGTTAAGTTCCAATCTAAAGCAACACAGGAGCTATTTCCTCCTGCCGGTCCTGTTAAATCCCAGATCATTGGTGATAAGACAGAAGAAAAAGAAGCTCAAGCTGAACGAGTTAAAGCATTTATGAACTATCAGATCACAGATCAGATGGGTGAATACTTTGACGAATTTGAACGTATGCTGTTCCACCTACCCCTTATTGGTTCAGCTTTCAAGAAGACATACTTTGATAAGAGCCTTAATCGGCCTGTCTCTGAGTTTGTTCCTATTGATCAATTTTATATCTCATACTACGCTACGGACCTGCGAAGAGCAGATCGTTATACTCATGTGATTTATCGTAGTCCAATCGAAATGCAACGTGATACAGTCGCAGGTATGTATGCCGACGTTGACTTACCAGAAGCTTCTATGCCAGACCAATCGGCAATGGCACAGAAGATGGATACGATCTTGGGTCTTTCTCCTTCTTCACAACATGACCCACAGTATGTTCTACTAGAACAGCACTGCTATCTGGACCTCCCAGAACCTTTCCAAGAGGATGACGGTCTGTCTCTACCTTACATTGTTACGATTGATTATAAATCACGACAGGTTCTGTCTGTACGTCGTAACTACGATATTAAAGATAAGCGACGTGAAAAGAAAATATTCTTTACTCACTATCGCTTTGTTCCCGGCTTTGGTTTTTATGGCTTGGGATTAATCCACTTCCTCGGCAATCTAACAATGACAGCTACAGCAGCAATGCGTGGTCTGGTCGATGCTGGTCAGTTTGCTAACCTACCCGGCGGTTTTAAGGCTAAAGGTCTACGTATAGTAGGAGATAATGACCCGATTGCTCCGGGGGAGTGGAAAGAAGTTGAGGCTGTAGGTAATGATCTATCTAAAATGATCATTCCTCTTCCCTACAAAGAGCCATCACAGACTCTTTTCCAGATGCTTGGTTTTGTCTCTAATGCAGCACAAAAGTTTGCTGATAGTACAGAACAGGTTATCTCTGATGGAGCTAGTTATGGTCCTGTAGGAACAACTATGGCTCTCTTGGAAGCAAGTAGCAAGTTCTTCTCTGCTATCCATAAGCGCCTACATAAAGCACAAAGAGACGAATTTAAAATCTTGGGACGTATTAACTACGAATACCTTCCAGAAGAGTCTATGTGTGAGCTTCCTGAACATAGTCTAAAAATCTATAAGACAGATTTTGATGGTCGTGTTGACATTATTCCAGTATCTGATCCTAACATTCCGTCTAACGCACATCGCATGATGATGTCTCAGATGGCACTACAGTTAGCACAGCAGTCACCACCCGGCATGTTCGATATGGAAGAACTTAATCGTTCTATTCTTCAGACAGCTAATGTACCTAATCTAGATAAGATTATGCCCAGTAAACCTTCCCCTGTTCCTCTTGATCCAATCTTGGATATTATGGCTGCAGTCAAAGGTCTACCAATTAAAGCCTTTATGGGTCAGAACCATGATGCACATATTCAAGCTAAGACTGCATATATGCAAGACCCTCAGAATGGTAAAAATCCATTAATGCAACGTATTGCTCCTGTTATTGAAGCTAATATGCAAGAGCATATAATTATGAAGTATCAGGAACAACTACACGGTACTGCAGCCCAGATTATTCAGCAGTATGGTCCAGAGGCTGTTGCTTCAGGTCAGGTCGATCCTAATGATCCAAAAGTCATGGAACAAGTTATGGCTATGGCTGCACAGCAGGTTGCTCAAGCTAATCAGGCAGCAGCACAGATGCAGCAAGCAGGTTCGCCTGAAGCACAGATGGTTCAGATTGAACAGCAGCGTGTAATGATTGAACAAGCTAAGATACAGGCACAGACAGCTAAAGAAAGTGTAGAAGCTGCAATGAAGAATCGTGAGCTTGATCTGAAGGAAGCTCAGATTCAAATTGATATGATGAAAGAAGGTATTAAGACTTCAACGGGTATTCAAGAAAAAGAAAAAGATCGTAATGCAAAGAAAGCTATTGCAGCCTTAGATGCTATTATGGAGCTAGCTAAGTCTCAAGAATCTTCAGACACAACTAAAATGATTAAAGCTGCCGATATGGTAACAGCTTTTGTAAAGGAAAGTAATAAGCAAAGTAAATGACCTTATGGGAGGAGCTAACACAAGAATACGATAAGCAAATAGAAGAACTAAAAAATTTACTTGCATACGGCAGTGCTTCGAGTTATGCTGATTATCGCCAGATAGTTGGTAGAATTGAGGGGATTGAATTATCAAAAGATAATCTCGTCAATATCGTTAAAACTCGTATATATGAAGAGGATTAAAAAGTAAAATGCAAGTAGCTACATTAGGTAAAGCAATTTCTAATTCTGATTGGATTACAGATGAGGGAGTTGAAATTAAAAAAGAAGACTTACCACAGCTACCGGGTTATTACGTACTGGTACAACCAGTATCTATTAAGAATAAAACTAAGGGCGGTATTCTTCTTCCTGACTCAACTAGGGACGATATCGCTTATCTTACTACAGTAGGTAGAGTTCTTAAACTTGGTGATCTAGCTTATGACGATAAAGAAAAGTTCCCTTTGGGTGCTTGGTGTCAAGAAGGTGATTATGTAGCTTATGGTAAGTTAATTGGACAGAAGTTTGTTTATAAGGGTGTCAAGCTGCTACTATTGTTTGATGACCAGATCATTATGAAGCTAGATAATCCTGCTTCTCTTGACCCAACATTTAATTTGTCTAATTAGAATTACTAATATATACTATAAAAATAAAGTGTCGTAACCGTTAGTATCGCAACTAGCGAAAAAGGAAGAGAGAAAGTAATACATATGTCAGAAGAGAATGAAGCAGACCTATCAGAATGGTCAGAAATCGATGTTACAGATACTTCTGGAGGAAATTCTTCCAGAGAAGTAGAGTTTGAGATTGAAGAAGAAGAAGAAGAAAAACCAAAAGGTAGACTAGTACAAAAAGAAGAAAAAGAAGAAAAAGAAGAAGAAGTACTACAAGCTGAAACAGAAATCCCCGAAGAACTAGAGGGGATAAAGACAAAGGGTGCAGAAAAGCGTATTAAACAGCTTATTCGGCAGCGTAAAGAACGTGAAGAAGAAATTGAAAATCTTCGTTTAGAGGTAAGTAATCTACGTACTTCCGTTCAAACAAGAGAAAAGGAATTATCTTCTAGCTTAAAGAATAATATTGATAGTACAGCAGGACAGCTAACTAACCGTATTGAACAAGCAAGAGAGATTTATAAACAAGCTGCAGATTCTGGCGATACAGACCGGATGCTTGCTGCTCAAGAAGAATTGTCCAAGTCTTATGCAGAGACTACAGTAGTAGACCAGCAGAAACGTGCTTGGGAGGAATATAATCAGCGGCTTGAAGCTGTTGGTCAAACTCCTCAACAGAATGTATCTGCTACACCACAGTATGATCCAAAAGCTGTAGATTGGGCTAGTAAGAATGCATGGTTTGGTAATGACCAGATTATGACAGCAGCAGCACTAGCTGCAGATGCTGAACTAAAGTCAGAAGGATATGATCCAACTGAGGACGACTTTTATGAAGCGATTGATTATAAGTTACGTAACCAGTTTCCTCATAAGTATGCAGATGCTCCTAATCCTATTGTACAACAGGAGAAAGAAGTAACACCACGGTTGCAGGATACACCGTCAAATTCTGCCCAAGTAGTTGCAGGTGCTTCACGCACACCGCAAACCTCACGGAGTAACAAAGTTAAGCTAACACCGGAAGATGTTAGACGAGCTAATCAGTGGGGGATACCCTTGGAAAAATTTGCTGCAGAAAAGCTAAAGGCAGATAATGCTGAAGGCGAATATACAGAAATTTATAGTTAATTGAGCGTGGAAGGATATACAATGACAACACGAACTGAATCACGTAGTGACATAACTCGCGAAACTAAACAACGGCGTACAGTATTTGAAGAACCTAATTGGCTAGAAATACCAGCATCAGTAATAACTCGTTTTCTTAATGAAGGCATGGCATTACGCTGGATTCGTATTACTCTACGTAATCAAGAAGATTACCAAAATGTAGGTAAACGTACTGGTGAAGGTTGGGAATTTGTACAAGCTGAAGAAGTTCCAGAGATGTTACACTCCTCTGACGTGAGAGAGGGAGGAAGATATGCAGGTGCAGTCTGTCGTGGAGACTTAGCTTTAGCAAAGATGCCTAAAGAACTTGCAGAATCTCGTAAAGACTTTTATGAGGGACGTAGCCGAGAAATGGTTGCCGCAGTTAATGCCCAGCTAATGAATAGTTCAGATTCTCGTATGCCGATCTCTAACAACAGCCGTACAAAAGTAAGTCGTGGTAAACAAGCTAAGTTTCAAGAATAAAGTAAGCTTACTACTACATAAAGATTACTAGTGTACAATTTGTATATATCATAGAAAGGAAAGTGTCCTATGACTACTACTAAAGCACTATCTGGACTACGCCCTTCCCGCCGACGTGGTGGTGCACCTAACGGTTCCGGTATGAATGAATACCCAATCGCTTCAGGTACAGCCACTGCAATGTATAATGGTGATATTGTTTCACAAGCAGCCGGATATGTCGTAGCCCTAACTACAATTACACAGAAAGCAATTGGTGTCTTCACTGGTTGTCGTTATGTAGAAAACGGAGAACCTAAGTGGTCCAATTTTTGGACTGCTGCTCTTTCAGCAACTGACGCTAAAGCAATGGTTGTTGACGATCCAAATGCTACCTTTGAAATTCAAGCTGATGCTTCAGTTTCGATTGGTGACATTAATGGTGGATTTAACTTTAATGTCACTCTTGGTAGTGGCTCAACTGTTACAGGTCGGTCAGGTTTCGGTCTTGAAGCAGGTACTCGCACAACCGCTAGTGCCATGATTCGTCCAATTGCCGTTATTGACATCCCCGGTAATGATATTGATGTGGCAGCAGAACGAGCATTTCCTAAGCTAGAAGTACGTATTGTACGTCACTACGATGCTTATGTATCTGCTGGCGTTTCTGAGCCACCAGCAGGTTAAGAAGGAGTATTTGAAAAATGGCTATTAATCGCGCTAGTATTGCCAAGGAACTTCTTCCCGGTCTAAATGCTATCTTTGGTATTGAATATGGTGATGTGGATAATGAACATGAACCACTTTACGAAATTGAAAAATCAGATCGTGCATTTGAAGAAGAAGTTCTTTTCACCGGCTTTGGTACTGCACCTGTAAAGGGTGAAGGTGCTGCAGTCCAGTATGATGACGCACAGGAAGGCTATACTGCTCGCTATACAGCAGAAACAGTCGCTCTTGCATTTGCTGTTACTGAAGAAGCTATGGAAGACAACCTCTATGATACTTTTGCCAAACTTCGTGCACGTGGTCTTGCCCGTGCAATGGCAAACACCAAGCAAGTAAAAGCTGCAGACGTTTTCAATAATGGCTTCTCTACTTCTTATCTTGGTGGAGATGGTGTTGCACTATTCTCAGCATCCCATCCTACAGTAGGTGACGGAAATCAGTCCAACACTCTAGGTGCTACCGATCTATCTGAAGCTTCACTTGAGACTGCTCTTATTACAATCTCAAAAACTCAAGATGATCGTGGCATTCTAATTGGTGCACAAGCTGAATCTCTTCACGTTCCTTCTGATCTTGCCTTTACAGCAGATCAGATTCTAAACAGCCAGATGACAACAGTTATTGGTGTTAATCCAACAACTGCTACAAATGGTGCAACCAACCAGAACGCTATCAACTCTGTACGTAATCAGGGTCTAGTTCCCGGTGGTTTCTTTGTTAATCGTCGCTTTACGGATACAAATGCTTGGTACATTAAGACTGATGTTCCTAATGGTACTAAGATGTTTGTTCGTGCTCCTCTATCAACAAAGATGGAACCAGATTTCGACACAGGAAATCTACGTTACAAGGCTCGTGAACGGTACAGCTTCGGTTGGTCCGATTGGCGTGGCTTCTATGGTGCTTCGGGTTCTTAATATAACCTAATGTACTAGACTAAGGTATTGGGGGTGTAAGAAGAGTGTAATAAATTCTTTTTACACTCCCTTGCCTTTTTTATTTATTAACTTAGTGTTATACTACACTTAGTATTAATACTTAAAAATTAAAAGAGGCTAAAATGACAACAACTCTTCGTGAGGGGTACATTGTAGGCAGTGGAGCAGTTCTTGATGTAACAACAAGTGTGACTGTCACTGATACTCGTATTCGTTCTGTATATGCCACAGGTGTAGGAACTTTCCTAATTACAGGAACATCAACAGATGTTTATGGTAATATCCAAGGTAATAATATTAAATTCAATATGACAACTGCAAGTGACGCTTCTGAGATTTTCTTTACTGATCTTGGCATTAAAATGAATGGCTCAGTAAAAGTTTCTGCTCCTACTTCTGGCTCTACGGTAGCTATTTTCTATGGCTAACTATACTTATCTGGTCAATGAACTAATCGCTGCTACAGAGAATGACAGCACTGAGTTCCTTAACTTTATTCCTAATATGACGAATAGAGCAGAAGAACGCTTGGTCAAAGACCTAGATGATTATGGGTTAGTCTCTTATACTTCTGTAGCTGTCTCTTCTGGACATAATAAGATTACTTTACCTACAGGCACACGCATTGTAAAGAATTTTAATATTGTAAGCGCAGGTACAAAAATTAACCTCCTTATGCGTACAGATGAGTACATTAACGATTACTGGCCCGTAAGCGCCTCTACAAGCGAACCTGTCTATTATGGGCGTAGGGATAACACCACAGTACTCATAGCCCCTACAGCAGCTTCTACGTATGCTGGAGAGGTGGTTTATGTGTCACGCCCCACTACACTTACTTCAGTAACAGAAACGAACTATTTTAGTGACTTCTGTTATGATCTTCTTTTTAATGCTTGCATGATTGAAGCTTCGATGTTTCAGAAAGATTATCAGACTGCTGGACTATATCAGCAGCAGTATTCTCAGCTACTTGAACTACAACGTAATCAAGCACGGCGAAATCGTCGTGATGATATGCAAGCACCGGCAAGTCCTGCAGGGGCAGATGATAATATTGTTGCTAACTCAAACTAAGGAGATAACAAGTGGACGAAAATTTAGCTGACTATACTACTGTTCCAAAGGAACTTTCGTCAAAAGTACAAGCAAAAAAGCCTAAATCAAAAAAGAAAAACACTAAATCAAAAACGCCACCTATTAAAGAAACACTGAAAAGTATTCAAAGGCTTGAAGAGCAAATGGAAGGCGAAGAACTTCTTAGGGGTAATAAGAAGTATATGTCTGGCGGAAAAGTATCTTCTTCGTCAAAATACAAATGCTCACACAATAGTTTATACTAATATAAAAGGATATTAAAATGGCAGACGTACTACGTAGACATAAACGTAATGGATCGAAAAGTCCTCCACATCCTTCACGTGGTCGTTTATACCCACAAGGAATGAAGAAAAAAATAGATAAGTCTTTAGAAGAAATTGAGAAACGCACACAAACTCCTGCTTCTAAGGCGGCAAGGGAAAATATAGCTGCTGCCATTTCTTTAGGTATACCTGCTGCTAGAGTAATATCTCTTGGAACTAAAATGATATCAGGCGCTCCTGCTGCAATGGCTTCTGCCCGTGCTACATTTAAAGCTCTTATTGGTGCCACAAAAAAAACTCCTTCAGGAGCAAAAGTTGTAAAATATCCAGCACCAGTAGGAAAAGGAACAGCTTCCACAGTTCTTTCAAAAGCAAACATAAGAGATGCTGCGAACATCCGTAACACTGTCGCTACTGGCGTAGTAGGTGCTGCTGCAATTAAAGGTATGGGAAAAGATAAAGATGCAAAAGTAGCTCCAGTTCCTAAACCAAGACCTAAACGCCCTCCAGTTAAAAGTGCCACTCCTCCCACGCCTTCAGCTCCTAAAGTTACTAAAGCTCCTATAGTTGTAGAAAAACGTCAAAAGATTATTGCAGCTCCAGCTCCTAAAGCTGCTACAAAGGTAGCTAAAGATAAAGTAGAGACTATTGGAGAATATTTTTCAGACATGAAAGGTCGTAAAACTAAAGTTAAAACGCCCTTTGGTACGCTTGATGTTGATTCTTCTGATTCTGCTTATCCAGAACCTGATCAATATAAGGCTGGTGGTAAAGTAAGTATGGGTCGTGGTATGGGTAAAGCTCTTCGCGGTGGTGGAAAGGTAATGAGGTAACATTATGGGTCTTTTTGAAAAAGGAGCATTAGTAAGACATTTTGATCCTATTAACATATCTGGTAAGGGTAAAGGAAAAAGATTTAATTTTGATCCTCAAAATATTTTAATGGGCGCTGATGTTTTTGATCTTACGGGAGATTTAAAAAGTGCAGCAGCTGCAAAAAAATATAAACAAGATGTAGATGCGTTTAATGGGACACAGCAAGCAAAAAAAGCTGCTAATATAAGAGTAGCTGAAGCAGCTTCTTCTGGTAAGAAATTAAAAAAAGGTGGTAAGGTATCCTCTAGTCGTAAATGTTCACATAATAGGCTTTATTAAAAAAAAATAAAATAAAGGATATAATAAAATGGAATGTAGTTGTAAAATTTGCCCTATTCATGTAGTTGTTCGTATTTTAAAAAGTATTTCTACACGTTGTAGTGCAGCAGTGAAAGCACTTATAGGAAAGTAGTTGTGGCTTTAACTGATCCAGAAAAGAATAAACTTAAAAAGTACGGACTATCTGGTTTAAACAAACCGAAGCGTACAACAGGACATCCAACAAAAAAGGGTGTTGTTGCTATACGAGATGGTAGTAGTGTAAAGATTATTCGTTTTGGTGATCAGAATATGGGACATAACTATTCTCCTGAAGCTCGTAAATCTTTTAAAGCAAGGCACGGTAAGAATATCGCAAAAGGAAAGACTAGTGCTGCTTATTGGGCAGATAAGTTGTTTTGGGCTGGGCCTTCAGGTTCAAAGAAGTCTCCACCTAAAAGTCAAAAGTTTGTTCGTGGTATAAAAAGAAAGAAAACATAAGATGGCTATAGGACGTTCTAATATTAGTCAACAAGTAATGAAACCACCACCTAAAAAAAAGAAGAAAAAGATAACAAATAAACCTATGCTAACTTTTTCCGATACTAAATATCAAAAGAAAAAGGCTCGCCGTCCTTAAAGGAACATAAAATATGACTACATCGGGTACATATAATTTTAGCTTATCAATTGATGAAGTTATTCAAGAAGCAATAGAAATGATTGGTGGTGAGCAGACACTAGGTCATGAACCTAAGTCTGCTCGTCGTTCAATTAATCTACTACTTCAGGATTGGCAAAATAGAGGTATTCTTTTATGGACAACTAATACTACTACTGTATCCGTCTCTACTAGTGTTACAGCTTATGACTTAGCTGATAGTATTGTTGATGTATTAGAAGTTGTTCTTAATCGTGATGATACTGATCTTCAGCTAGAACGTATTACAATGGAAGAGTATCTTAAAATTCCTCGTAAGGGTCAAACAGGCCGTCCATCGCAATACGCTATTAGGCGTAATCGTGATAATCCTGTTATGTACGTATGGCCTATCCCAGAAAATACAACAGACCTTTTAAAAATTGAGCAAGTAAGGTATACTCAAGATGTGAATAAATCTGCCGTACAGACAGCAGATGTATCCCGTCGTTTTCTACCTTGCCTTACGGCAGGACTATCATATTTCATGTCTATGAAACGTCCCGGAGTTGAAGGAGGACGTATTCAGTTTCTTAAAACAGAATATGAAGAACGGCTATCAAGAGCAATGGATGAAGACAGAGAAAGAGCAAGTTTGCGTATCATACCTAATTTAAATAGAGTGTAGGAATAATGGCAAGTAACAGAAGAGCGTTAGCAATATGTGATACATGTGGTTTTAGATATCCACATCGTGTTATGAAATTAAATAGCTACGGTATGCTTATTTGCCCTACAGATTATGAAGGTGCTTTTGATTTAAAGAACCATCCACAAAACCGTGTACCTAATGTGAGAGACAATCCAGCAATTCGCAATCCACGACCAGAACTTAATAATGATCGAAATATTGCTTGGCAGAATGCTTCATCGCTTTGGGAAGACACAGACAGTTATTGGAACACAATATAATGGCATCACTTACTGGAACACAAATTGCTAATACTTATAAACAACTACTACAAGTTGGGACAGGTAATGTAGGACTAACTAGCTCTTTACAGACTGTACAAGATGGTGATGCAAATAATTCACCGCTACAACTAAGTAATAGTACAGTAAATATTAATGGTGTTTTTTTACTTAATGGGTCTGCCTTAACAGCTACTTTTAGTAAACTTACGGGCGGTACAGGTATTATTTTAACAGAAAATGGCACTTCTGTAAGTACTGTTGCTGTTAGTGGAACAATTACTTTAAATCCTAACCAATCTTTTGGTATTGTTTCAGCAACTAATATTGATACTGATGAACTTCTTATAGCAGGAGTTTCAGCAGCCAATGTAACTGAAGTTGCTGCAGTATCAGTACTGACAAAAACTAATCTTGATGCTATTACATCTATTAATGCAGTTATAGGAGATGGTACAGGTTTTGCCACAGACGCTGAACTAGCTGCTGTAAGTGCTACAATGGCAACTAGTATTAGTAATTCAAACACAAACATAGCTGCTGTATCAGTATTAACGTCAGTAAATTTAGCTGCTATTACTTCTATTAATAGTATTATAGGTGATGGCTCAGGTTTTGCTACAGACGCAGAACTAGCGGCAGTATCAGCAGCTTTAGCAACAAGCATTGGAACAGCTAATACCAGAATTACTTCTGTTAGTGACTATGCTGTAGCTCTTTCAGCTACAATGGCAACAAGTATTGCTACTAGACTTCCGTTAGCTGGTGGTACACTAACTGGTATAGTATCAGGAACAGATTTTTATGTAAGTGCTGTTGCTATAGGAGTTGATACTTTATTAGGTAAACAATTACACATTGGTACAGCAGCAGTTGCAGATATTGTTAGCTTAACTGATGGTGCTACTATTGCTGTAGACCTTAATACGGGGCAAAACTTTGCAGTACAATTAGGAGGAAATAGAGCACTTGGTAATCCTACTAATTGTGTACCGGGTCAAACAGGATCAGCTTTTATAATTCAAGATGGTACTGGAGGACGAACACTAAGTTATGGAGCTAATTGGGAATTTGCTGCAGGAACAGCACCTACTTTAAGTACTGCTGCTGCTGCAGTTGATAGATTGGATTATATAGTGTATACTTCTGCAGGTGTACATGCTATAGCAACCTTGGATGTAAAATAATAAAGTGGTATTTAATAATAATCTTTTAATGGGTGCAGCATCTGCTGGTGGTGGCTACGAGATCGACCAGTCTTGCAGGTTCAATGACAACGACTCGGCGTATACGACTCAGACGTTCGCGGGAGCGGGTACTGGCACCGGGAACACATGTACTTACTCGCTGTGGCTCAAGCGGGGAAATATCTCTTCGTCGCAGTATTTCTTTTCCGTTAGTGATGCTGACCCGTACTTTATAGGGTTCCAAGCGGATGACACCCTGCGATTCACGCGAGCGTCCGGGGGAAGCCCATCCATTACCACTACAGCAGTCTTTAGGGACTGCTCCGCATGGTATCATATTGTCCTTACGATTGACACATCACTGACCGCTGTGGATCGGTGGAAAATCTATGTAAACAACGTGCGGCAGACTGTGACCACAGGAGGAACACTTGCCGTTACACCCCTTGGGACCGCCGTTGCCCACTATATTGGACGCTACGTCACAGCGGCAAGTTACTTTGACGGCTACATGTCGGAGATCAACTTCGTAGATGGCACTGCACTAGACCCATCGTCCTTCGGCGAAACCAACGATGATGGCGTATGGGTTCCTATTGCCTACACCGGGGCATATGGGACTAACGGGTTCTACTTGGACTTCTCGAACAGCAGCGACTACGGCTCTGACCAGTCGGGTAATGGAAATGACTTTACCGACAGTGGACTAACCACCACAGACCAGATGCTGGATACGCCGATGGTGAACTACCCGACTTTGAATCCACTTGTTCCTACGTCAAACACGACCTACGCAAATGGAAACTTGCAGCAGGTGATATCAAGTGCGGTGGGTCGCACCTCGCGTGCTACAATCTCAATTCCTGAAGGAAAATGGGTTTACGAGTATACCTTAAATGTCACTAACGACAAATATACAATTTGGGGTGTCTGCCGCGACGACACAACGCCGAACGAAATACCCGGAACCAGCGCGACAAGTTATGGCTTTTATCTTACTAATGGTAACAAGCGTAATAACACGGCTGGTGGCGGGTCTGCATACGGAACCTCAGTTACCTCTGCTGGCAAAACAGTTCAAATAGCTGTCCACCGCAACGGTACTTCGTTAAAAATCTGGGCAGGACACGATCAAAGTGGATCATTTGTTTGGCAAGCTAGTGGCGATCCGGCTGCTGGTACAAACGAAATGTACAACATTACTATTAGTACATCTGACGTGTGGTTTTTTGCTGGTGGAAACGATGGCAACTTTGCACAGACGATTGGATCAGTAAATTTCGGTCAGACTGGGGGCTTTACTTATACGCCACCGACCGACTTCTTATCTCTCAACACAGCCAACCTCTCTGAACCGACAATAAAGGACGGATCGGCATACTTCAATACGCTGCTATGGACAGGGGACGGTACATCCCCACGGTCCATTACAGGATTGGACTTCACCCCAGACCTTATTTGGGGCAAAGCTCGAAGCACAACATACACGCACAACGTCTGGGATATCGTCCGTGGCGTTAGCAAGACGCTACGAACCGACACAACCACCAGCGAAGCTGGTAATGGCACTGCTGGCGCTGATGTTACATCGTTTGACTCTGGTGGGTTTACTGCCGCAGTCGGGACCGTAAATTTCTCATGGTTGAACTGGAATGCCGCCACCTATGTGGCATGGTTCTGGAAAGCCAACGGTGCAGGTAGTAGCAATACTGACGGGACTATAAACACGACTGCCACATCTGCGAACACAACGGCTGGGTTTAGTCTAGTTACCTATGTAGGAAACGGAACGTCGGGAGCAACCATTGGTCATGGACTTGGCGTTGTCCCAAATATGATAATTGTGAAAAACAGAGATCAGGCCGACGCATGGCAGGTTTACCATAGCGGTAACACCGCCGCACCAGAAACAGATTATCTCGTGCTAAATACTACCGCAGCAACCGTAGATAATGTTAATCGCTGGAACGACACCGCACCAACAAGCTCAGTATTTAGTCTGGGAAATGCTGTAGAGGTGAATACTAGTAGCGAGAATTACGTTGCCTACTGCTTCGCAGACGTAGAAGGTTTCAGCAAGATGGGCGTGTACACCGGCAATGGCTCTGCCAATGGTCCGTTTATCTCCACAGGATTTAAGCCTGCTTATGTGCTGGTGAAGCGTACCGATGCCGTCAGCCAGTGGTCAATTTTTGATAACAAGCGCGAGGGCTACAATGTTGACAACGATGTCCTTGTTCCCAATGCGACGGCGGCAGAAACCACCACAGATTATCTCGATCTACTCTCGAACGGGTTCAAAGCTCGCACAACAGACGCAAATGTAAACGCATCAGGCGGCACATACGTATATATGGCCTTCGCCGAAAACCCATTTGGCGGTGCAAACACTGCGCCAGCAACAGCCCGATAAGGAGCATACGATATGTGGAGACACACGCCGACCAATACAAACGTCCACCCCGGAAAAGGCTGGACAGACGAACAGGGAACTCAGCATCCCGGTAACTGGTACGTCTGGAGCGTTCAAGAGAAGGCCGATCATGGTCTTGTTGAGATCGTGCAGGAATCACCTCCCGACAGTAGGCTGTACTGGTGGTCTCAGAATGACGATGGCACAATAACATCCACTGCTAGGTCTGTTGAAGATGTCAATGAAGTAGACGAAAACGGCGATCCCCTGCTTGATGACGACGGTGTTCAGGTTGTTACTAAGGGAGTTAAGTCCAGCCTGATTGAGGAAGTGCGGTCACAGCAGGGTTCTCTGTTGTCTCAGACCGACTGGGCATTAGTGCGTTTTGTTGACACTACGGTAGCCGTACCAGTTAATATCCAGACATGGCGCAATGCAATCCGCACCAAGGCAACTGAGATGGAAGCTGCCATCGCCGCTGCTGCTGACACAGATGCGGTTGCAGCGTTGTTTGTTGTGTGGGATGGCGACGGAAATAAGACGGGTATTCTGTATGATTGGCCTAGTTTGGTAGAATAATGTATTATTACTTATCAATAATAATAATATCTTTGCTACCAACAGGCGCTCCTGTAATAGAGCAATCTATGACAGGACCATTTATTACTTTAGATAATTGTTTACTATACGAAAAAAATATTAATATTATTATAGATAATTCACCACCTCCTGTAGAAATTTTATCATCAGAGTGTAGAAAAGAAGACAAAGGAAAGATAAGTTAATGGCAAGTACATATACAGATAGACTGGGTTTAGAAAAACAAACTGATGGAGAAAATCCTAATAGTTGGGGAGCTATTTTAAATATTAATGTTATTGACCTTATAGATGATGCTATAGCTGGTTATGAAATTGTATCTGTGAGTAGCACAGGCATTACTCTTACAGATAACCAAGGTTCTACTGATCAGTCTCGTAATGCTGCTTTAGAATTTGCAGGTACTCTAACAGCTAATGTAACAATTACTGTTCCTGCTGAAGAAAAGACTTACTTTGTTAGAGAGAATACTACAGGATCATTTGCAGTACAGATGAAAACAGTAGGAGGAACTGCTTTAACTCTTTCACAGGGTGTAAATACTTTTGTAGCTTGTAATGGTACATCTATTTATAGAATAGATACTCCTACCTCAGTAGCCTCTTTCACAGCTAATACTCTTACAGCTACAAGTATCACAACATCTATATTAGATGTAACGCAAATACAAGGTGGTGGCGCTACATTTACAGGTAATGTATCAGCTACAGAATATTATGGTGGAGGTAGTAATATAACAGGTATTAGTGAAGTACCATCAGGTGCAATATTTCCTTATGGAGGCACCACAGAACCTTCTAATTATTTGTTTTGCTATGGTCAAGATGTTAATCGTACTACTTATAGTGATCTATTTACAGCAATTGGAACCACATACGGCGTAGGTGATGGTGCTACCACATTTGCACTTCCTGATCTTCGTGGAAGGGCTGTTGCTGGTAAAGATGATATGGGTGGGACAAGTGCTAACAGGCTTACAGATCAGTCTGGTGGTGTTAATGGAGATACTTTAGGGGATTCTGGTGGTCTTGAAACACATACACTAACAACTGCTCAACTAGCAGCGCATCGCCATGGTGTTACCGGCGACGGTGGCGGTGGGTCATCCGGTGGGCCGGCGTACTTCAGTGGTTCTGGTACATCACCAGCCAACAGTGGAAGCGAAGGTAGTGACAATGCTCATAATAACGTCCAGCCAACATTTATCCTTAACTATATTATTAAGACTTAATAATGGCTAGTTCTTCTTCTCGTCTATCTAAACTTAACTTTAAACCCGGTTTTCACCGTGAGTCTACTCAGTACTCAGAGGAAGGTAAGTGGTATGATGGTGACCGAGTTCGTTTCAGAGAAGGAAAACCAGAGAATTTAAGAGGATATCAAAAGCATTTTTCTACACCTCTTATAGGTACTTCAAGAGATTTAATTTCTTGGATTTCAAATGACACACAAAAGTTATTGGCTACAGGTACAGAGCAACGTCTTTATATTCTTTATAATAGTTTTAATTATGATGTAACACCAATTACATCCATAGCTACACTTACAAGTGTAATGAATGTTCAGTCTGGTTCTCCTATTGTTTCTGTAAGCCTGACTAATCATGGTGTTAGTGTTGGTGATTGGATTAATTTTACTAATACATCTATACCCGGTTTTTCTGAAGGAACTGATTTTGCAGTCACAGCTTTTGGTGGACCTACTTATGCAGTTACAGGTAAGTCAGGTATACATAACTTTGCCTTTACTGTTAATTATAATGCAGATTCTAATCTAACGGATATAGGTGTAGCAACAGCTAACTTCTTACTAAATACACAACAGACAGATAGTATTCAAGGTCTAGGTTATGGTGCTGGTATTTATAATGCTGGTGTTTCTATAACAGGTGAACGTGCTTGGGATGAAGCAGCCGAAAGCTCCAATATTATTTTCGCAGCTAATCAATGGTCAATGGATACTTGGGGTGAAGATTTACTAGCTGTACGCAGGGGTTCACAACTACTTCATTGGGATGCTGATGCTAGTACATCTCCTACAAGAGCAACTATTGTCAGCACTAGTCCAACTAAGATTAATAGCATTGTTGTTTCTCCTAATGACAGACATGTTATTGCTTTAGGAGCTAATGAAACTGCTACATCTATATTTAATCCTCTTCTTGTTCGCTGGTCTGATCAAGAAAACTATGCTAATTGGCAACCAAGTATTTCTACTACAGCAGGTGAAATACAATTAGTAGATGGTACGGAGATTGTAGGAGGTGTTCGCTCACGTAATGCTATTCATATTTGGACTGATCGTGCTATGTACGCTCTAAACTATGTTGGTCCTCCCTTTATCTTTAATAACACACTGTTAGGCAATAATGCTGGTCTTATTGGTCCTCATGCTGCTGTTGCACTAGAAGGCGTTACCTATTGGATGGGTATAAATGACTTCTTTGCCTTTAATGGTAGAGTACAAAAACTTGATTGTACTGTTCGTCGTCATATTTATGATAGCTTTAATATGACTCAGGGTGATAAAGTTTATGCAGGGACTAACTCAGAGTTTCATGAAGTAATTTGGTTATATCCTTCTACTAATTCCTTAGAACCTGATCGTTATGTAATTTATAATACAGTAGAAAATAATTGGGTATTTGGTACAGGTTTCTTTAATACTTTTGAAGATAGAGTTGTATTTTCTAACACCCTTACTACAGGCATAGATACTACTGATAATAATTACTATTGGGATAATGAGCCTAATGGTGTCTATACTGGAGATGGTGAAGCTCTAGCTTCTTATCTTGAGTCAGCAGACTTTGATATTGAAGATGGGGATCAATTAATGTTTATTGATCGTATTATTCCTGACTATACTATTGATGGTGGTGCTATTACTTTTACTATTGACACTAAACAATATCCTAACGGACCAACAATTACTAAAGGACCATTTACTATTAACGCAGGTACTCAAAAGATTGATATGAGAGCGAGAGGTAGACAAGCATCTGTAAGAGTTTCTTCTACCGAATCAGGCACTAGCTGGCGTTGGGGGAGTGTTCGTATGGGTATTCAGCCTGATGGTGGTCGTTAAAAATGGCTAATAAACTTTATCCTGAGTTACCATACTATGCTAACTTAGAGATGGTAACTAGTCAACAGCTTTATAATGATCTTATTCGTTATGCTTCAGAAATGAAATTCCTGCTCGAACAGCGGGACTTTGAAGTAGAAGTAGCCCCTGCTACACGAGTTAGAACTGTTGTAAGTGTAGGAACGATTGGTAGACCTGAAGAAGGTTTTATTGTTTATGCTACTAAAGTACAGAAATATAAAGGTTATGTCTCAGGAACAGGTTGGGTGGACTTAAATTAAAATGAAAAATGATTATAAAATTATGATGGACTTAATCTATAATAGTACTTTTATTGAGAATGTAAATAATGGTGTTGCTCCTCAATCAGATTATTTTGGAGCAAGAACTACTGAAGGTATGGCATATTCTAAGGATGCGTTGTATAATAAACAAAGAAATGATACCAGTACATTCCATGCAGACATGACTAAACCACAGTCACACTATATGAATCCAAGACAAGGAACTAAGTAATGATTAATAGTAACGCACCCTATAGTGGACTAGCTAATATTATGAATATGCGTGATCGTAATCCTAATACTCAGCTTGCTTACGTACCTAATGGTTACTTAAATAGTGTTCCTACTGCACCTAATCCTTATACAGGTATTCCACAGGTTAATAGTCCTATTGCTATGAATGAGGGTGGTATGCCTTCGATGCAATATCCTATGCAAGAAGAAGCTGGTCAACTAGCAGATCGTGGTAGGTATGGTGATACAACTCTAGTTCATATGACACCGGGAGAAGTACAAGGACTAGCCTCACTGGGTCAGCTAACCATTAATCCAGATACAGGCTTGCCTGAAGCTTTTAATATGAAAGCATTACTACCTATTATAGGTGGTATAGCTGGATCATTCCTTCTTCCCGGTATAGGTACTGCTTTAGGAGCAAGTGCTTTAGGCGGTCTTGGTGGTGCAGCATTAGGAGCAGGTTTAGGTACTACAACCGGTGGTTTACTAGCTGGTCAAAGCTTTGAAGACGCTGCATTAAGTGGAGTTATGTCAGGGGCTATGTCGTTTGGCATAGGTTCATTAATGGGTGCAGGAGATATTGCTGGTGGTTTGCAATCTACTGCAGATTTTGTTCCAACAGCCACTGCTGAAGCTTCTATTCCTGCAGCTACTAAAGGATTAGCTGGTCAGGCAGGGGAAGTTTATGGAGGTTTTGATGCTTTATCAGGAGTAGGTGAATATGGAGGTTTTGGTTATGACGCTTTACCTACAGGAATTAGTCCTGATCAAATTTTACAAGCACCAGCAGGATCAATGATAGGAACTGCAGATGTAGCACCTAAAACATTATTGGGTTTTGAAGTATCTTCACCAGTAGTTAAGGGACAAATATACAATCCTAGCCAACTATTAGAAATGGGTGTTACTCCATCAACAGCAACTACAATGGATTTAGCTAAACAAAAACTTAGTGATCCACTAACTTATGCACCACTTGCTGCAGGAGCAGTTACAGGAGCTTTTAATGACCCTTACGAATATGAAGATCCAGAGGATCGCCCACCAGCAGACTTAGGATTTGGAGATTATACTTTAGTGGGTGGTGAGGTAAAAAGACCCGTAGCTAGTCAAGCAGAATTAAGGAGAAGAGCATTGGAAGGTGGTAGTTCAAATTACTTTAATCCATATACTTATGTACGTAATGTAGCAGAGGGTGGTATAGTAGGATTACAGCAGGGTGGTATGGCTACTCCACAGGCACCATCATCTATGTCAGCTATGCTTGCACAGCCTATGCAACAGCAACAGCCCGTACCAATTAATATAGCTGTACAACCTATGCAACAGCAACAGCCTATGCAACAGTCTATGCCTATGCCTATGCCGGGAATGGGACAACTACAGCCACAAGGTATTCAGCCTCTTCCTGACCAATCTATAGCGTTTAAGAAAAACATGGATATGGAAGAACAACTACAGCAACAAAAAACAGCTAGTTCTCTAAAAGGACAAAGTGCTTTATTAGGACTAATAGGTGGAGCAGGTAATTATTTACAATCTCAAGGAATAGGTTATCCTACAACAACGCCTAGTGGAGCTATACCCCAAACACCAGCCGTGAATCAGGGTGCACAAGTTAATATGGGTGCTTCAGGAGGGTTTGCTCAGGGTGGTCTTTTAGGTTATAATGCGGGTGGTTTTATAGGTTATAATGAGGGAGGAATGCCTTCACAGGAACAAGGATACTTTGAGGGACAAGTAGTTGGTAATGGTGATGGTCAGTCAGATGAAGTACCCTTTAAGGTAGATAGTGAAGAAATTGATATGGCTATGCTCTCTCCTGATGAATATGTGCTTGCATCAGATGTTGTCTCTTATATTGGAGATGGTTCTTCTAATGCAGGTGCAGCTAAACTAGATCAGTTTATGGTAGATGTAAGAAAACAAGCGCATGGTTCTGGTAAACAGATCGAAGGCTTTGAGGAAAGAGGACTAGCAAACTTAGTGGCATAATGGAATTAATAAAAATTAATAGTAATGCAATAGAGGTAACTTGGCCTTATGTTAAAGACTTAGTTCAAAAACCTCTAGATAAATCGCTTGGTGAAAGAAATTTAGAAGATGTTTATAATAGTTTAATACATGGTCAAATAGTATTATGGGTAGCTACAAATAAAGAAGATGGTATACTAGGAATAATGATAACACAGATAGTACATCATCCTCAGTATAAACTTTTATTAATATCTTTAATAGGAGCTAAATCACATACAATAAATAAATGGTTTTTCAAGTCTTGGGAAAAAGATTCTCCTATTTTACAATATGCTAGAGAAAATAATTGTAAACGAATAGAAGGCTATGCCAGAGATGGTTGGTTTAAACTGATACAAAAAATAGGGTTTAAAAAATACAACACTGTTGTTACAAAGGAAGTAGAATATAATGATTGAGTCTAAGATTGAAACTAAACATATTATTGCTGAACTTTCAGTAACAGAGAAAATCTGTCTGTATAATGCTCTGTATGAAGACCTAGCAGGTAAGGGTATCGAGGGAGACACTGAACTTGCTCATGTCAATAAGGCAGAGATGGTTGTTCTTCGTGATATGGGTGGGTCAGGTACAGTCAATCCTAATACTGGTCTTATTCAATTTGGTGGTGGTAGTCCACCTCCTCCCCCTCCTACTAATACATCAGTGTCACAGACATCTGAATTTCCTGCTGAACTTAAACCTTTTATTCAAGATGTCTTAGGTAAATCTCAAGCTATTCAAGAGAAGCGTGAGAGTGAAGGATATATTCCTTTTGAAGGCCCACAGATTGCTGAGTTTTCTCCTGAACAAGAACAAGCCTTTACAGGTATTCAGGGACTAGTTGGTCAAGGACAGGAGTATTTTGATCCTTCTGCTGACTTAGCTAAGTCTTCTGCAGTTGCTCCTACATCCGAATCAGTAAGAGCAGCTATGTCTCCTTTTACGCAGAATGTAGTTAATATACAACAGCGTGAGGCACTTCGTCAGGCAGACGTAGCTCAACAACAGCTAGCTGCACAAGCAGCAGGTGCTCTTGGCTTAGGTGGCTCACGCATGGCTATCCTAGAGGCTGAACAGAACCGTAATACTCAACAACTACTTTCTGATATACAGTTACGTGGACAAGCTGCAGCATTTGAAGATGCTCAGACACGATTAGCTCAACAGAGTGGTAGAGAGTTAGCTGCTTCTGGACAACTTATGAATCTTGGTGGACTAGCTCCACAACAAGCTCTAAAAGAACTAACTGCTGTTGAAGCTATTGGTGCACAGAAACAAGCACAGACACAGCAAGCACTGAACATTGCTAAAAGTCAGTTTCAAGAAGAACAAACATTTCCTGAACAGACACTACAACAGTATCAGTCTGTTATCCGTGGTTTTCCTCTTGCGCCTAGTACGTATACTAATTCTCAAACAGTTAACCCCGCACCTAGCTATCT
>ENA-OREN01002035-OREN01002035.1-marine-metagenome-genome-assembly--contig:-NODE-2035-length-21742-cov-7.208354_pt1 | contig 21742 bp, 24 predicted proteins | sample MGYA00248624_ERZ508555 | MGnify/ENA primary metagenome ERZ508555 (study PRJEB26222, sample SAMN06267773) | marine metagenome | isolation source: Saanich Inlet, British Columbia, Canada | place...
CGAAAGTCTACCCTTCCTTCTGCGGTGAAAAAGAAAATGGTTTTATTCATATGCGGCTGGTGAACAACCCGACTCAAGCTCATCGGCAGTTTTAGCTCGAGGATCTTTTCGGAACATAAAGTTTTGGCTTTTTGTTCGACACTCAGCCGACGATTTTCAGCTTCAAAGTCATTTTCGTTTGCAACGCGAAGAACTTTATAAAAGCTTTCGTTCTTATCTTTGCGGAAATTAATGATTTTGTTGGAGGCCACAAGGCCCATCTTGAGACCTTGGTTCGAATTGACCATTACTGTCATTCCCACACGCAGTTTTAATTCTTTTGGGTCGTAGAGTTGCGATTTGGCTTGGTTGCTGATGCGAACGCCAATTAAAAATTTTGGGGGTGTTGAAATGTCTTCGGTTTTTTTAGTTTTTTCGGCTGTCGAATTCATAATGTTTAAGCGGCTTCGCAAAAGTCTATAAGCATGTTTTCAAAAAAAAGCTGAGCGTTGGCATTTCCGCACAAAGCTAATTGGGTTGTATGTATCGTATTAAAAATTTCAAGCCAGGACTTTAAACTTCTTTTTGAGGCTAATGGTTTTAATTTGTTGGCAATGTCACGATTGCGAATTTCTGATTCAGAGCACCCTGACCGGAAACATGCAAGATCACGTACTAATTCCATCATCTCGTTAAAAATCATTTCCCATTGATCGGACTGTCGAGCCCAAGACTTGGCATGTGAGAATACTATATCCATACGATCAAAAGATACCGTTTCCAGAAGATTCACAATTTCCTGGCGAATATTAGCGATATCAGCCATATCTTCTGTCATGGCCTTTTTTACGCTGCCTCGCGATCGAAGAGTGCGAAAGTTCAGGTCGTTTTCCTCCATCGCTTCTTCGCTCATATTTTCTTTTAAAATCTTTTTTATGTTTTCTGGAGTGAGCGGTTGGAATTGAATTGCCTGACACCTTGATATCAGGGTAGGCAATAATTTAAATGGATGCGATGAAACCAGAATCAATACCGTTGCCGATGGAGGCTCTTCCAACGTTTTTAAAAAAGAATTGGCCGCTTGCGGGTTCATGAGCTCTGCATCATCGATCACTGCGACTTTCACTTTTCCTTCGTATGGGTGAAAAGCAAGTTTTCTTTGCAACTCGCGAATGGGTTCAATTTTGATTGTCGCTTCTCGTGCTGTTGGAGTGCTTTTGACGGGTTCTATAAAAAAGAAATCGGGATGAGTTCTTTTTTCGATTTTTTTGCAGGACGAGCACTCGTCGCAGGACTCACCTTCAGGCGATTCCGAACAATTCATGGCTTTTGCCAATTCAATAGCGGTATATTTTTTGCCAATGCTTTCCTGCCCATAAAACAGGTAGGCGTGTGCCACGCTGTTGTTTTGGAGTGCATTTTTTAAGGTTTGTTTGGGTTGTGCTTGACCCAAAATCCGACCGAACGACATGGTATTAATAGTGTCTCCCCAATTTTTTTATAAAAATCTAAAAATCAAGGATGTTTAGAAGATTTAAATTCCTTAAGTTCCAGCTAGGAAAGAGGATGGAGTAGATCCTTGTATATATTGGATCAAATTCACCGCAATCATTAATACTTTAATACAGGCTCACTTATAAAACAAGCGCGAGGTTCCTTATTATATAACCAGGTAGTTAAAGGAAATGGTCGCTTACTTTATTTTTTTGTTAATCACATCACAATGATTGAAAATCGTTTTGGAATAAGGTTATAATCAGCGCTGTTTTTAAGGATAGACAAGAGCTAACTTTCAGGGAATACGTAATGGCGACAATAGAGAAAGCCAAAAGAAACGTACAGCGAAAAAGAAAACCCAAAATACTTGCTGTTATCAATGATGCCTGCACGGGGTGTGCCAGTTCTCCAATTTGTATCACTGAATGCCCCGTCGACAACTGCATGTTCGAAGTGGAAAATCCAGACGCTCCAGCGTTCAACCGGGTATTTGTTGATCCTTTGTTATGCATAGGTTGTAAAAAATGTATTACTAAAGGTCCAATGGACACTTTCTTGGAAGGTTGTCCTTGGGATGCAATTGATATGATACCGCTTGATAAGTATGAAGCAGATTTTGGAACCCTTCCTTATTAGTATAGATAATAATTCAAAATTCAAAGTCAGTATGCTGAATTAGGTTCTTAAATAGATCAGGCAATGAGTTGCCTAGGTTTATCGGATTGTAATATGGGCCTTTATTTGCCAGTTTTTTCAGTGACTTATAGATAGGGAAAAACAACGAAAAATTTTTTGGACAACATAGAAACGTTGAGGTATGATACCCCCGGTTTTCTGGGTAATCCCCCCAAGTAACAAATAAATGAGTAAAAACAGCGGCTTCCGTCAAGGTATGCAGGTTGCGTTCAGGTTGGGAACTGAGCTGACGGTAGCAACGAGCATTGGTGGTTTACTAGGGTATGCGCTGGATAATTTTTTCGGCACAAAGCCTTGGGGCTTGGTGGTAGGTATTGTGCTTGGTTCTGCGGCGGGTTGTCTTGCTGTTTACCGAGTTGCGATGACCCTGACTTTAGAAGAAGATGATACAAATAACGATTTGGAATAATAAGTAAATTATGGAAAGTCCTTTACACCATTTTGAAGTCCATACGATTATCCCAATCCACATTGGTGGGCTAGACATTTCTATAAATAATGCGGTGGTAGCCATGTGGGTGGGGTTGGCTGTTATTGGCAGTATGTTTTTATTGCCAACGAGAAAAGGATTGTCCCTTGTTCCCGGAAAATTGCAGAGTGTGTTGGAAATTGCAGTGGAGTTTATCCGTAATCTGGTTTACGAATTCATTGGTGAAGATGAGGGGCGAAAATATGTTCCATTTATTGCCAGTTTGTTTTTGTTTATTCTTGCCTGCAACTTGATTGGTTTGTTGCCAGGGTCTTATACGATCACCAGTCAATTGGTAGTGACTGGAGTTTTTGCCACCGGAATATTTATTTTGACGTTGGTGATTGGTTTTTCAAAACATGGTATGCACTTTCTTGGGATCCTTGTACCACCGGGAATTCCCAAAGTGTTGATTCCCATAATGATCCCCATTGAAATCATCAGCATGCTGGCTCGGCCGATATCCCTTGCGGTGCGCCTGTTTGCCAATATGACGGCAGGACATACTGTTTTGGCAGTTCTATTTGGTCTGGCGATGACAGGGCCTTTATGGCTGGGTTGGTTGCCGTTTGGTTTTACGGTAGTCATTAATGGATTGGAAATTGCTATCGCTTTTATTCAAGCATATATATTCACAACGCTGACCTGTGTTTACATTGGCGATGTGATCAAGTTACATTAATTATTAGTTAACAATAGGAGGAAAGAATGGGTTCAGAAGCTGCTGCATTGATTGGAATGGGTTTGTGCGCCGCCGGTTTTTTTGGTGCTGCATTGGGTATCGCATATATTTTTGCGAAAACCATCGAAACCGTTGGTCGTCAGCCTAATTGTGAAGCGAAAGTTGCTAAGTATTGCTGGATCGGTTTTGCGTTAGTAGAAGCTATTGCTCTCTACGCTCTGGTTATTGCTTTCATCATTATGCCATAGCGGCGAACCGCCGCAGGTAATAGGGTCGCTCGGCTAAGAAAGCAATGAGCTCGTCAAACCCTTTGCTAAAGGTTCGCTAACATTCCCTTTCAGGGGAGTGGATGAAAATTTTATAAGGATCAATTATGCCTCAATTTGAACAAGTTTCTGTTTTTGGTTCGCTGATTTTCTGGTCAGTGATTTCTTTTGCTATTTTGTTTTTCATGCTGAAGAAGTTTGCTTTTCCGCCGATTCTCGCTGCTCTTGATGACCGTGAGAAAAAGATTCGCGGTGATATTGAAGCATCGGAACAGCTGAAACAGGATGTAGAAAAGATAAAGATAGATCTGGAAGAGAAGCTAGCAGCCGCGCACGGAAAAGCTGAAACGATTGTCCAGCTGGCGCAGGATGAAGCTAAAAAACTTCAAGAGAAAACCGTTCAAGAAACCGAAGCCAAGGTCAAACAGGTGCAGCGCGAAGCGGAGCAGGAAATTAATAGCTCTCGAAGCAAACTTTTGCAGGAGATTCGAAGCTACACCGCAGCGTTGACCATTGCTTCTACGGAGAAATTTCTTAAGAAGGCATTGGATGATTCAGATAAAAAACGGCTGGTGGATGAATCTATTGAACAGGTGATTCAGGAACTAGAAAAAAATCAGCAGAATTAACGTCTCTTAAAGAAGAATAAATTGCGATGTTGGAAAATCAGGTAGGGAAAAGGTACGCCGAAGCACTTTCTGGGAATATTGAAGATGATTCCCAATTGGGGAACGCATTGCAAAGTTTGGAAGCTTTTGGCGAAGCCATGAAAACGGAAAAACAATTGTTGCGTTTTTTTGAGCATCCTTCTATTTCCACAGAAAAGAAACAGAATGTTGTTGAGGAGCTTTGCAGCCGTTTGCAGACTGGAGATAAGGTTGGCAATCTGCTTGTTATGCTCAACGAGCGCGGGAAAATTATTTTTCTCGATAAAATTATTGAATATTTCGCGCGGGTCGTAGACCGTAGGTTGGGGCAAACAAGAGTCCATGTGACCTCGGCGTATTCTTTGTCGGATGCGAATACGGATCGTCTGAAAACAGCGTTGAATAAAATTTTAGGAAAAACCATATTGATCGATACCGAAGTGGATGAGTCCCTGATTGGCGGAGTAATGCTGCGTATTGGGGACCAGGTAGCGGATGATACTATTCGTAACCGCTTGGATATCTTGAAACGAACAATAGAGAAAGAGGAGGTAGCCTAAGTGAATTTACGAGCCGACGAAATCAGCTCCCTGATTCAAAAGCAAATCGAAGGATTTGAGGAAGGGATCGAGCTCAAGGAAACCGGTCGTGTGATTTCGGTAGGAGATGGAATCGCGCGTATTTACGGCCTTGGAAATGCTATGGCCGGTGAACTTTTGGAATTCCCTGGCGGATTATCTGGAATGGTTCTGAACCTCGAAGAAGATAATGTGGGTGCAGTGCTCCTCGGGCGCGATGACAATATTAAGGAAGGCGATGAGGTAAAGCGCACAGGGCGAATTATGCAAGTGCCGATTGGACCTGAGATGGTAGGTCGAGTTGTAGATGGTCTTGGTCAGCCGATTGATGGCAAGGGACCCATTAAAACAGATAAGTTTGGTCCGATTGAAAGAGTTGCCCCAGGCGTAATTGATCGAAAATCAGTTCACGAGCCTATGCAAACGGGTATCAAGGCTATTGATGGCATGATCCCGGTTGGTCGTGGTCAGCGCGAGCTCATTATTGGTGACAGACAAACAGGTAAGACGGCAGTTGCGATTGATGCGATCATCAATCAAAAAGGCCAGAACATGTTTTGTATCTATGTTGCAGTTGGGCAAAAACGATCTACTGTTGCACGAGTTGTGAAAACGCTCGAAGAGCACGGTGCAATGAAGTACACCATTGTTGTTTCTGCGTCAGCCAGCGACCCTGCACCTATGCAGTTCATTGCTCCGTATGCGGGTTGCGCAATGGGAGAATACTTCCGTGACAATGGTCAGCATTGCCTGATCGTTTATGATGATCTCAGTAAACAGGCTGCAGCTTATCGTCAGCTTTCTCTTCTGCTTAGGAGACCGCCGGGACGTGAAGCGTATCCAGGTGATGTTTTCTTTTTGCATTCTCGATTGTTAGAGAGATCTGCAAAAGTCAGTGATGAATTAGGAGCAGGTTCCATGACGGCTCTGCCGATCATTGAAACTCAGGCGGGTGATGTTTCCGCATATATTCCAACCAACGTGATATCCATTACAGATGGGCAGATATTTCTAGAAACCGATCTGTTTTATTCTGGAGTTCGTCCTGCGATAAACGTTGGGCTGTCTGTATCCCGAGTGGGTGGATCAGCGCAAATTAAAGGAATGAAACAGGTGGCAGGTCAGCTTCGATTAGACTTGGCGCAATATCGTGAAATGGCTGCTTTTGCCCAGTTCGGTAGTGATCTGGATGCGGCTACTCAAGCCCAGCTTCATCGTGGCGAACGATTGGTGGAACTGCTTAAACAAGGTCAGTACAAACCTTTGACCGTAGTTCAGCAGATCGTTTCGATCTTTTCAGGTGTGCGAGGTCTTGTGGATGATGTCCCTGTCGCTAGTATCCAAAAATTTGAAAGCGGTTTGATCAACTTTATGGAAGAGAAACATCAGGCGTTGATGAATAAAATTGCAGAAGCTAAAAAACTGGATGATGACAGTGAAAGCCAGTTGAAGGCGGCTATCGAAGAATTCAAAGGTCTTTTTCAGAACTAATTTATGCCTAACTTAAAAGATATAAAAAGGCGCATCCGAAGCGTAAAAAATACGCAACAAATCACCAAAGCCATGAAACTGGTTGCGGCGTCGAAATTGCGAAAAGCCCAGCAAGCTATCCTTGATGCTAGGCCATATGCGGTTAAGATGATGGATGTTCTCAACCATTTGGCAGCACGGTGCAATGGCGACTTACACCCTTTGTTGGATGTGCGAGATGGAAATAGGCATTTGTTCCTTATCATTACTGCCGACAAAGGTTTATGTGGAGGGTTCAACGGAAGCATCATTCGTAAAACAGCCGAATACCTGAAAAATAATCCGCAAAATGAAAACTCGCTAATTATCGCCGGGAAAAAAGGAAATGATATTTTCCGCAATCGCCCTGTGAACATTATTGAGGACCATATTGGCTGGACGAAAGATTTTAATTATCTCAAGGCGCAGACGATTGGTGAAAATCTGGCCACTTTGTTTTCAGAGAAAAAAGTCGACAAGGTTTTCATGATTTATAACGAGTTTAAATCGGTGATGGCTCAAGAGGTTATTGTTGAGCAATTGTTGCCGGTGGTGCCAGAAAAACTGGAACATAATGAAGAATCCTTTGCAGTGGATTATATCTACGAGCCCGATGAAGAAGCGATTCTGGACGAACTTCTTAAGCGTTATATGACAGTTCAAGTTTATCGGGCATTTCTTGAATCAAGTGCCAGTGAGCATGGCGCACGTATGACGGCGATGGATAGTGCTACACGCAATGCGGGTGAAATGATTGGTGCCTTGACGTTGACTTATAATCAAGCCCGACAGGCTTATATTACAAAAGAATTAATAGAAATCGTAAATGGCGCCGAAGCCTTGAAGGGTTAATGGCGTGAAAGATACTGAAATTAGTGGAGGGGAATGAATGAATAAGGGAAAGATCATCCAGGTAATGGGACCCGTTGTAGATGTGAGTTTCGAAGACGGCGTACTACCTGCTCTTTATAATGCGATCAACATTGAGCGAACCGGTGAAAGCGGAGAAACTGAAACCCTCGTATGCGAAGTAGCTCTGCATTTGGGAGATAACGCGGTTCGAAGCGTTGCCATGCATTCGACTGATGGATTGGTTCGAGGAATGGAAGTGCTTGATACAGGTGCTCCTATTACTGTACCGGTTGGCGAAGAGGTGCTAGGTCGAATTCTAAATGTTGTAGGCGACCCTGTAGATAAGAAACCCCCAGTTGAGTCTAAGGCTAGATGGAGTATTCATCGCGATGCGCCTGCATTTGATGAGCAGGATACCAAGATGGAAATGCTCGAAACCGGTATCAAAGTTATCGATCTTCTTGAGCCTTACCTGAAAGGTGGAAAAACCGGCTTGTTCGGCGGCGCGGGTGTGGGCAAGACTGTTCTGATCATGGAGTTGATTCGTAATATCGGCGCGGAGCATGGCGGCTATTCTGTTTTCGCCGGAGTAGGTGAACGAACTCGTGAAGGTAATGATCTCTACCACGAAATGGTAGACTCCAATGTAATTGATAAAACAGCCCTGATTTACGGGCAGATGACAGAACCTCCTGGCGCTCGAATGCGGGTCGGGTTGACCGGTCTTACCTGCGCGGAGTATTTCCGTGATGAAGGCGGGAAAGACGTTCTTTTGTTCATCGATAATGTTTTCCGATTTTCTCAAGCGGGTTCTGAAGTATCTGCGCTTCTCGGCCGAATTCCTTCTGCGGTTGGTTATCAGCCTACACTCGCAACTGAAATGGGTAACTTGCAAGAACGTATCACTTCAACAAAAAAAGGTTCCATCACTTCCGTACAGGCGATTTACGTGCCCGCGGATGACTTGACCGATCCCGCTCCTGCGACAACGTTCTCGCATCTCGATGCTACGACCGTATTGAACAGACGTATTTCTGAGTTGGGTATTTACCCAGCTGTGGATCCTCTGGATTCAACTTCACGGATTCTTGATCCAGAAGTTATCGGCGAAGAACACTACAACACAGCTCGCGGAGTTCAACAGGTTTTGCAGAGATATAAAGACCTTCAAGATATCATTGCGATTCTGGGTATGGACGAATTGTCGGAAGAAGATAAGCAAGTGGTTTCCCGTGCTCGAAAAATTCAAAAATTTCTGTCACAGCCGTTCTTTGTTGCAGAAGTATTTACAGGGGCGCCAGGGAAATATGTGAAAGTACAAGACACTATAGAAGGCTTCAAAGCTATTCTTGATGGTAAAGGAGATAATATCTCTGAGCAGGCATTTTATATGGTGGGAACTCTTGATGAAGTTCACGCAAAACAAAAGGAACTGGATAAAAAATCAGCATGACGCAAAAACTGATACTTAGCATTGTAACTCCCGAAAAGCAACTGGTCTCTGAAGAGGTCGATCAAGTCAATGTGCCCGGTACCGAGGGCGACTTGGGGATTCTTCATGATCACGCACCGATTCTGACCCTCTTACGCGCTGGACAATTGTCTTATGAAAAAGAGGGCGAAACAATTGTTTTGGTCGTTAGTGGAGGATACCTGGAAGTGACAGATAATCGCGTAACAGTACTGGCTGAAACCGGAGAGTTCCTGCATGAGATCGACCGCGAACGCGCCGAGCGTGCCCAAGCCGAAGCAGAAAAAAGGTTGGGCGAAACTGATATCTCTGAAGAAGAATACATTGAAACGCAGAAGAAATTGTTCCGCGCTATCGCCCGCCTCGAAAATTCTGAGAACAACTAAACTTTCAACACCCCTTTTTTAATCCCCCCTTCATTTGGAAGTGATACCTTAAAAAGAAGCTAGCGATTATTATCGAAAAAGCTATTCAGCACAAGATGTGTCAGGTCTCAATGAAACTTTTCAATAAGTCGTTGGAATCTCTGGCATCCGGATTCGTGCCTACTAAACACCCTGTGGCCGTCAAGCATATCGTTGATCTACAAGAACAGAGTTATCTATATCAAACCTTTAGAAACTAAAATAAGTATTCTTAAAGTGTTAATCCTCTTTTTAGATGAATACAATATTCGATTAGAAAATATTCCATTAATGGATATAAATGGATAGGTTCGGTTGTGTTAGAAAGACTAGAGATAATCTTTTAAATATTTTCCCGTGTAGGAGGTTTTAGATTTTGCGATTTCCTCGGGAGTACCTTCAGCAAGTATGCATCCGCCGCCGTCGCCGCCTTCGGGGCCGAGATCGATGAGATGGTCTGCTGTTTTGATAACATCCATATTATGTTCGATGATGACTACGGTGTTTCCGGAGTCCACTAGTTTCTGCAACACTTTCAGCAAATGCTCGATATCGGCGAAATGCAATCCAGTGGTCGGTTCATCTAGGATATAAAGGGTTCTACCTGTACTGCGTTTACTGAGTTCTTTTGATAGTTTTACGCGTTGGGCTTCGCCGCCAGATAAGGTCGTGGCCTGTTGGCCTAGGCGGATATAGTCGAGGCCTACATCTTTGATTGTTTGTAATTTGTTTTTTATTGCAGGGATATTTATAAAAAACTCGTTGCCTTCTTCCGCTGTCATATTAAGAACATCGGCGATGCTTTTACCCTTGTATAAGATTTCTAATGTTTCACGGTTGAATCTTTTCCCTTGGCAGACCTCGCAAGTCACGAACACGTCGGGTAGAAAATGCATTTCAATTTTAATGAGCCCATCTCCCTGACAGGCTTCGCAACGCCCCCCTTTAACATTGAAACTGAAACGACCGGGTTTATATCCACGCGCTCGGGCTTCAGGAACCTGACTGAATAATTCCCGGATGAGGGTGAACACTCCGGTGTAGGTAGCAGGGTTCGAACGGGGAGTTCGGCCGATGGGGGATTGATCGATGTCGATCACTTTGTCAAGATAATGAATCCCTTGGATTTTGTCGAAAGCTCCGGGTTTGTCTACCGATCTATAAAAATGTTTGGCCAACGATTTATAAAGAATATCCAGAGTCAGTGTGCTTTTGCCAGAACCAGAAACACCTGTCACGCAAATAAAGCAACCTAATGGAAATTTTACATTTACATTTTTCAGGTTGTTTTCACTTGCTCCCAGCACTTCAAGGAACTCGCCATTGCCTTTTCTTCTTTGTTCTGGTGTCGCAATTTCTTTTTTGCCAGATAAATATTGTCCTGTTAATGAACTCTTTGACTTCAACAGGGCTTTAGGGGTGCCTGCAAAGGTTACTTTTCCACCATGAACTCCTGCTCCGGGACCAAGATCTACAACATAGTCGGCGGAGCGGATGGTGGCTTCGTCATGTTCCACTACGATAACGGTGTTTCCTAAATCACGTAATCGGATCAGGGTTGCCAATAAACGATCGTTGTCTCGTTGATGAAGTCCAATGCTAGGTTCATCGAGAACATAGAGAACCCCCATCAGGCTGGAGCCGATTTGTGTTGCTAATCGAATGCGTTGGCTTTCACCCCCTGACAAGGTTGCCGATGTGCGATCGAGCGACAGATAATCCAGTCCGACATTGGTTAGGAATCCGAGTCTTTCCTTAATTTCTTTCACAATTCGACGAGCAATATTATTTTCCTGCTTTGTCAGTTTCAGGTTTTTGAAAAACTTAAAGGCTTTGCCAATAGAGAAAGAGGTGAGTTCAACAATATTTAAATCTGTAACTTTTACTGAGACAGCTTCTTTTCTCAACCGCTTGCCATCACATTGTTGGCAGGGGAGGGCGCGCATGAAACGAGCGATTTCTTCCCGCGACCATGTGGAATCGGTTTCAAGATAACGTCTTTCGAGATCAGGAATTACGCCATCAAAGGTGTCTGTGTAATGATGTTGGCGTCCGTCTTTTTCAAAAAAATATTTTATTTGTTCATCGCCAGAACCGTATAAAAGAATTTTTTGTATTTTTTTAGTGAGGTTTTTAAAGGGAGTGCTGAGCTTAAACTTGAAATGGGCAGAGATCGTATCCAGCATTTGATGGTAATAAATAGAACTGCGTTTTTCCCAGGGTTTTAATGCGCCGTCTCGAATGGAAAGGCTGTCGTCTGGTACCACCAGTTCGGGGTCGATCACCATTTTTATTCCCAACCCATCACATTTCGAGCAGGCTCCTTGCGGATTGTTGAAAGAAAAGAGTCGGGGCTCGAGTTCTGGGTAGCTGATGTTGCAATAACTACAGGCGAATTTCTCGCTGAACAATAACTCCTCTTCTTCAATGATGGAAACAACGATACTGCCTTCGCCATGGGTGAGGGCTGTTTCAACCGAGTCGGCCAAACGTTTCCCCATCTTTTCCTTGATGACCAGTCGGTCGACAACGATTTCCAGGGTGTGCTTGAACTTCTTATCGAGAGCGATTTCTTCATCGAGAGATCGTACTTCACCGTCAATTCGAGCGCGGACGAATCCTTTTCGCCTCATATCGAGAAGTTCTCTTTTAAATTCTCCTTTACGTCCTCGCGCAACCGGCGACAAGATCATTATCTTTTTCCCGACAGGAATGGATTGTACCTGGTCGACGATATGCTGGACGGTTTGTGAGGAAATTTCTCTACCGCAGCTATAGCAATATACGCGTCCGATACGTGCATAAAGCAGTCTTAGATAGTCGTAGATTTCGGTTACGGTGCCAACGGTGGAGCGTGGATTGCGGCTCGATGTTTTTTGCTCAATGGAAATAGCGGGCGAGAGTCCATCGATGGAATCGATATCCGGCTTTTCCATCAGTTCCAGAAATTGCCGTGCGTATGCGGAAAGTGATTCCACATACCTCCGCTGACCTTCTGCGTATATGGTGTCGAAGGCAAGAGAAGACTTTCCTGAACCGCTCAATCCGGTAATAACCACTAGTTTTTCGCGGGGTAGAGTTAGGTGGAGGTCTTTGAGGTTGTGTTCTCTTGCGCCTTTTATATTTATAAATTCCAGTGCCATTAAAACTTTCTATTTATTGAACAGCGAGTTCCATTTTGCATCGACTCGAGTTTTGATTTCTTCGGACATCTCAATTTCTTCGGGCCAGCTTTGTTGGTAGCCTTCTTCTTTCAGTTTTTGTGTTACATCGATTGCAAGCTGATCACCCTCGAAATAAAAATCACGTTTAGGGTCGAGATTGTTAAAGAATTTCCACATTACTATCGAATCGTCATCGAGTTTTACATGACCTTCGAGTACGATTAGGATGTCGATGGACGAGAACTCGGGGGCATTGAAATAGGCTTTAATGAATTCTTCCGCTTGGTGAGGACGGGTTTTATCCAAGGCGGCATACATGACGGATCGATGTGCATTAATGTCTAAGATTCTACAATCTTTTAGATCAGGGAACCGACTCTTAACTTCTTCTTTAGAAGGTAGTGGGGAATTCTTCGATGCAGGTGATTTGTTTTCTCCATAGCCCGGTTCGCCTTCTATTTTTTCTGTTAGATCGATACCAAGCTTAGAGCCATAAAGCATGTTGTCGGAGCCGTGGTTGAGCACATCAAGCACGCCTTCTGAGAAAAATAGGTCGCGTTCAAAGTTAATCTCGTCCAATAGTAGTTTGATCAATTCATCGTAATTGTGAACATCGATTTTGCTGTCAACGGTAATGATGGTTTTTACGAAACTCATTTGTCCCAGTCCCCAAAGACCACTCATCAAGCGACGCGACTGCATGGGATAGCGTTTGTCAATTGAGACGATGACACAGTTGTGGAAGACTCCTTCAACAGGCATATTTATATCGACGATTTCAGGTAGCTGGGTGCGCATGAGAGGAAGGAAGATGCGCTCGGTGGCGCGGCCGAGGTAAAAATCTTCCTGCGGTGGTTTGCCCACTATCGTTGTCAGATAAATAGGGTCTTTCCTATGTGTGATAGCCGTAAGATGAAAGACTGGGTAATCGCCATCCTGTGAGTAGTAACCCGTGTGATCTCCGAAAGGACCTTCGAGTCGCATTTCGGATGGATCGATAAACCCTTCGAGAACAATTTCAGAATTAGCCGGGACTTCTAGATCGACGGTTTTACATTTTACGAGAGGCACGCTCTTCTTTCTGATGAAACCCGCTAGCAGGAACTCATCAATGCCGTAGGGCAGGGGAGCGGATGCCGCGTAACAGGAAGCCGGATCAGCGCCAATGGCAACAGCAACCTCCATCACTTTATTCTGTTTTTGATATTCATGAAAGAAGTGGGCGCCGTCTTTATGAATATGCCAATGCATGCCTGTTGTTTTTGAATCGTACACTTGCATTCGGTAGAGCCCAACGTTCTTGACTTTGCGGTCGACACTTCGGTTGATAACAATAGGAAGAGTTATGAATCGTCCTGCATCATGAGGCCAGCATTGCAGGATGGGAATTTGATCGAGATTGACATCTTCATTGAGATGCACCACTTCTTGACAGGAAGCTTTGGTGGCTCCGACCCGCGTTGGAGGAAACTGTGCCGCTTGCAACAGCATGGGTAAAAGTTTTGCTTTGTCCAACAAGGTTGTGGGCGGCTGTATTTTTAAATAGCGTTCGATTCTTTTAGCTATCTCTTCAATATCGTGCACCCCAAGAGCGGCGTTCATTCTTTTTTGACTGCCGAAAGCGTTGATTAGAACGGGCATGGTACTGCCTTCTACATTTTCAAAAAGCAGTGCTTTTCCGCCACCGGGTTGCTTTGAGACTCGGTCAGTGATTTCAGAGATTTCAAGAATGGGAGACACCTGTTCTCGAATTCGAATGAGTTCGTTTTCGAATTCAAGCCGGTCGATAAATTCTCTTAAAGAAGGATAGTTCATTGATATGTGTGAATAGATTTAAGGCGAACGTTTATTATATATCAGTCAAGGTAGGTAGTATGAAATTTTTTGAAATAGGAGTTAATGTGACTTTTTAATGTTTCTAGAATTCCATATTTTTACGTGCTGGTCAGCCTTAATATTTATTCCTACCTTGTTGTGGCAAGTTGAAAATTGGAGATGGACCTCAAGGTAGTCCGGTTTTTGGTCCAATTTTTTATTGAAAGCTCCGACCGATTTTGGGCATTGATTGGCTTCCATATAAGATTATGCCAGATTGAAAACCGCCTGATAATCTTGTTTGTCATTTTTTAGGTAGGTTTCATAGGCGGTGATGGCTTTTTCTGAGTTATTTAATTTTTGATATGCTTAACCTATTAAATAGCCCGTGCGTTTAAAATTGGTTTCTCATTTAAGATAGGTTTTAAAAAAGATAGGGCTTCCTCGAATCGTTCTTCAAGGATTAATTGTAGTCCCTCTTGATAATGGTATTTTTTTTAGAAGATTTCCTTTTTGCGGCTGAGAAGATACGAAAAGGACTTTGAAGGAGTTCCTAGGATCGGTCTTGGTTTCAATCCCATTAAAATGTATCGCCGCATAAAGCAAGGAGGTAAGACTTAAAAATGATATGGATCGCAACAATTTTTTCCTCTTTCTAATAAGCGTTTGGCAAATATAATTTTTGGTGAAGCTCCATGCAATGTTCTAAACCCTCTTTTTTTCTTATGCTAATATATGTGTATGTTACGATTTTTTCTCAGGCGGGTGTTGTTAGGGATACCGGTTCTGATTACTGTTGCTACGTTGACCTTTCTCATCATGCATCTTGTGCCAGGAGGGCCGTTTGATAGCGATAAAATTCTTCCTCCAGAAATCATTGCCAATATCGAAGCCAAGTATCACCTTGATGAACCTATAGAAATACAATACCTGCTTTATATGAAGCAGTTATTACAAGGTGACTTGGGTCCCTCCTACAAATATATTGGTCGCGATGTTTCCGATATCTTACGCGACACTTTCCCGGTTTCTTTTACATTGGGTATGTGTGCGGTTTTAATTGTTCTGGGGCTAGGAGTGCCTGCCGGGGTGATCTCTGCTTATTGGAAAAACTCTTTGCTGGACAGATCAATATTGTTATTCGCGGCTATGGGAATTTCTGTTCCCAGTTTTGTGTTGGGAGCGGTATCCGTCTGGATATTTTCGCATCAATGGCATTTGTTGCCGCCTGCATTGTGGGAGGGGCCGCGGTATATGATCCTCCCCGCATTTGCATTAGGTGCTGGGTTTGCGGGTTATATCGCCCGGTTGACGCGCACCACTGTTCTTGATGTGCTGGGCTCTGATTATATTCGTACCGCCCGTGCTAAAGGACTGTCTGAATTTTCTATCTTGCTTCGGCATGTTTTGAAAAACTCAATGTATCCGATCGTTTCGGTGATGGGACCTTTAACAGCGGGATTGATCACCGGGTCTTTTGTGATCGAGTTTATTTTTTCTATTCCCGGTATGGGGCGGTTTTTCATCACTGCTGTGACCAATCGTGATTATCCCTTGATCATGGGGGTGACGTTGGTCTATGCGGTATTGATCGTTATCGCCAATATTGTGGTTGATATGATTTATGGATGGCTGGACCCCAGAGTATCGGTGAAATAGGGTAATGAACACATCTACTAAAATTAGCAGCGGCTTTCTTTTTATTCTTTTGTTAACCGCGGTATTGGCACCTTGGGTAGCGCCGTATTCTTATCAAGAGCAGGACACGTTAAATATTCTTGCTTTTCCTGGGGCAGAACATTGGCTGGGAACGGATCGATTGGGTCGAGACCTTCTATCGCGTATGATTTATGGTGCCCGGGTTTCTTTGTTCGTCGGGGTTTTCTCCACAGTGCTTGCTTTATTCATTGGCACGATATATGGAACCCTTTCTGCTTATGTTGGTGGTCGAATGGATAACCTGATGATGCGAGTGGTCGATGTGGTTTTTGCTTTACCCGATCTTTTGATGATAATTTTGATCACCGTGTTGATGGGCCGTGGTGTTGTTGGCGTTTTTATCGCCTTGACTCTAGTCAGTTGGGTGACCATTGCACGGTTGGTGCGGGGGGAGGTTTTACGAATAAAGGAGTATCCTTATATTTTGGCGGCCAGAGCGTTAGGAGCGAGTCATTATCGAATCATGTTGAAGGAAATTTTTCCCAATATTTTAGGAATTCTTGTTGTGACTCTTAGTTTTCGGGTACCCGTTGCGATTCTTGCGGAATCGACCTTGAGTTTTGTGGGTTTGGGCATTGCGCCCCCCGCCAGCAGTTGGGGAACCCTTGCCAGCGATGGATGGACAGCGATTAAATTTTATCCGCATTTGATTTTGTTTCCCTCACTGGCTATATTTTTTACAATTTTGTCGTTTAATTTTCTGGGAGAAGGATTGCGGGAGTTTCTGGATCCTCGATCTGCAAAGGGCAGCTAAAAGGAAGAATTTTCTTCCTAAAAAAATACCTTAATCACTTGTTTTATATAGATTTATTGACAGGAAAAATAATCGCGTTGACAAGCTGGAAAATCCATTATAGAGTGGCTTTTTTTGTGGCTTTCGGCTTAGCCCTTCAACAATTTCGTGTTAAAATTTATAGTATGAGCCAGGTCAAAGAAGATTTGATTTGTGAAATTATACGGTTATCCCAGACAAATCTGCTGGATAAAAAATGTGCTGATATGAATTTTGAAGCGCAAGAGCAGATTGCGGTGGATTGGGTTCGCCAAAATGCTGCGGATTACCGTACAGATTTCCAATCACGTTTGAAGGTTTTTTCAGCCTCAAAGCTGGGAGAAATATTAAAAACTCTTTCCAATTCTAGAAAAGATTTGAGCGATATATTAGAAGGGCTTGAACCTTCGACGGCTCGGTAAAAAAATATGGCAGAAGCATCTACAGATGAACAGAAGTTGTCACCCGCTGAGAAGGCTAAATTAGCCGCTAAGAAAAAGGCAGAGGCGGCTAAAAAGGCCGCACCTGTGAGTGACCCTTTTGTCGATAATGGTGATGGTAGCATCACGGATCCGAACTCCGGTTTGACATGGAAAAAAACGGATGCATGGCTGGATAAAAAACTCTTTTATACTTGGCAAGACCACCAAGAGTATGTGGATTGGGTTAATCAGAATAAAGATCAATTCGGTGGTTATAACAATTGGAGAATTCCCACGAAAGCAGAGTCCTTAACGCTTTTTGACAAAACAGGGGTTAAGCAATTGATGGATAAAAATGGAACTTATTATCCAATCGATTCTATCTTCGCACCTGGCGGCGCATCCAATACCTGGATCAGCGAATGTTCAGATGAAAAAATAATTCGAATGGATTTGAAAATCGGATTGGACACCCCTTATCCAAACAACGATGTATGGTCTTCAATGCGGCTTGTAAGGAAAGAAGGCGAGGCCGCGGCAAAGTCTTCGGCACCTGTTGCTGAAGCGACGGCGGCTCCAGCCGCTGATACAGGAGCTTCAGAAGCTCCGCCAGCAGCGGCTCCAAAAAAATCATCAGGGAACGTTGTTCCTGGACCTACTCCCCGAAAGGATTTTTCTGATGCAGAAAAATCTGCCATGTTGAAGCGCGCCAGAGCTCACGCCGCTGAAGTTAAAGCCCGCAAAGGTTAGACTTTATTCGTTGGTAGTCCGCAGTTCACTTTTCTCTTAACCAATGTCGAATAACACGGCCGATTAGCTCAGGGTCTTTTTTCATTTGATTGGTTTTTTCTTTGCGGATTTTATATGCGCTTGAAAGGATGGCTTGTTGTTTATTCTCTTCTCCTTTAAGTGCGGGGCGGTTTTTTTTGCTAATCTTTTTTTTAGCTTGTTTTTTTTGTGATGTTTTTTTTCGCGGGTTTAAAAGAACCCAGAAAATATATATAACGATTGCCGCGAAAGAGAGTCCGAGGAAGGTCGCCGTCATGAATCGTCTTCCTCAATATTGAATTTGATGATCAGGGCACCTCTCTTTTTCCCCCAACTGATTGCGGCACCTTCTCCCGGAATGAGCAACTCTTCGCCTATCAGTGTTCCTTCCTCAACTTGAATCGTTTTGCTTCCGTTCAACGTGTCTACTATTAAAGTCCCACCTTCGTCGGCGAGTTTCCTTGAAATTATAACTTCGCTGATGATGTCGTTTTTAATTCGTTTAAATTTTGGATGTGGCAATGTGTTGATTTTAAGAAACAATTCCCCAGGTGGGCCGCCGTTTTTACCTTCGCCACCTTCTTTTATTATCGCCAGAGTGTATTGGTTTGCCACACCCGGTGGGATTTTGACATTAAGGGTAACCGACCGCACTATAAGTTGTTTCCCTTGACAGACAGGGCACTCGTCATCTCCCTGCATACCTGATCCATCACAATCCTGACATTTGACATATTTTTCATAAGAGTAGGGGATGACTCCTCCAAGAGCAACAATGGGGAGGGGGACATCTATTATGAACTGTAAGTCGAAACCGCTTGTTGGCATGTTCGGATCAACGGGTTCCGGTTCTGCTGCGAAGGGTTCCTGATAATATTGTTCATTACCCCCTGGAGGGGGACGTCGACCAAACCCACCAGGCGGTTCTCGGTCCCAGGCAGGTCTGCCTCCTGATGGCTGGGCACGCGATTGAGTTTTATAGCTTCTTTGGCGGTCATATTCTTTACGTTTTAATGCATTGCTTAAAACTTCATAGGCCTCGGAAACTATTTTGAATTTATCTTCAGCCTCTTTACTTCCCTGGTTGGTATCGGGATGGTATTTCTTTGCCAGTTCCCGATATTTTTTCTTAATATCTTTTTTAGGAGTTTTAGCGGTGATGCCTAAAATCTTGTAATAGTCGCGGTTTGTGGGTTGGGCCATTGGGAGAGGTTTTGAGTCTTTCAGATATTAGTATATTGGCGTGGGTTCATTCTAACTTTTTGAAGGCATCCGTTCAAATAACTTAAGACATATTCTAGAGTTTTATCGGCAGGCTGTAGTGAAAAAATGACTCGTTTTTAGTATAGCCCATCGACTCATAGAGGTTCTGGGCTTAGATATTTCATATTTGCGTGGATAGATCGATTAATATAACGCAATCAATCCTTATCATGGAAGTCGGAAGTATAGGGTTAGGAAATCAAATCACAAAGATTGAGTCGATCCATTTTAAAGGTGTGGGTACCGTGTTGATGGTGTTGCCGAAACTAAATGGCGATCAGGTAATTCTGGAAATACCCCCACAAAAATTGAGATTAAAAGGGCAGTCCATTGAAATCTTCGAAATTAATACCGTGATCAGAGGCCGAATTGGAGAGTAGATGTAACTAGTGGGGGATGACTCAGAAACGCAAGGGGTCGGAGGCGGGAATAGGGAATCGCACAGCAACCCATAATGCCGAGTCACAAAAAGTATTTTTTAAAGTAGATTATCCTTAATTTCGGGTGGCCTGTATTTCCTGATTTACATCAAAAAATAAAAAATGGCGGCGGGAATGGATGCGCCGGCAAAGGATGCAGCAATACTTTTTAAAATAAATGATTCTTGATTAGACGATTCTGTTGAATGGATCAATTTATCATCAGCGGGATAAGCGACATTTACTTTTTCCATGGTAGTTTGACCTTCCTGTTAAATAGAATTAACAAATAACTTCCTTGTCTTATTAATTCTTAACGGCAATTTTTGTGCCAAACTTGATTTGCAAACGAATTAGCTGTTAAGTTTATATAAAATAAGGCCTAACTTTTTTTGCGGCCTCTATTTTGGTCGCTTTTGTCTCCCTGAGCCGTCGGAATTTATGTGTTCCCTGTCAAAATTATGTCTTTTCGTTTTTTTAAGGAGAGGATCATCCCGTAGAAAAAGTAACATTGTACGATGCAAAAATATTTAAAAAAAACGGGTAAGCTATTGCCGATGGAAGGGGAGTGGAAAAAAGCGGCACGCGCGGTAAGTTCATCGTCATTTTATTGGGGGAATGAAAACCCTGATGCCTATTTCTGGCATAAAAGCAATGCCGCTAAAAAACTAAACCTGTAGGTTTCAAAAAACCAAATATTTTAGGGGTTTACGATATGGCTGGTAACCTTGGAGAATGGACTTTATCGGAGCATGAAAGCGGAGGTAAAGTGGTTCGTGGAGGCTCTTGGAGGAATGAGGTGGTTTTTTTGGGAGTTGTCAGGATTATTCATTCAATAGGCTTATTAATTTCTTTTTCTTTTGTGAATATGGGTTGCAGTTCCATAAAACACATCCGCCGCTTCCATCAGGGTTTCGGATAAGGTGGGATGTGGATGAATTGATAGGGCCAGGTCTTTAGCTTTCGTCCCAGTTTCGATAGCTAAAACCCCCTCGGCAATCAACTCACCAACACCTGCGCCAGTTAATCCTACACCGACAATTTTCTCAGATTCAGGATCAATTATCAATTTGGTCATTCCCTCACCGCGCCCCAGTGTCTGTGCTCTTCCAGATGCGCCCCAGGGGAATTTGGCTATTGAAACTTTTCTACCTTGAGCCAGAGCTTCCGTTTCCGTCAATCCGGCCCAGGCAATTTCAGGATCGGTGAACACTACCGCAGGGATTATTCGATTGTTGAAATCAGAACTCTCTCCATCTATAACTTCCACTGCTACCTTTGCCTCGTGGGCTGCTTTATGCGCTAACATGGCACCGCCGATCACATCACCAATAGCTGATATGTTAGGATCGCTTGTTTTCTGTTGTGAGTCCACGATCACAAATCCTTTTTTGTTCAGTTTGACCTGGGTTTTTTCGAGACCAAGTCCATCAGTGTTGGGTGCACGACCTACCGAAACTAGAATACGATCAAAAACTTTTTGTGTCGTTCCGGATTTATTTTCAATTGTCACATGAGTTTTCGATTCCACCTGTTTGATCTCACTAACTTTAGTGCTTAAATGAATCTCTTCGAATTGGTTTTTGATTCTATGTTGTAAAGGTCTTACAAGGTCACGATCGACCCCAGTTAAAAGCCCATCCATCATTTCAACTACAGTTACTTGACTTCCGAGTGCAGCATAGACACTTCCCATTTCAAGGCCAATATAACCTCCGCCGATAACCAGCAGTTTTTCAGGTATGCTTTCTAAATCGAGTGCACCGGTAGAATCAATGAGGTTTGAATCGTTTTGAAAAGGTTGGATAGGACGCGACCCCGTAGCGAGAATACAATGATCGAACGGATAAAGTTTGTCATTTATTTCGATGGTTTGGGAATCTTTGAATTTCCCTTTTCCAGAAACGAATTCGACTTTTCGTTGCTTGCAAAGTTGAGCGAGACCCGTGGCCATTTTATCGATGATCTGGTTCTTACTGTTACGAACGGCATCAAGATCGATTTTGGGTTTTCCAAAATCGATGCCCCAGGTTTTTGCCTCCTTGGTTTCATTTATTAGATGGGCTAAATGAAGTAAAGTCTTTGAGGGAATACAACCTCGGTGCAAGCACACTCCCCCAGGTTTTTTGCCTGAATCAATGAGAGTGACATCGATCCCCTTATCAGCGGCAAGGAAGGCTGCAGCATAACCACCTGGCCCACCTCCCAATACGACTAATTTTTTAGTACTCATATATACGATTCCAATTATAAAGAGTGTCTATGTTAAAGGAATTAATGGGAAAATCAGAGAGAAAATTAGAGTAGGTATGATTTTAATTATCATATACTGAATTTTATAAAATGTTGG
>ENA-OREN01002042-OREN01002042.1-marine-metagenome-genome-assembly--contig:-NODE-2042-length-21705-cov-6.409238_pt1 | contig 21705 bp, 16 predicted proteins | sample MGYA00248624_ERZ508555 | MGnify/ENA primary metagenome ERZ508555 (study PRJEB26222, sample SAMN06267773) | marine metagenome | isolation source: Saanich Inlet, British Columbia, Canada | place...
TTTTCTTTAAGAAGAGCATAGAAGATAACAGCAAATCTATATTTTGTTGATACCATTTCTTGCGACGCTTGTTGAAAGATAATATGTGAGAAAAAATCCTTTTGTAACCCAGCAAGATCAGGATAAATCTGATCCAAAGCATTGATTTGAATGAGAGTTTTAAAATACTGATCAAATCTAGAATGCTTTAATGTCTTTTCTGTTTCTAGCCAAATTCTTTCAGGAACCAATGATAATAATTCTCCACTTTCAACTATTTCAGTAATTAAACTGTATGTTTCTTCAGTAATGGTGAAACCTAGATTGTGAAGCTTTGCTTTAAATCTAGCAATTCTAAGAACTCTAAGAGGATCCTCCTTAAAGGCAAGTGAGACATGTCTAAGTTTTCTATTGTCTAAGTCTTCTTGACCTTTATATGGATCAATGAGGAGACCATTTTCATCTTCAGCTATGGCATTAATTGTCAAATCTCTTCTAGCTAAATCTTCTTCCAGCGTAATGTTTGGGTTGGCATCAAAATCAAACCCATGATAACCAACACCAGTCTTACTTTCTTTTCTAGCGAGTGCATATTCATCCCCTGTGTGAGGATTAATATATACCGGAAAAGATTTACCGACTTTTTTATACCCTCTGCTATCTAGATCCTCAGGAGTTCCATTAACCACGACCCAATCATTTTCATAGGGAGGAGGGAAACCTAATAGACGGTCTCTTATTGCACCTCCAACTAAGTATATTTGCATTTTTTTATGATAAACGAGATCTACTTTATTTTCTCATCTGAATTATTAGCTGACGTCCCATTCTGTTAACTCTTAGAACTAAGATATCTTTATCTTTAATAATTGATTTAAATTCAGATAAGTTTTTGATCTCCGTTCTTCCTACAGACCAGATAATATCTCCTTTCTGTAATCGTGCATTTGCCGCATTACTATTTGCTTCAACCGATAAGATTACTACACCTTCGGCTTTAATTTTACCTTCAGGTATATAGTCTGATAATTCAGCTCCAGCTAATAGTGAATTTAGTTCATCAGCTTTTATAGGTTCTTGAGTTACTAATTCTCCAAGTTCTGCTGCTATATTTAGTTCTTTATTATCTCTTAAAACTATCATATCGACTGATTCTCCACTTCTTTTTAAGCCGATTGTATTTCTTAAGTCACTTGAGTTTGTGATAATTTTTTTATTCACTTCAATAATGACATCACCAGCTTCTAAACCAGCAATTTCAGCAGCAGAATCGGGAGAAACCTCTTGTACTAATGCTCCTTTAGTTGCTTCAATGCCTAGTTGATCTGCTATTTCTTTATTGATATCGCTAATAATAACTCCAAGGAGTCCTCTTTTAACTGAACCAAAGTTAATGATTTGGTTCATAATATTTTTAACGGTATTCACTGGTATGGCAAAGCCAATTCCAATATTGCCACCGCCTCTAGTAAAGATAGAGCTAGGGATACCAACCAACTCTCCCTCTAGGTTAATCAATGCTCCACCTGAGTTTCCTGGATTAATAGCTGCATCAGTTTGAATGCTATCACCATAACCATCGGTACTCATTTGAGGCCTACCAAGGGCACTAATAATTCCTGAAGTCACAGTTTGACTTAAGCCAAAAGGTGCACCAATTGCTAAGGCAAAATCACCCACACGTAATAAATTTGAATCGCCCAATTGAATTGCTTTAAGCGTTTTATCTAACTCTGTTATTTGTAATACTGCTATGTCTGTACCTGGATCTGAGCCCATTACTTCTGCTAAGTATTCGTTACCATCTTTAGTAAAAACTTTTATTTCATCTGCTCGCCCAATAACATGATGATTGGTAATGATATATCCGTTACTACCATCTACAATAACACCGGAACCACCACCTCCAAATTCTCTTTCTCTAGGCATTTGTGGCTGTCCAAAAAATCGTTCAAAAAATGGATCATCTGAGAATGGATTTCTTTGTGTTGCAACTTTTCCTCTAATTGCAATTCTAACAACAGAAGGTGACGATTCGTCTACCAACTCAGCTAGAGAAGATTGACCAAGATTATTGATTTCATGAGCTTCAATATGGTTTGAAATATTATTGCCCACATTAATTATGATTAATGTTATGAATAACAAGGATAAAGAATTAATTTTTTTCATAAGTGACCTAAGTTGAACTTTTATTAACGTTAATTGATGTGAAATGATAACGTATAATTTACTTTTGCAATACCTTCGTTTATGTATGTTCATAATTTATTCTTTTTTGATGATAGGACTAAAACTGTGAATAAATTGTGCATAACATGATAATTGTAGGTGGATAAGATAAACACTACATCTTGTATCTAAGATATTGAAAATAATTATAAAATAAATTTATATATTTTTTAAATAATTTTATTAAAAAATGATATAAAGTATTGATATATATGTATTTCATACAAATACTACCTATTTTCAAAAGTCCTTGACATTATCCTAAAATCCGCAATAATCTAATAAGAACTAAACACAACATCTTGTGCATTACATTTGGACTTTTTTTGTGATTTTAGAGACTTTACCACATAAATAAATTGGATAATTAAAAGAGTAAATCACAATAGTGTCTTCAGCATTCAAAGAAAAACAATCAAAAACCTTTGACTTAGAGCATCAAACTGCCTCTCTCGATATTTGGGATAAAAAATACCGTTTAAAAGATGAAACAGGCGATGCAATAGATCAAGATATGGATGATACTTTTGACAGAGTTGCAACTGCTTTGGCTGGTGTTGAGGAAACTGACCAACAAGAAGAGTGGGCAGAAAAATTTCTTTGGGCTCTAAGATCTGGCGCTATTCCAGCAGGAAGAATCATTTCGAATGCAGGCGCTGAAAAATACAAACCAGCAACTTCAACAATAAATTGTACTGTGTCTGGTTCTATACAAGATTCAATGACAGGTATTCTTGAGAAAGTAACGGAAGCAGGGTTAACCCTTAAGGCAGGCTGTGGCATTGGATATGAGTTTTCAACATTAAGACCAAAAGGAGCTTATGTTACAGGAGCAGGTGCGTATACCTCAGGCCCTTTATCATTTATGGATATTTATGATAAGACTTGCTTCACGGTCTCATCTGCTGGAGGTAGGCGAGGAGCACAAATGGGAACATTTGATGTCAGTCATCCTGATGTTGAAGATTTTATTAAAGTAAAAAGAGAAGACGGTAGATTAAGGCAATTTAATTTGTCATTACTTATTACAGAAGAGTTTATGAAGGCTGTTAGGGAGGATAGTGACTGGCCATTGATTTTCCCTCTTGATCCTAGTTTACCAGAATCTAAAGAGATGGATCTTAATGATCAAACAAAGATTATTTGGAAAGAATGGGTTAAAACTGATGGCTATTTGACGAATGAAGAAGGTCTTGTAGCTTGTAAAATATACAAAGTCATACAAGCAAGAAAGCTATGGGATTTAATTATGGCTTCTACTTATGATTACGCAGAACCCGGCTTTATTTTGATTGATAAAGTTAATGAAATGAATAATAACTGGTTTGATGAAAACATCAGAGCTACCAATCCTTGTGGAGAGCAACCTCTCCCTGAATATGGATCATGCTTACTTGGGTCTGTTAATTTAACTCGTTTTGTCAATAATCCATTTACAGAAGAGGCTTCATTTGACTGGGATACTTTTAATGAAGTTGTCGGTGTATTTACACGTATGTTGGATAATGTCGTAGAAATCAATGGACTACCGATACAACAACAAAGAAATGAAATATTGAGAAAAAGAAGACATGGGATGGGATTTCTAGGTTTGGGGTCTACTATGACAATGCTGCAGATGAAATATGGATCAGAAGAGTCATTGAGTTTTACAGAAGAAGTTAGCAAGAATTTAGCTCTAACTGGCTGGAGAGCCGCACTTGAGTTATCAAAAGAAAAGGGACCTGCTCCGATTTTAACAGAAGACTTTGTTGTATCAAAAGAGATGCTAAGTCATAGACCTGAAATGTTAGACGATGGTTTTGTAGTAGGCGATAAAATAAAGGGCAGTGTTTTGCATGCTAAATACAGTAAATATATGCAAAAAATAGCTTCAGAAGATCCTGAATTAGTAGATGAATTGTCTAGAGTAGGAGCAAGGTTTACACATCATAGTTCTATAGCCCCAACAGGGACAATTTCTTTATCCATAGGTAATAATGTTAGCAATGGTATAGAGCCTAGTTTTGCACATCATTATTTTAGAAATGTGATTAGAGAAAAGAAAAAAACAAAAGAGAAAGTAGATGTTTATTCTTTTGAATTGCTATCTTATATCGATAGGATCAACCCCAAAGCTGATATCAATGCTGAACCAGATTCTGATAATCGATTACCAGATTATTTTATTAGCGCAGAGGATGTTTCTCCTAAGCAACATGTAGATGTTCAAAGTGCATCACAAAAATGGATAGATTCTTCTATTTCAAAAACAGCCAATGTGCCTACTGATTTTGAATTTGAAGAGTTTAAGGATATTTATCTTTATGCTCATGAGAAAGGTTTGAAAGGCTGTACAACTTTCCGTTTTAATCCTGAAGTTCATCAAGGCGTTTTGGTTAAAGAAAAAGATCTTAAAAATACAATGTACACATTTGTATTAGAGAATGGAGAAGAGATAGAAGTTCCTGGTGATGAGGAGATAGAATACGATGGGGAAACTCACAGTGCTGCCAACCTTTTTGATGCCTTAAAAGAAGGTTATTACGGAAAGTTTTAATCGAATATAAATGTCAACTATAAAAATAAAAAACAAAATTGTTGGGTATAGAGTCAGCTCTAAAAAAAATCAGCAAGATTTTGAGCAAGCTAAGCTCCATTTATCAGAAGAGCAAAAAAATGAAGCCAATGTTGTTAGGATGCATGAAAGACTGGAGCGACCAGATTTGCTTAAGGGAACCACATATAAAATAAAGCCTCCTGTCTCAGACCATGCTATGTACATAACAATTAATGATATTGTGCTCAATCCAGATACTGAGCATGAGAAACTAAGGCCTTATGAAATATTCATCAGTTCTAAAAACTTGGATCATTATCAATGGATTGTTGCTCTAACGCGTGTTTTGTCTTCTGTATTCAGGAAAGGCGGTGATGTTGCATTTCTTGTTGAAGAGTTGAAAGCAGTTTTTGATCCAGCAGGAGGCTATTTTGCTGGTGAGGGAAGGTATATGCCTTCAATAATAGCTGAATTAGGCTATGTTATTGAAAAGCACTTTAAAGCTATCGGAATTATTTCAGAGGAAGTTCTCGATCAACATCAGAAAAAATTAATAGAAGAAAAAAAACAAGAGTTTGAAAATAGAAACAAACAGAAAGACGCATTTGTAAATGAATCTTTCCCTGAAGGCTCTAGATTATGTGGACATTGCAGCACTGTAGCTATGGTTATGATGGATGGGTGTGAGACATGTCTAAATTGTGGCCACTCAAAATGTGGCTAATCATTATTTAATTACTTATAAATATATATAGAGAATTCCTATGAAAATGCCACTGTCAGAAATTATAGATAGGTACACTATCACTATGTTGAAATCAGAAAGAACTAATGAAGATGTCAATGAGGAACTAGAAACATATAAGAAAGAATTACCCAGTTCTGATGAAGTTGAAAAGTTTATAACTAGAATGTATGAAATAAATGGGAAGATATGGAACACAGAAGGTGATATTAGGAATGGAACAGATATGCCACTGGAGGAAGTTGGAAGACTAGCATTAGAGGTAAGAGACCTAAACTGTGTTAGAAATGGAATTAAAGCGGAGATAGTGGATGCTTTTTCTGAAGGCTTTAAGGAAATAAAAATTAATTATACAAAAGTAGATTACGGAAGATCATAATAAGGTATTTTTAACTGGATTCAATAATATCCAAACTCAATTATAATTAATCTACTTACTTGCCTGTTGAAATAACAACTAGTAATCTAGTTCATAGTTTTGCAATCTTAATGACTCAAACAATATAAGCTATATAGATGAGAATCCTGTATATCATTGCCACTTATTTAGTTTTACCCATAGTTTTAATTCATATGCTGTTTAAGTCCTTTAATGACCTTACATACTTGCAGCGTATTGGTGAAAGGTTTGGTTATTACAAAGGAGAAAAACCACAAAATATTTTATGGGTTCATGCAGTTTCATATGGAGAAGTCAAAGCGGCAATCCCATTAATCAATAAACTAAGAATAAATTTTCCTCAAAAAAGAGTCTTAATAACAACAACAACTCCTTCTGGGTCTAGATTAGTTAAAGAGTTATTTGGTAATAAAGTTGATCATGTCTATCTACCTTATGATACTAAAGGTTCAGTGATACGATTCTTTAAGTATTTCAATCCTGAGATAGCAATAATAATTGAAACTGAGTTGTGGCCTAATATTTTTCATTATTGCGGTGTCTATAAAGTGCCTTTGGTACTTGCAAGCGCTTGTGTTTCTGATCGATCTATTAGTTTGTATAGAATTTTATTCAAGCTCTTTCAAAAGACAGTATCCGAAGGAATTATTATTGGTGCACAAACGCAAGAAGATGCAGAAAAATTTATTTCCCTGGGCTCTGATTCCCATAAGATAAAAGTTACAGGCAATATAAAGTTTGATATAGAAATTCCAAGTGAGTCCGTGGAAGAAGCAAAAGAATTAAAAGAAAACTACTTTCAAGCCAGAACAATTTGGGTTGCTGGCAGTACTCATGAAGGAGAAGAAGAAGTGGTTTTAGAGGCCCATAGATTAGTATTAAAGGATAATCCAAATGCTTTATTAGTGATTGCACCTAGAAACCCAGATCGATTTACTGCTGTAAAAAAGATCATCAAACATAAAAAGTTCAATTTTCATTCCTGGAGTGAAGGCTTGAATAATTTAGATAATAAGGAGATCTTATTATTGGATAGCTTGGGTCAACTTAACTTATTCTATTCAATAGCTAATGCCTCATTTGTAGGCGGTAGCTTATTTAGTGTAGGAGGGCATAATCTGCTGGAACCAGCATCCTTAAAGACTCCAATAATCACAGGACCTTGTATAAATAACATTAAAGATATATCTCAAAAATTGAAACAAAATAATGCTTTAGTTATAGTCAAAGGCTCTTTAGAGCTTGCAAAATCAATCAATCAGATCACTCAAAATAAGGAAAAATCCGACAAGATGATACTAGGTGGGTTAAAAGTAATAGAAGAGAATAAAGGGTCTACTGAAAAAATATTTGAGTTGATCAAGCCATTAATTGATAGAAATCTATTTTAACCAATTATTAATCTGAACTAGATCATCTTTTGATAAGGTTCCTGCTGCTTGTTTCAGCTGGATAATATTTTTAAGATAATCGTATTTACTTACAGCTAAGTTTCTTTGAGAGGAGTACAACCTTCTTCTTGCATCTAACACATCAACAGTGGTTCTCGTACCCACTTCATAGCCTGCTTCAGTAGCTTGAAGGGCAGTGGCTGATGACTTAACCGATTGTTGTAAAGCTTTGACAGTTGCAATACCTGATATGACACCTAAGTATGAATCTCTAGCATTTCTTGTGGTTTCCCTTCCCACTCTTTCTAACTTTTCTTTAGTTGCTCTATGTTGTGCAACAGCTTGTCTGACTCTTGATGATGTTTGTCCACCACTAAAGATTGGCACTGTCACCTGAACACCGACTCCTTCATTGATATTCTCTGTGTCAGCAGGATTAAAATCACCTCCACTGTCTGATCTAAAGCTATCGCTAACCGTTTCCCTTTTTTGAGCTTGCACTCCTATTGTTGGGAAATGACCTGATCTTTGAACCTTTACTTCGCTTCTAGCTATCTCAGTTCCTAGTTGAGCAGAAAGGAAGTTCAAGTTTTGCTCTAAAGATGTATTGACCCACTCAGTTTCACTTTGAGGATTTGGCATAATCAGAGGCAGATTATTGTCTGGCTTTAAGAGATTACTAGGGTAATTATCAGTGATTACTCTTAGTGATTCTTTAGAAGTTGCAAGATTTCTTTTGGCAATGATTTCATTAGCAATGGATTGGTCATAAGCTGCCTGTGCTTCTTGCACATCTGTGATGGCAATTAAGCCCACATCAAATCTTTTTCTCGATTGATCTAATTGTTTTTCAATTGCTTGTCTCGCTGCTTGTTCTGATTCCAGCGTATCTTGTGCTGCTAGTACATTAAAATAAGCAGTAGCAACTCTAACCATTAATGCCTGTTCTGCAGCTAAATAATCAATCTCAGACTGAGCAACAGTTTTATTGGCTTTCTTCAATGTCATCCAAGCCCCAAAATCGAAGATTGTTTGTCTTATAGAGACTTCCCATTGGGTTGTTTCTGACTCTTGCAAGAAACCCGTTGTGTTCGTAACCGTTCCAATTGCAGTTTGTTGTTGGAAAGTACTTTTTCCATTGACATCACTGTCAGAATAAGAACCAGTTGCATTGATCTGAGGAAGCAAAAGACTTCTTGCTTGAGGTCTAAATTCCGATATTGCTTCTTTATTTGCTAAGGCCTCTTTTAATAAAGGATCATTGACTAATGCATCTTCATAAACATCAATCAAGGAGGTTGTATTTCCAATTAACGGAAATAGTATGAGAGAAATAATTAATATTTTAGATCTTTTCAATTTGTGTCCTGATTCAATACTTTCTATTCGTTAATAGTTCAGTCTTAGATTGCTTAGAAGCGTAGATTACTACCTAAGTAGCCTATAAACAATCTAAGACTGTAACGAATTGTAACTCCAAAGTGACTGATAATTATGAATAAATAATGAACTTAGAGGATGCCTATCATCAACAAGGCAACTATATTTATAATTTTAATCAATGGATTAATTGCAGGCCCAGCAGTATCTTTATACGGATCTCCTACAGTATCGCCTGTAATTGAAGCATTATGTGCTTCAGTGCCTTTGCCTCCTACATTTCCATCTTCAATGTATTTTTTAGCATTGTCCCAAGCCCCACCACCAGTGGTCATAGAGATAGCAACAAATAGTCCTGTAACAATAGTTCCAATCAACAGGCCACCTAAAGCTCTTATTCCACCGTCTTCAGGCATCATTACATTCATAGCTAATGCGAGAGCAATAGGAACAAGTACGGGCAATATTGAAGGCAGAATCATTTCCTTGATTGCAGACTTGGTTAAAAGATCAACAGTTTTAGAGTAATCAGGTTTGGCAGTTCCTTCCATTATTCCTGGAATTTCTCTAAATTGACGTCTCACTTCATCGACAACAGAGCCAGCTGCTCTTCCAACAGCTTCCATCGCCATTGCTGCAAATAAATAAGGCACCATACCACCAATGAATAGTCCTATAATGACCGCAGGATCATCTAAGCTAAAGCTAACTAACTTGCCTTCAGCTTCCAGATTAGCTGTAAAATCAGCAAATAAAACAAGTGCAGCCAGTCCAGCTGAGCCAATTGCATAGCCTTTTGTTACCGCTTTAGTTGTATTTCCAACAGCATCCAATGGATCTGTAATATCTCTAATTTCAGATGGTAATTCTGCCATTTCGGCAATACCACCAGCATTATCGGTAATTGGTCCAAATGCGTCTAAAGCCACAATCATACCTGTTAAAGAAAGCATTGAAGTAGCTGCTATTGCAATACCATATAGGCCAGCGAGCATATACGAACCCCAGATACTCAAACAAACCGCAATTACTGGCAGAGCAGTAGCTTTCATAGAGATGCCAAGACCAGCAATGATATTGGTTGCATGCCCAGTCTCTGAAGCTTGTGCAATCTTTTGTACAGGGCTATATTCAGTTGAAGTGTAGTATTCTGTGACAACAACCATAAAAGCAGTCAATACCAGCCCTATCAGTGATGCGTACCACATTTCATTACCCATTTTCATCATATCTGTAACTGGGAAAAATAAAGCTGCAGCAATGACTCCTGAGATAATAACCCCTTTATAAAGAGCACCCATGACGCTTCCACCTTCACTCTTTTTAACAAAAAGCATTCCAATAACTGAAGCCACAATGGATACAGCACCAAGAACCAATGGGTATAAGATATAATTATTTGCATTTTCAGATGAAGCAAATAAAAGTCCACCCAATAACATGGTTGCAATAATTGTTACGGCATAAGTTTCAAAAAGATCGGCTGCCATTCCAGCACAATCACCAACATTGTCTCCAACATTATCAGCAATAACGGCTGGATTTCTTGGGTCATCCTCAGGGATTCCAGCTTCAATTTTACCTACTAAATCAGCTCCAACATCAGCACCTTTTGTAAAAATACCACCGCCTAATCGAGCAAATATAGAAATCAATGAGCCTCCAAAAGCCAACCCAATTAGGGCATGTAAGCTCTCATCAACACTAATACCTAGTCCAGATCTAAGAATTAAGTAGTATCCACTAATTCCTAGTAAGCCTAATCCAACCACCAATAAACCAGTGACTGCGCCACCTCTAAATGCAACTGCTAAAGCAGCATCCATTCCATCATAAGCAGCTTGAGCAGTTCTAACATTAGCCTTGACTGATATATTCATACCAATGTAGCCTGCTAGGCCTGAAAGTATTGCTCCAATTAGGAAGCCAAAAGCACTTAGCCAGCCAATTCCACTAACACCTAAGAGAACAAAAATGACTGCACCCACAAGCCCAATAGTTAAATATTGTCTATTAAGATAGGCTTGCGCTCCTTCTTGGATTGCTCCAGCTATCTCTCTCATTTTTTCATTACCATCAGACAGTTTTAGAATGCCTAATGCAAATATAATTCCACAAGAAATTGCAACAGCAGAAGCCGTTAATGCAATCCATAATGCTTGACCTTCATTCATCTTGATCTCCTATTAATATAAGTTAAGTTTGTTTTAATAATATTAAGGTTAAAAAATTTTGAGAATCATACCATAAACTTTGATTTAAGTTTTTTAGATATGACTTTATTTTTTAATTTAGCAAATTCTGGAAGACCTTTTTTATAAGTCGGATAGTCTTCTCCCTTAATCAAGGGCAACATATACCTTTTGCATGCTTCAGTAATTCTATACCCATTGGATGAAATGTATTTTCTAGGCATCATTTTTTCATTGTTAGCAACTTTCGCTATATCCACGGATCCTGTTTTCCATTTATAAGGATTATCGGATAATCTATCGATCGTAATCATGATTGAGTTTTCATTCTTTAAAGCCATTTCCACAGCTGCCTTGCCAACCGCATAAGCTTGTTTAACATCAGTTTCCGAAGCCAAGTGTCTCGCTGATCTTTGAAGATAGTCAGCGATAGCATAATGATACTTATAACCAAGTTCATTTTTTATCATCGTTGCTAATTCAGGCGCTACACCTCCCAATTGCTTATGACCAAAAGAGTCTTTAGTGCCAGCATCGGCAAGAAAGCTTCCATTTTTATACCTTGTACCCTCGCTTGCTACAATGACGCAATAACCATTGTTTTTAACGGAACGATCAACGTGTTTTAAGAAATCTTTTTTATCAAATGGTATCTCAGGAAATAAGATAATATGAGGTGGTTCTTTTACATTATTTGCTATTAAGCCAGATGCTGCAGCAATCCATCCTGCATGCCTTCCCATTACCTCGAGAATAAAAACTTTAGTTGATGTTTCAGCCATTGACAATACATCCAAGCTAGCTTCCTGAGTTGAGACGGCTATATACTTTGCAACTGAGCCAAAACCGGGACAGGTGTCTGTTATAGGTAAATCATTGTCCACAGTTTTGGGAATACCGATGGCGGTAATTGGAAAATTCATTTGTTGACCCATCTCTGATACTTTGAGGGCAGTATCCATTGAGTCACCACCACCATTGTAGAAAAAGTAACCAATATTATGCGCTTTGAAAACCTCAATTAATCTTATGTATTCTTTCTGATTTTCTTCAAAGCCTTTGAGTTTGTATCGAGCCGATCCAAATGCACCACCCGGAGTTTGTTTTAGAAGCGATATTTGTTTATCTGTTTCAAGATCCGTATCAATCAATTCCTCATTGAGAGCGCCTAAGATTCCATTTTTACCGGCATAGACCTTGCCAATTTTATTTTTATGTTTCCTTGCTGTTTCAATGACACCACAGGCGCTTGCATTAATAACTGCGGTCACGCCACCGGATTGAGCATAAAAAGCATTTTTAATTGATGTTTTATTGTTCATATTTCTGAATTTTACATATCATAGCGGTAGATTAAAGTTTTTAATATTAATTTTAAGTTTATCAATGTTCTAAATTAATAGAATTGAGGCAGCAATGAGAATTATATTATTGGGAGCACCCGGTTCAGGCAAGGGCACTCAGGCGGAAAAGTTAATGGAGGATTACAATCTTCCTCAGATTTCTACAGGCATGCTTTTAAGAGCAGCCATTAGTCAAGGCACGGAGCTTGGAAAGAAGGTCCAAGAAATAATGGCCGCTGGTAATCTTGTATCCGATCAGATTGTTCTGGACTTGATTCGTGAATCACTTCAACAACCAGACAGTGCAAATGGTTTTGTGTTGGATGGTTATCCAAGAAACATAAACCAAGCTCAATCACTAGAGGATTTATTGAATTCAATTAATAAACCATTGGGTTCAGCTTTGCTTGTGGATGTTGATTCCGAAATATTGATCAAAAGACTTTCAGGAAGAAGAACATGCTCTATTACAGGAAAAACATTAAATGTATATTTCTCAAGTGAGGATGAAATTAATGAATGCATTGATTCTGGAGGCGAATTAATACAACGAGAAGATGACAATGTTGAATCAATAACCAATAGAATAAATGTTTATAAAGAGCAGACTGAGCCCTTGATTGATTTTTATAAACATAAAAATTTACTCAAAGTAATTGATGGAGAAGGAAAGATAGCAGATGTTTATGATCGTGTTATTAAGACCCTAGAGCTCTAAACTAAGATTGGATAATTTTCGTTAACTCTTTACCGATAATATTATTTCTCCAGCCTGAAGACAATCGACCCCCATTCTTTGAGATTAAATCAATCAGATCTTTCTTGCTACCAAGTGTTTCTTGAGGCAGTTCTAATATTTCTGCTTTCTTCAGAATCATATTAATCAATGTTTCAAATACATCAGGTCTTACGTAATTTTTATCTTTTTGTATTTTGAAGCTCTCCGTTCCTAAATTGGATTCTTGTTTATTCTTTTTAATCACTTCAGAGATTTCATGGACTCCACTTTTACTTAAATTAGTTCTCCCTTGAATATGATTGAAAATATGTTCCGGTTTTATTTTCTTCTTTGCTATTTCAAGAAGTAATTTATCTTTCAGCAACCATTGTCTTGGTATATTTTTTTCAATGGACCTCTCCTCTCGCCATGTGGATAAATCAATCGCTAAGCTTTGATGTTTTTGATTTAAACGTTTGATGCTTTTAATTCTTTTCCAAGCATCCTTTGGGTTAAAAATACTATCTTCATCGGTGAGTATATTTTTGGAATCTTCAAGTGCCCACTCCAGTCTATTGTTGTTGGTTAATTTATTTTCGATCTGATCATACAGTTGATTTAGATACAGTACGTCCTCTAAGCCATAATTAATTTGCTTTTGATTCAGAGGCCTTCGAGTCCAATCGCTTCTCGTTTCTGTTTTATCAATATCAACATCAAGTTCATTCTTCAGTAAGGTTTTAATGCCCACTTGTGATGGATAACCAATAAGTGATGCGGCAACTTGCGTATCAAAAACATTCTTAGGAATTTGCTTATTGAGTAAGTAGAAGATTTCAAGATCTTGTCTTCCTGAATGCAGTATCTTTTTTATTCCAGGATCATAGATTAGCTTCCAGAGCTGAGATAAGTCAGAATCCGTTAGACAATCAATACAGGCTGTACCATAATCCGAAGAAATTTGAATTAAACAAAGTATTGGATAGTAAGTTCTTATTCTCATGAACTCAGTATCAATTCCAATTCTCTTTGATTGAGAGATTTGATTGATGAACTGATTAATTGAATCTTCTGAATCAAGAAGAGACAATGATGTTTGATTTTTAACCATAAATAATATTTATTACTAGGATTATAATAAAATTAACAAGCAATGATTAAGTTATTAACAATTTTATGGGGAATTATGCTGAAGAAGTCTAGTCCTCAGGATTTACCAAGATCTGGTTTTTTCCTAGGCCTAATGTTTTTCTTTTATTTTCTCTCTCAAATATACTCTGGTATTAGTGTTGCAGTCTCGATTCAAGATTTTATAAAATCATTTTTTATTGATGCTGTTTTATTGTCCATTTGTCTGCGGTTAATATTGCAGTTATCAGGGACATTAAGTTTCTTCAAACAAGCTTTATCAGCTCTCTTTGGAACAGGAACCATATTGAATATAATGGCCACACCAATCATCATCATCATATCTAATTCAATGGTGGATGCTGCCTCTATAAATGACATTCAGATACCAACAGCTGTATCTATAGCTTTATTGGCTATAGCGATATGGTCGATTATTGTAATGGCCCATATTTTTTCACGAGTGATGTCAAATCCCAGTTTTGCAATGACAGCCGCATTTTCTTATGCCGTTGTTAATTTCATTGTTCAAAGCTCAATAGCGAGCTTATAAAAGCATTATAGAGCCATTATGCATCTTCATATTCTAGGAATCAGTGGAACATTCATGGGCAGTTTAGCTGCGTTAGCAACTGAGATGGGGCACAGAGTCACTGGTGCTGATTTAAATTGTTACCCTCCGATTAGCGATCAGTTGCATGCACTGAATATTGAGGTCATTCCTAATTACGATGCAGAGCAACTTGAAATAAACCCTGATCTTATTGTCATAGGCAATGTGATGTCTAGGGGCATGCCAATTATTGAAGAGATTCTTAACAGAAAAATTAACTTCACTTCTGGTCCAAAATGGTTAGCGGATAATATCTTAAAAGATAAAACAGTGATTGCAGTTAGCGGCACCCATGGCAAGACAACCACATCCAGTCTCATTGCTTTTATGATGAAGGATTTAGGAATTGATACAGGCTATTTAATTGGAGGTGTGCCTATTGGATTTAGCAAGTCAGCAACAGTTGGCACAGATTCTTATTTTGTAATTGAGGCCGATGAATACGATACCGCTTTCTTTGATAAAAGATCAAAAATGATCCATTACAATCCTGATGTTTTGGTAATCAATAATATTGAATACGACCATTCAGATATTTTCAAAGATGTTGAAGAAATTCTTTGGCAATTCCATCAATTAATTAGAGTATTGCCACAAAAGTCAAAAACCATAGCCAATAAAGAAGATTCCAATATTGCCAATCTTTTTAAGATGGGCATCTGGTCAGAAATAGAATTCTTTGGCATACAAAAATCAGAATCATGGTCTTTGGATAAGGTTAGTAGCGGGTATGAAATCTTTAGAAATTATAAAAAAATAAAAGCTTTAAACCCAATAATGTTTGGAGATCATAATATGCTTAATGCTCTAGCTGCAATCGCTGCAGTAGCAGCATTGTCTGAGCTGAAAATAGATCAAGAAGATTTGATTGGATCGGTTGATAAGTTCCCTGGTGTAAAGAGAAGACTTGAATACATAGGTGAATTTTCAACAATTAAGTTATTTGATGATTTTGCACATCATCCAACTTCAATTAATGCAGCTATAAATTCTTTAAATGATATTCAGGGTTCTAATAACACACTTGTTGTCGTTGAATTGGCTTCAAATACAATGAAAACAGGCAGCTTAAAATCACAATTATTGGAATCTTTTCAGTCTTGCAAGCATGCATGGATCATTGATTCTGATGATATAAAATGGGATATAAAAGAGGAATTCTCAAAGATAGATAATGTCTCAGTTCTATCAGACTTAGGTCAGTTGGACAGTGAAATTAAAGCCAATGCTAACCCGAATGATAATGTAGTCATTATGACCAATAGAAGCTCTTTACCGATCAAAGAATTATTAATCAATTGTTTGAACTCAATTTAGTTATGTCTCAAGATCAAATACCCTTATTCCCATTAAGAACAATCTTATATCCTGATTCCAGATTGCCTCTGAGGATATTTGAACCCAGGTATCTGGATATGATCAGCAGATGTATGAGGGAAGATATAGAGTTTGGAATTGTCCTTAGCAGAGAATCTATAGATCCAAAAATGTTTGAAACTTTTCAAATAGGAACGCTTGCAAAAATTATTGATTGGCAACAAGGTAATGATGGTTTATTGGGTATTACGACTCTTGGCACTCAAAAATTTAAAATCATAACAGTCACAAAACAAGAAGATGGGCTAAATATTGCAGTTATTGAAAAGTTAGATAAGGAAGAGCATTACAAGCCCCCACAAGAGTTTGAAAATCTAGTGATTTTACTAAAAGCTATTTTAGATGATGTAAACATCTACAGTAAAGATGAAATAAATCTAGACAGTGCTTCATGGGTGAGCTATAGATTTGCAGAAATATTACCTTTAAAGATAGAAGACAAGCAAAAATGTCTAGAGCTTGAGGATCCAATACTAAGATTGAATTATCTCCAACCTTTAATCAAAATGATTAGACAGAATTCTCAACAATAAATAACTATTTTTTTATCAATACCTATACATTTCAGGCTTATAAGGACCCTCTTTTGCAATACCAAGATACTCAGATTGTTCATTTGTTAGCGTGGTTAACTTGACACCAATTTTATCCAAATGCAGCCTAGCCACTTTTTCATCCAGAGCTTTTGGGAGAACATAAACTTCGTTGTCGTATTTTTCTGAATTATTCCAAAGTTCAATTTGTGCGAGAGTTTGGTTGGTGAATGAATTAGACATTACAAAACTAGGATGACCAGTTGCACAACCTAGGTTAACCAATCTTCCTTCAGCAAGCAGAATAATTCTTTTTCCATCAGGAAAAACAATATGATCCACCTCAGGTTTTATATTGATCCATTCATAGTCATTCATCGATGCAACATTAATTTCATTATCAAAATGACCGATATTGCAAACAATGGCTTGGTCTTTCATTTTTTCCAAATGCTCTTTATCGATAACATGGTAATTACCAGTAGCCGTTACGAAGATGTCAGCTTGTGAACAAGCTTCATCCATAGTAACCACTCGATAACCTTCCATAGCAGCCTGTAATGCACAAATTGGATCAATTTCAGTTACTAAAACAATTGCCCCAAGAGCACTGAGACTTTGGGCTGAACCTTTGCCAACATCTCCATACCCAGCAACCACAGCAACTTTGCCAGCAATCATGACGTCTGTTGCTCTTTTAATGCCATCCACTAATGATTCTCTGCAACCATAGAGATTATCAAATTTAGATTTAGTAACAGAATCATTCACATTAAAAGCAGGGCACAGTAGTGACGAATCCTTAACCATGTCATAGAGTCTTTTGACCCCAGTTGTTGTCTCTTCTGAAAGTCCTTTAATGTCTTTCATCATTTCAGGATACTTATCATGCATTAGCTTTGTAAGATCACCACCATCATCGAGAATCATGTTGGGAGTCCAGTCATTAGGACCATGGATCGTTTGTTCAATACACCACCAAGCTTCTTCTTCTGTTTCACCCTTCCAAGCAAAGATAGGCATACCTTTTTTAGCCAATGCAGCAGCAGCATGATCTTGAGTGGAAAATATATTACAAGAGGACCATCGAATTTCAGCACCCAGTTCAATAAGAGTCTCAATGAGCACAGCCGTTTGAATTGTCATATGCAAGCATCCAGCAATTCTAGCCCCTTCTAATGGTTTATCAGCTCCAAACTCTTCTCTAAGGCTCATAAGTCCAGGCATTTCGGTTTCGGCAATTTTTATTTCTTTATCACCCCATTCTGCAAGACTAATGTCAGCAATTTTATAATCATCTTTTAAGCTTTGTTGTTCTGCTAGTTCATTCATTTTCAAATCTCTTTATTTTAAAAGTTAGTAGTTTTATTCGTTTTAAATTATAAACCGGATTGGCTTCTTAAGTCTTCCGCTTTATCCGTTTCTTCCCATGGAAAACCTTCATTGGATCTTCCAAAATGGCCATAGGCCGCCGTTTTTTCATAAATGGGCTGTAATAAATTAAGCATGTTCATGATGCCATAGGGCGTGAGGTCAAAATTAGTTTCAACGAGTTGATTAATTTTTTCTTCACTGATGTTATTGGTGTCAAAAGTTTTTATTCTAATCGATGTCGGTTTAGCAACACCTATGGCATAAGAAACTTGTATTTCACAACGATCAGCAAGTCCAGCAGCCACTATATTTTTTGCTACATACCTAGAAGCATAAGCAGCCGATCGATCTACTTTTGATGGGTCCTTGCCAGAGAAGGCACCACCACCATGACGGGCCATACCACCATAGGTATCAACAATTATTTTTCTGCCAGTCAACCCACAATCGCCAACAGGACCACCAATGATAAAATTGCCAGTAGGATTAATAAGGTATTGAGTTTGATCATTGATTAGATTCGATGGCAACGTTGGCATAATGATATGATCCATCACGCCTTTTTGTATTTCATCCATACCGATATCATCATGCTGGGTGGATAAAACCACAGTATCAATAAAATCAGGTTTACCATCATTAAATCTGATCGTGACTTGGCTTTTAGCATCCGGTCTCAGCCATTCAAGCTCACCACTTTTTCTCACTTCAGATTGTTTTTTAACCAATTGATGTGCGAGCTGAATGGTGGCAGGCATAAGTTCTTCAGTTTCATTGGTTGCGTAACCAAACATAAGACCTTGATCACCAGCACCTTGTTCTTTCTGATCTTCTCGGTCAACACCCATCGCAATGTCTGGAGACTGCTTACTGATCGCTGATAAAACTTCACAACTTTGATCATCAAACCCCAATGCTTCATTGTCATAACCAATTCTTTTGATCGTTTTTCTAGCAATCGCTTCGTAATCCACATCAGCCGATGTGGTAATTTCTCCTGCAAGAACAACCAACCCAGTTTTAACAAGGGTTTCAACTGCTACTCTGCAGCCTTTATCTTGTTTTAATATGGCATCGAGGATAGCGTCCGAGATTTGATCTGCCATTTTATCGGGATGACCCTCACCAACTGATTCTGATGTCATTAAATAAGAATTCTTGCTCATGCTCTCTCCGTCTATAGTTATCAATAATTTCAAAGGACACGATTATAGCAATAAGTTTGATAATTACAGGGTTTTTTTAAAAACTCTTGCGACAAATCAACTACTAGTGGAAAATAGAACTACGATTTTTGATACAGTAATTTTTAATAGTTCTCTCCATTATAAAGAAGAGCAAGATCATAGAAAAAATACAGTTAGCCAATGCCATTAGAATGCTCTCCTGTGAAGCCGTTCAAAGAGCAAACTCAGGCCATCCTGGAATGCCAATGGGCATGGCAGATATTGCTGAAGTTTTGTGGAATGATTTTCTTTCTCACAATCCTGAAAATCCTTTTTGGTACAACAGAGACCGTTTTGTTGTATCCAATGGTCATGGCTCTATGTTGCTCTATTCACTTTTGCATCTCAGCGGGTATAAGCTATCCATTGAAGACATAAAAAATTTCAGGCAATTCAATTCAAAAACAGCCGGGCATCCAGAATTGGATCTTGATATAGGCATTGAGACCACCACCGGTCCACTGGGACAGGGCATTGCGAATGCAGTTGGCATGGCTTTGGCAGAAAAAGTACTATCAAGTCAGTTCAATCAAGACAACTTTAATATCATTGATCATTTTACTTATGTCTTCACCGGCGATGGCTGCCTAATGGAGGGCGTCTCTCATGAGGCTTCATCTTTAGCGGGAACATTGAAGTTGGGTAAGTTAATTTGTTTTTACGATGATAATGGAATATCCATTGATGGCGAGGTGGATAATTGGTTTGCGGAAGACGTAGCAGCAAGATATAGAGCCTATGGCTGGCATGTCATTGATGATATTGATGGCCATAACCCTGAACAAATCAGTCAAGCAATCAAAGAGGCCAAGAATGAAACCAATAAGCCTTCAATGTTGGCTTGCAAAACAATCATTGGGTTTGGTTCACCAAACAAAGCAGGCACAGCCGACACGCACGGAGCGCCTCTAGGCGATGATGAGATCAATGCAGTGAGAAAGACACTCCAATGGGAGCATGATCCATTTGTAATACCAAGTGATATCAAACAAGCTTGGGATGGAATAGAGAAAGGATCTCAATTGGAATCCTCATGGAATACCCTTTGGGAAGGCTATAAAAAAGAACACCCCGATCTTTATAAAGACTTAGAGCAAAGATTGCAGAGCACTATTGAAGACAATAGATTTGAAGGAATTAAGGTTCTTTTAGAAGACCTAAAAAATGAACCCGACACAGTAGCCACTCGAAAATCATCTCTGATCGCATTGAATGCATTGACCGATGATTTCCCGGAACTCTTAGGCGGATCGGCCGATTTAACCGGCTCTGTTTGCACGTTTCATAAATCATCCAAAGCAATTACCCCAGATGATGCCAATGGCGATTATATATTTTATGGGGTCAGGGAATTTGGTATGTCAGCCATCATGAATGGCATGGCTTTGCACGGCGGTATGATTCCTTATGCCGGCACTTTTCTAACGTTTAGTGACTATTCAAGAAACGCATTGCGAATGGCTGCCATGATGGAATTAGGAGTAATACACGTCCTCACTCACGATTCAATTGGTTTGGGTGAAGACGGACCAACGCATCAACCCGTAGAGCATGTACCCAGTTTGAGATTGATCCCAGGACTGAATGTTTGGCGACCTTGCGACACCATGGAGACAGCCGTGGCTTGGAAATCGTCAATACTCAATCGAAAAGAACCAACGGCTTTGATTTTAACCAGACAATCCCTGCCACAATACAATCGCACCGATACTCAAATAGAGGGCATTGCATCTGGAGGTTACACCTTGTATGGCGAAAGCAGTTCACCCGATGCCATTATTATTGCCACAGGATCCGAAGTGAAATTAGCAATGAATGCAGCGCTTAAAGCAGCGGAAGAGGGCATAGAAATACGCGTGGTCTCGATGCCATGCCTGGATATTTTTGAAAAACAAACCAGTGATTATCAACAAAGTGTTCTACCAGCAAGCATTGATAAAGTCATGGTAATCGAAGCCTCCATCGCAAGTTCTTGGAAAGGTTATGCGGGCAAGAATGGAGTTGTGATTGGAATGAATTCATTCGGCATGTCTGCACCGGCTTCAGAATTATTTGAACATTTTGGTTTTTCCGATGAGAATGTCTACCAGAAATTAATGGAAATGATAAAACAATAGAGCAGGAGAGAATCATGGCGGTAAAAATTGCAATCAATGGATACGGAAGAATAGGAAGAAATGTCCTCAAAGCTTTGTATGAGAGTAATCGTACCGATGAATTACAGATTGTTGCAATCAATGATTTAGGCGATTCAAAGAGCAATGCTTACCTGACTAAATACGATTCAGCTCACGGGACCTTTCCTTTTGAAGTGGAAGCAAAAGAAGACTCACTCATTGTTGATGGAGATGAGATTAAAGTTTTTGCCCAAAGAGATCCCGAACAACTTCCCTGGGGCGATTTGGGTGTGGATGTGGTCATGGAGTGCACAGGATTTTTTGCCAAGCGCGAACTGGCCAGTAAACATCTTAAAGCGGGTGCTAAAAAAGTAGTGATATCCGCTCCAGCAGGAACCGACATTGATGCCACCATTGT
>ENA-OREN01002043-OREN01002043.1-marine-metagenome-genome-assembly--contig:-NODE-2043-length-21669-cov-9.579381_pt1 | contig 21669 bp, 15 predicted proteins | sample MGYA00248624_ERZ508555 | MGnify/ENA primary metagenome ERZ508555 (study PRJEB26222, sample SAMN06267773) | marine metagenome | isolation source: Saanich Inlet, British Columbia, Canada | place...
TGTAGGCATAACTCTTAATTTAAATACGGCAATACCTGCATCTGGAAGCACGTACGACGAGGATGCATGCAGATTCTTTGATGGTCAGTTTAATCGTTTATATCTTAATCCACTCTATAATAATGAATATCCAGATGATGTATTTGAATACCTTAAAACTAAGAGCTTAATCTCTGAATCAGATCTTAATTTTATAAAACAGGGTGATCTAAATATCATATCTACTAAAACAGATTTTTTAGGGGTGAATTACTATAGCAGAGCGGTTATTCGAAATGAAGAAATCGACGAAAAGAAAAACCTTCCTCGCAATGTAGAAATGGGTCCGAAAACAGATTTCGGCTGGGAGATTTACCCGCCTGGGATTTATGATTTACTTATGAGATTAAAAAAAGAATACAAAGTACAAAACATTTATATCACTGAGAATGGATGTTCCTATAGCGATGGCCCCAATTCGGAAGGTAAAATAAATGATAAAAGACGAATCGAATATTATCGTTCACACCTTACGGAACTCAAGAGGGCAATTGAAGACGGTGTCCCATGCAGTGGTTATTTTGCCTGGTCTTTGATGGACAATTTTGAATGGGCCCAGGGATTCAGCCAGCGCTTTGGCCTGATTTGGGTAGATTTTGAAACCTTAGAGCGTATTCCAAAAGATAGCTATTACTGGTATAAGAAATACATTTCAGCAAATGGATTAGATGAAGACTAAATGACCAACATACCAGAAAAAACTATATTAGTATATATTACGGCCAAGGACACCGGGCAAAAAGTAGAGCAGGTGAATCTATCTCACCTCCTAACTACAAAGGCTATAGAATCCCCAACCATCAAATTAAATAAAAATGGGACTCGTCAGGAGATCCTGGGGTTTGGAGGAGCGTTTACCGAAGCTGCAGCAAGTGTTTATCATAAACTGAATTTTAAAAAAAAGGAAGAAATTATTCAAGCTTATTTTGGGCCAAATGGAAATGGCTACAACATGGGCAGAACTCATATAAACAGTTGCGATTTTTCTCTTGGCAACTATGCTCACTGTGAAACAGCAGGAGATAAAGAGTTGAAAGATTTTTCAATATCAAGAGATAAAAAAATGTTGATTCCCTTTATCAAAGATGCCATAGATAAAGTAAAAACACTCATACATATAATGGCATCTCCATGGAGCCCACCAGCGTGGATGAAAACGAATGGCCAAATGAATCATGGTGGAAAATTGAAAAAAGAATTCCGTGATTCATGGGCTAACTATTACTGCAAGTATATCAATGCCTATGAAAAAGAGGGTATTCCCATTTGGGGTATTTCAGTACAAAATGAACCTGATGCGAAACAAACTTGGGATTCCTGTATCTATACTGCAGAAGATGAACGAGATTTTATTCGGGATTATTTAGGCCCTGCATTGGAAAGCAAAAATCTCCTTGATAAAAAAGTCATTATATGGGATCATAATCGGGATATTATGGTAGAAAGAGTTAGAACTGTTCTCAATGACCCGGAAGCGGCAAAATACGTCTGGGGTACGGGATTCCATTGGTACAATGGTGATCATTTTGATGCAGTACAACTAGTCCACGATGACTTTCCTGATAAAGAGTTAATTTTTACTGAAGGGTGCCAAGAAAATGGTCCGCACATTGGATCCTGGGACCTTGGTGAACGTTACGCCACTTCCGTTATAAATGATCTAAATCGCTGGACCGTGGCATGGATAGATTGGAATCTTATTCTGGATGAGAATGGAGGTCCAAACCACGTAGGTAATTATTGCAGTGCTCCTATCATCGTGGATACTAGGTCACAGGATATCCTTTATCAAAGTTCTTACTATTATCTTGGCCATTTCTCTCGATTCATAAAACGAGGCGACAGAATCATTGAGTGCGAAAATAAAACGGATAATCTTCTAGCTCTTGCTTCAATCAATGATAAAGGGATTGTGACTACTATTATAATGAATAAAAAAGATACTCAGGCAGATTGCACATATATGAATGGAGATGTCGCCCTAGATCTATGCATTCCTTCTAGATCTATCGTAACACTGGTGAACGCCTAAAACGTAAGAGAATAAATCATGGATCGGTCACTGTATAAAATTTCTAACGTAAACCAGATGGATCCATTCTTGATGACTATTACCAGCGGTTCGGATCACTGGATGTATCTTTCCAGTACAGGATGCCTGACTGCTGGAAGAGTAAAAGCAGAGTATGCGTTGTTTCCATACGTAACGGATGATCTTCTGCATCGTAATGCACATTTTACTGGCCCAGTTACTATATTGCGAATCCAACAAGATAGTAAAAATTATATATGGGAACCTTTTTCAAAACATAAACAGACTTTTAATCGAGAGCATAACCTCTATAAGAACAGTCTTGGAGACATTGTTGTTTTTGAAGAGAAAAATCATACATTAGGATTAACTTATTCCTATAAATGGCAGGCAAGTGCTGAATACGGTTTTATCAGGAAATCTTCTTTAATTAATTTTGGAGAAAAAAATCTTCAAGTCGAATTGTTGGACGGTTTGAGAAATATAATGCCTGCTGGTGTTGAGTTACGTACTCAACAGGAAATGAGTAACCTGGCAAATGCCTATAAGGTATCAGAATACATGCCCGATGCCAATTGTGCTTTATTTTTCATGAATGCCCTGCTCATGGACCGCCCTGAGCCAGGAGAATCATTATATACCAACCTTGTTTGGTCTTGCTACAATGGAGAAAAGATTATTTCCTTAAGTGAAGAGGATATTGCTCGATTTAAAGATAACAGAGCATTCAGTGGAGCACATCTTGTCAAAGGAAAACCGGGTAGTTTTTTAACAAAAATAGAAAAAATATTAGAGCCTGGAAGTGAGATCCATTGGTACACGGTTGCTGACGTTCATCAATCACAATCGGAAGTAACTCACCTAATCTCTGACCTTAATGATGCATCAAATATTGAACTGAAACTGGAAGAAAGTATTCAGAAAAACCATCTACTTCTTCAGAGTGCCATTGGGTCTGCTGATGGGTTTCAATGCACGAATGAAACCATCAATGATTTACACCATACGGCAAATACCACCTTTAATGTTTTACGCGGGGGTGTATTTTTAAATAATTATGATTTTAGGACAGAAGATTTTCTGAAGTTTCTGAGCACCAGGAATACAGAAATATTTGAACGATACAGAGATAAAATTAAAGCATTTCCAGAAAAAATTGGCTTACGAGAACTAATTGATTTTGGGGATGGAACAAAAGAGCCATCCCTTAGAAGGCTCTGCCGAGAATACCTACCTCTTACGTTGGGTCGAAGACACGGAGATCCCAGTCGCCCCTGGAATCGATTTGATATACGAATCAAAGATGAGAATGGTAACCCGCTTTTGTATTATGAAGGAAATTGGCGGGATATTTTTCAAAACTGGGAAGCACTGGGCTACAGTTACCCTCAAACCTGGGAGTCTATGGTTTGCACATTCATCAATGCAACATCCATAGATGGGTACAATCCTTATCGGGTAACCAGCGAAGGTATTGACTGGGAAGTGAGTGATCCTGATGATCCCTGGAGTTTTATCGGATATTGGAATGATCACCAAATTATTTATTTACTGAAATTAATGGAGCATCTTTATAATCATAATCCGGCTGCAATAAGGCAGCTATTGAAAGAACAATTGTTCAGCTATGCAAACATTCCCTATCGGCTGAGAACCTTTGATCAAATAGTTGAGAATCCCAAAGAAACCATAGATTTTGATTTTGAAGGGAATGTCGCAATTCAAGATTTGGTGAAAAATATGGGCAACGATGGGAAACTCATCTTGAATGAAAACCAAACTGTTTACCACGTAACTATGTGTGAAAAATTGCTCGTTCTTTCAATGGCTAAAATTTGCAATTATATCCCTGGAGCCGGAATTTGGCTTAACACTCAGCGCCCTGAATGGAACGATGCAAACAATGCACTTGTTGGGAATGGGGCATCCATGGTAACGGTTTATTATCTTAGAAGATTCCTGGCCTTTTTCTCAGATCTCTTGGGTGAAATGGATTTCGATACAGTTTCGGTGTCAGTTGAAGTTTGCGCTTGGTTCAATGCTGTGAAGGGAATTGTTATGGACTGGAACAAAGATAAGGACCTGAGTTTAATAACCAATAAAGATAGGATGGAATACGTATCTAAGTTGGGTAAAGTATTCGAAGAATACAGAAGTACAGTATACAATAAAGGGTTCAGTGGAACTGAAGATATTTCGCTTAACCAGATTAGCGAATTTATATTTGCTATTAACAATGATCTGGAAACCACCATTAGTTCCAGTAAAAATGGAAATGGGCTTTACCATGCCTACAATACAATTCAGATTGATTTAAAAAAACAAGCAATGGATGTACAACATTTGGATCTTATGCTGGAAGGTCAAGTTGCCGCATTGAGTTCAGGGGTATTAAAAATCGATGATGCTATCGAAGTATTGGGTATCCTCTCTGCCAGTGAATTATTCCGGGAGAATATGCGAAGTTTTATGCTTTACCCCATAAAAAAGGTAACTCCTTTTTTAGAAAAAAATATTATCCAGCCCCACAGTATTTCAAAAAGCAAGCTACTATCGACCATGCTTCGAAATAATGATTTTACTCTCATTGAACAAGATGCGGATGATCAATTTCGCTTCAGGCCGCAGTTCAGAAATAGCTTTGATCTTCAAGCAGCATTACATCAAATGTTAGATAAAAAAGATTATAAGGATTTAGTCGAACTGGAAAACGATTTAATGTTGGAAATTTTTGAGGCAGTCTTTGACCACCGCAACTACACAGGCAGATCAGGAACAATGTTTTCATACGAGGGCATAGGCTCTATTTACTGGCACATGATTTCAAAGCTTCTGTTGGCAGTACAGGAAAACTATTTTAAAGCGGTTCGTACAAATGTATCCTCTGAAAAAATGAAAAAATTGGGTCAACTTTACTACGACATTCGAGGAGGTTTGAGTGCTGCAAAAACGCCTGAAGAATATGGGGCTTTCCCTTATGACCCATATTCTCATACCCCTGCCCATTCGGGTGCCCAGCAACCGGGTATGACTGGACAAGTAAAGGAAGAAATACTGACACGATTTGGAGAGCTGGGGTGTACTGTGGCTCATGGTTGTATCAGGTTTGAGCCTTATTTGTTAAAGCGCAGTGAATTCCTAACAACAAAACAGGTGTTTAAATACTATGACGTATTTCATCAGAAGCGGAAACTCACCATTTTAGAGAACCAATTGGCATATACGTTTTGCCAGGTACCTGTTATTTATACGTTATCTGATAAGGACAACCATATTCTTCTTGAACTTTCTGATGGTTCAAAAGTTGAACTTGATGGCAATGTGTTGGACGAAAAACAAAGCAATCCTATTTTTAACCGTAATGGTAAAATAGTTAAAATTGAAGTTTTTATACAAAATAATAATTTAACTATTAGTTAATAATGTATTAAATTAATACTTAATTATAGCTTGTATACATTAATAACTTATGTAAATTAGAAATAATAACTAAAAAATGGAAAAATAAAATGAAAAATAAATTAGTAATATTCTTAATAGTCTCTATGAACCTTGGTCATGCTCAGATTGGAGATGTCATTTGGGAAGATAATTTTGACAATCTGGATAACTGGATGAAGATTACAGGAAATGGATCTTGGGGCTGGGGCAATGGTGAGCTGGAATTCTACCAGGAAGAAAATGTGGAGATAGCTGAAGTCCCTGATGAGCCGGGGAATAATGCTTTGCACATAACAGCCCTAGAAGAATCAGGTCCCGGTATTGTTGACCAATGGGGGAATCCATTAAACTATACATCAGGAAAGGTAACCACAAAAGCAAAAATAGCTATTAAGTATGGTGTGATTGAGACAAGAGTTAGAGTGCCAGATCTTGATCTTGGAGGATGGCCTGCAGTATGGCTGCTTGGAACATCAAATCTCAATTGGCCTCATTGTGGCGAACTCGATATGATGGAAATGGGATCTAGCCAAGCTTTCAGAGATTTACACGATGAGCACAACGGCGGTAATGGTTCAAACAATTCAACCGTTAATCAAATAGTTGGGGCAAACGCTATTTTTTATGCAGATGAAGCTTTGGTCCCAGAAAATCCATCTGGTGCCGCCAGTATTTCATGGGATCCGGATGATGATTACTGCAGGCCCTACTACAATTATGATAATTTAAACGACAGGTTTCTCACCTATCGAATTTATTGGGATCCAGACAGTATCCGGTTTACAGTAATCGATAATGAAGTGGAATATGATTTTTACACTGACCCATTACCCATTGATAGTGTTTCTGCTGAATTTCAACAACCATTTTATTTAATAGCAAACCTAGCTATAGGCGGAGCATTTACAGATGCAGAATATCTTGGTGGAAGCGGATTGCCGATTTCTATGCCTTTCCTTGCTCATATGTATGTTGACTACATTAAAGTAATGGAATGGAACGGGCAGGGGGAAGTTCATATCGGGCCGCCCACTTTCCAGGGAGGTACCTTTGGCCTCTTTACAGACACAACTCCGATTGATAACGGTTTGGTAGCCAGTGATGATGCGGAAATCTATGTCTGGGAAGGCACCTTAAGCGAAGGCAGTATTCCACCCTATGAAGGTGAAAATGGCATATCATGGCAAACTACTGGATTAGGCTGGTTTGGCGCAGGAATCATGTCCATGCAGCCAGTTAACCTATTCAATTTTGAAGAAGGACATTTAAAATTCATGATCAAAATACCGGCAAATATTTCATTCCAAATTGGTATTATAGATGCCTGGGGCAATCAGTCGTATGTTGACTTTCCAGCGAACCAAACCAAATACGGTCTTGTTAGAGATAGTAATTGGGGACAGGCATCAATCCCCGTGAGTGATATCCGCGGAGAATTTATTGATTTAAGAATGTTGAGCTATGAATTTGTTATTTTGGAGGTAAATGGTGCGGGATGTGAGTTCGCACTGGATGATATTTATTGGGATGGCGGCGGAGTTGTCAGCGTTATTGAAGGCGAATTTAGTAATACCCCAATTAAATATAGTTTGAATAACAACTATCCCAATCCTTTCAATCCATTGACAACCATCGGCTATGATTTACCCAAAGATGGATTCGTAAACGTTACTATCTATGATGTAATGGGGAAGCCTGTCAAATATTTGGTCAATAGCCGACAAAATTCAGGTTTTAAATCTATTCAGTGGGATGCTACCAATAACAGTGGTCAACCAGTGAGTGCTGGGGTCTACCTTTACCAGATACGGGCTGGTGAGTATATGCAGACTAAGAAAATGGTATTGTTGAAGTAATCTAATTTATTGGGAAAATCTTTTCGTCATGGGATATGACTAGCCAGACATATATGTAAATGAAATGGAGTTTAAGTTGAATACAGTTTTAAAAATATATTTAGTGCTATTTTGTTTTTCAAATGCTACTCAAGTTACATTTATTGTAGATATGTCAGAAGAAACTGTTGTCGCTGGAGATGGTAATTATCCTGCTGTTTATGTTTCAGGAGCAAATATAAATGGCCCTGGAGGGTTGGCAATGACAGATAATGGGGATGGGACATGGGAACTTACAACTCAACTTAGCCCAGGCGACTATACTTACAAATTTAGGAATGGTTATTATGATTATTGGGATGGACCTGGTTGGGAAAGCGATAACGGACTTATTGAAGGCGGTTGTGCAGTAGGTGATTATTTTGACAGGCAAGTAAGTGTTGGAAATAGTGACCTTGTTGAAGGGGGCTTTTGTTTTGGAAGTTGTGATGAATTATGTAACAGTGATTCCATTGAGTATATAATGGTTTGGAGTGATGAATTTGATTCTCCGAATATAGATATGGGCAAATGGAGCTATGATGTTGGGACCGGTAATTGGGGATGGGGGAATGATGAAGCACAATATTATACCAGTAATTTTAATAATTCTTTTATAGAAAATGGGAATTTGGTTATACAAGCGCTTCTTCAGAATTATGGTGGTGCGAATTATACATCCGCCCGTATGGTAACAAGAAACAAAGCTGACTGGACTTACGGCAAAATTGAGGTACGAGCAAAGTTGCCAGCGGGGATTGGCACATGGCCTGCCATATGGATGTTGCCTACTGATTATGTCTATGGTGGATGGCCGAATAGTGGAGAAATGGATATAATGGAGGCTGTGGGGCACGTCCCTGGAGTTATTCATGGAACTGCACATACAGACTTATATAACTGGTATGATGGCAGCCCTCCACCAGGTGGGCAAATAACAGTGAGTGATTACAATAACCAATTTCATGATTATATACTGGAATGGACTGAGAATAATCTCAAATGGTATGTTGATGATACACATTATTTTACATACTCAAACAATAATCAAGGCTGGTCCTCCTGGCCATTTGATCAAGACTTCCATTTATTATTAAACATAGCAATAGGTGGGACATGGGGAGGACAACAAGGAATTGATGATAGCATATTCCCGGTTCGGATGGAAGTTGATTATATAAGGGTCTATGAGGCTTCTTCCGAACTCCCGTCTCAAGCAAGAACAACACCTAATACTTTTAACCTTCACCGTAACTATCCCAACCCGTTTAATCCCATCACTACATTGAGCTACGAACTACCAGAACAAGCCCACGTAACACTAACGATCTACGATTTGGTGGGTAGAGAAATAACTAGACTTGTAAATACTACTCAGGGAGCAGGTGTTAAATCAATCCAGTGGGAGGCGACTAACAATATAGGTCAAACAGTCTCTGCAGGAATCTATCTTTATATGCTACAAGTTGGAAATTTAAGGGAATTCAGGAAAATGGTTCTTGTCAAGTAAAGATAAAACATCTTTTAAATAAAATATTAATTTTAATAATTTTAAAATGAATAGTTAAAAAGGCTGAATAAAATAATAGAAAAATAGTTAATCCCACCAAGGGTCAGATTTCGAAGATTCAGCTAATAAATTATTTACAGATTATTGCTTAATAGTTTTATAAAATTGATTGTAATTGTAATAGTTTTCCCAGCTGAATTTGAACAATAATCAGTGAATTCACTTTGCACGAATCAATTACCAATTGAAATGAAGTGAGTAAATATTAATTTTTTAGGAGATTTGTTCCAGTGAAATTGTTTGATAAAATACAAAACAGGTTGAAAATGGCAAAACGGCCAATTCACCTTAGCGGGAATCCTTTGAGATTTGGTCGACTATCTGCTTGGCATAACCCAAATAGAGATGAAACAAAACCTCAAAACTAATTTGATATTTTAAATCAATACAAAAAAAGCCCATCTTTGTCTGATGGGCTTTTTTTGATAACATTTATAATAATAGAATGAAAATTCGCTCCCAACATTCTATACAAATACATACCCACACAGACAGATTATACTGAAACAGTTAGAGTGATTTTGTGGAGGCGGGGAGAATCGAACTCCCGTCCAAGATAGAGTGATGTAAGACGTCTACATGCTTAGTCGTCCGATTGGAATCTTATTCTTCCTTTTACCAGCGACAAAAACCAGGAAGAACCAGCCTGCTAAATTTCATCCCAAATTTGCAGGCACATTTGGGACTAGCCTATGTAAGTGACGCTCCTTGGGTTAAACCACAGACGCATTCAACCCGGAACGAACTACAGTCTAAGCTGCAGCCATGTAGCCGTAATCGGCAACTATAGGTATTGACAGATGATTAAGGAGGTAACTATCATCCTCCGCGTGCAGTCCGACATATCTCATATCCCGTCGATACCGATCGCCCCCATTTTCAAAAAGCATTATAATTTAAGGTAGTTCCAGAAACGAGAAAAGGCTTCCAGCGCCAACCCGAAGCCTTTCCAAAAAAGCTGAAATTATTGTTTATCAACTTTAATTACTTGTCATCCTCTTTTATAAAAAATTCTTATTCATAAATTTTTACCAAAAAAAGGCGAACAATTATAGACTAAATTGAAAATTAAGCGCAACCATTAAAGTGAATTATTTTTAACTTTTTTCCATGAAATCTTATTATGTTTATGTTATTGAGTTGGACCCTGCTGTAGCCGACCTGCGAAAGTTCAGAGCAAAAAACCCAAAATATATCAAGGGGAATGGCTGCGTTTATGTTGGGCAATCATCCAGAAAACCAAATATCCGATTTGAGCAACACAAAGAAGGTTATAAATCCAATAAATATGCACAAAAATTCGGATTAAAACTTCGACCAGACCTTTTTGAGAAATATAATCCGATTCCAACCCGGAAGGATGCGGAAGAAATAGAAGAAATGTTAGGTAAGGAATTGCGAAAACGCGGGTTAGGTGTATGGTTCAATTAATTAAATTATTTTATAAACAAATAAAGAAAAGTTTCGTTACATTTTTCCACTCATGAGCATCATTCGAGATAGAATAAAGGTCATCATCTTTGGAACTGACTCCCGGGGCGGAAAACTGTTCGATGTTGTCCTGATCATTACAATCATTTTGAGTATCATCACGGTCTTGCTGGATAGTGTTGCGGAATACAGCCAGCGGTATGAAACTTTATTCAATAATGCGGAATGGATATTCACCATTCTTTTCACCATAGAATATCTACTGCGCATCTACTGCATCCGCCTGCCTACCAGTTACATTTTCAGTTTCTTTGGTATTATTGATTTTCTAGCACTCATCCCAACTTATTTAAGTATGATCTTACCTGGAGCAGAAGTGCTAACAGTGATCCGTGTATTACGAGTTCTACGGGTTTTCCGGGTTTTAAAACTAGTCCAGTTTATGGGCGAAGCGGATCTATTGATGAAAGCAATGCTTGCAAGCAGAAGGAAGATCTTTGTTTTTCTCTTTTCTGTGATGAATGTCGTAATCATTCTTGGATCAGTCATGTATTTGATTGAAGGCGAAGTCGCCGGATTTACCAGCATCCCCCGTAGCATTTATTGGGCGATTGTCACCCTCACCACGGTAGGCTATGGGGATATTTCTCCCATGACCAATCTTGGACAAAGTATTGCTGCTCTCATTATGATAATCGGTTACAGTATCATTGCCATTCCAACGGGGATTGTTACCTCAGAGATTAATTTTATGTCTAAAGAACCCGAAAAAATCGAATGTATTGTGTGCGGGGATGAAAACCAAAATGATGATTCTAAATTTTGCTCCAGTTGCGGATCAAAGTTGACTAACCAGAAATAGCATTGCCTTACAACCCCAACAAAAATCCTATCAACCAATCTCGGCGGCCACGATTGGATAAAGATGATCAATGGATTATCCAATTCTTGAACGAGACACAGGTTGGCCACATCAGCACTCGTGACGGAAAACAGCCTTTTATTAATCCTACATCTTTTTGGTACAGCACAGAAAATCATGAGATATATTTTCATTCCAACGCTTATGGCCGCATGCGTTTTAACGCCGAACAAAATCCAGAAGCCTGTTTTGAATGTTTTAAGTCCGGACGACTACTGCCCTCCAATCTGGCACTGGAAGTGAGTTTCCAGTATGAATGTGTGATTGCCTACGGAAAGATCCGGGTTATTGAAAACATGAATGAAAAAAGGGGTGTTCTAAATGGACTGCTTCAGAAATATTTTGGTGAAATGGAATCCGGAAAAGATTACCGACCTATTATAGATGAAGAATTAAAACAAACATCCGTTTATGGAATAAAGATAAATGCCTGGAATGGAAAACAAAATTGGATAAACAAAGCTGATCAGGCTGAAGACGGAGAATGGCCCGACCTTGACAAAAAATGGTTTGATTATTATTAGAAATATTTCTTCCAGGCTTCCGTTGATTCCGGCCAGCGGGCAGTAACTTTTTTCAAATTTGTCCAAAAATCAACACCACTTTTCCCAGTCATATCCCCGTGGCCATATTTCGATTCATTCCAGCCACCAAAACTATAGGGTTCCCGTGGTACCGGTACACCAATATTGATCCCGATCATCCCTGCAGAAGCTGATTCTGAAATGGTTTTGGCTACTTGTCCTGATGTGGTAAACACGGCTGCTGCGTTCCCATACTGATTCCCATTTTCAATCTTCATGGCATCTTCCAGGTTACTTGTCCGTATGATCGAAAGCACCGGACCGAAGATTTCATCTGTTGCGCTGGGCCAGTCTGGATCCACCCCATCTAAAATGGTGGCACCAAGCCAGTAGCCGTTTTCATATCCTTCAGGTGGCGTTGAATTACGTCCATCAATCAAAATCTTAGCCCCCATTTTCTCAGCTTCATCAATATAATTGGTGATTCTTTCCAAAGCAGTTTTGCTTACGATGGTTCCCATGTCCACACCCAGTTTATAATTTTCTGCTTCTTCTACCAATTGATCAATGATCGGGTCCACATCTGCCACACCCACAGCCACACTTGCAGCCATACAGCGTTGTCCCGCACTACCCATGGAACTAGCAAGCAATCCTTTTGCGGTGGAATCCTGATCTGCATCCGGCACAACAATCATGTGGTTCTTTGCCCCGCCCAGGCAGAGCGCACGTTTACCGTTTGCCGTAGATCTGGAATAAACAATCTTCGCCACATGGGATGAACCTACAAATGCCACTGCTTTGATGTCCGGATGGTCACAAATACTTTCCACTGCTTCCCTGGCACCATTTACAATATTGAACACGCCATCTGGAAGTCCTGCTTCCTTTAAATATTCAGCAATTTTAAATGTGGATAATGGGGTTTGTTCGGATGGCTTTAAGATGAAGCAGTTTCCGGTGGTCAATGCCAGCGGGATCATCCAAAGAGGAACCATAGCAGGAAAATTGAAAGGAGTAATACCTGCTACTACACCCAAAGGTTCTTGGGTCATGGTACATGTAATTCCTGGTCCAACAGGTGAAGAATCACCTCTTAACATGCTGGGTAAGGAAGTCGCAAATTCCACCACTTCTTTCCCACGAAGAATGCTCCCCTTTGCATCCGAAATAGTTTTTCCATTGTCCAAGGCAATTAATTCAGCCATTTCGTCCAAATTATTTTCTATGATGGATTTCAGATTAAACATTACTTCTGCTCTGTCCCGGACATTCAAAGATGCCCACGCAGGAAAAGCTGCTTTTGCTTGTTGAACTGCATTATCCAAGTCAGCGTAGTTGGATTCGGGAACCGTAGCAATCTCTTGATCAAAATAGGGCGATATTACAGAAATGGTCTTGTCAGATGTTGAAGGATGGTATTTCCCATTAATCCAATTTTCTTGAGCGCCATAATTTTTGAATACTACTTTATTAGTCATGATAATTTTTCTCTTTTTGAATATTATTTAGTTTCACACATAAACTAACTCAATGTGTTGGAATTATTTTTTTAAGAATATCAATTATTTGATCAATATGATCTTTTTCCACAATAAGTGGTGGAGATAAAGCAAGGGTGTCGCCTGTTATCCTCAGTAACAAATTATGATTATGAAATCCATCGGTAAACACATCATAACCGCGCGTACCAGGGCTACCTTCTCTTGGTGACATTTCTATTCCGGCTACTAAACCTAAATTTCGAATATCAATTACATGACTAGTACCTTTCAAAGAATGAAGTGCATCTTCCCAATAGGAAGCTAATTCATTGGTGCGCTCAAATAAATTATCTTCTGTATACACATCTAAACTAGAAATTAATGCAGCAGCTGCCATGGGATGAGCCGAATAAGTATATCCATGAAATAAATCAATTGAATTTGCGTCACCATCTTGATAAGCGTCGTATATTTCCTTTTTCACTATAACTGCTCCCATTGGAATTGTCCCACTTGTTAGTCCTTTGGCGCAAGTAATCATGTCTGGTTCTACATCAAAATATTGAGCAGCAAATGGCGCGCCTAATCGACCAAAACCCGTTATAACTTCATCAAAAATAAGCAAAATATCATTTTGAGTGCAAATTTCCCTTATCCTTTCTAAATAGCCTTTAGGTGGAACCAATACACCAGTAGATCCTGCCAAAGGTTCAGTGATAAAAGCAGCAATTTTATCTGCACCATGTTTTTCAATAACTTGCAACAAATCTTCAGCTAATTCTTTTCCCCATTCTGGCTGACCTTTGCTGAAGGCATTCTTTTCCAGATTGTGAGTGGCGCAAATATGATCCACATTAGGAAGGAGTGAAAAATGTTTTTTATTCAGCGGTAAACCACCAACAGAAATACCGCCAAATCCAACACCATGATAAGCACGCTCTCGCCCAATTATAATTGTCTTATTCGTTTTCCCTCGATGTTGTTGGTACCCTAAAGCAATTTTCAATGCAGTATCTACAGCCTCAGATCCTGAGTTTGTAAAAAATGTATATTGAAAATCATTTGATGGTGCAATTGAAAGTAATTTTTCTGCAGCTTCAAATGCCAAAGGGTGTCCCATTTGAAATGAAGGTGCAAAATCTAATTTGGCTGCCTGATCTTGAATTGCTTTTACAATTTTTTCATTTCCATGTCCAGCATTACAACACCATAATCCAGCTGTACCATCCATTACTTTAGTTCCATCAAGCTTTTTGTAATACATCCCTTTTGCTTCATTCATTAACCGTGGCTCAGATTTAAATCCACGATTTGCAGAAAATGGCATCCAGAGATGTTCAAGGTTTGTCGACATAATTTTCCTTTTTAATTAAAATTTATTTGTTGTACCTAATGGTTTCGGAACCGAAACTTATTTACTGACTAATTCATCAGTTTCCTTCTTTATATCACCCGTCCAATTATTGTCACGATTCGCACTCAATGCATTCGCTTTTTTTGCGCGTCGCTTATCTGCTAAGTCATGGTGTGTTGTAAGATATTGTAATGAATGGCCTACAAACTCACGCACGGTTTTGAAGCCATGTTTTTCCATGAAGTTTGATAATCCTTCACACATTTCTTCAACCATCTCGTATCCCTGTAACATTACGCCCGTACATACCTGAACTGTAGAACTTCCCATTAGGATAAATTCAATTGCTTCACGGCTGCTGATAACACCACCGATACCTGATATTTCTGCATCAGGAACGCCTATTCCTATTTGGGACACCATGCGCAATGCAATGGGTTTCACGGCATAATAGGAATATCCTCCGGGGGTTGAATGGCCCTCCACCGATGGCATTGGAGCCAGCGTTTCGAGGTCAATATTTAAAATGGATGGGATGGTATTGATTGCTGCAATACCACTTGCACCACCTTCCATCGCGGCTTTTGCCGGTTTGGTGATGTCTAAAATATCGGGTGTCATTTTGGCCCAAATTGGCAAGTCTGTAACTTCGGCAACCCAACCCGTTACTTCTTTAACCATTTCTGGGTTTTGTCCCATGGCTGCACCCATACCTTCTTCAGGATGGCCATGGGGACAAGAAAAATTCAGTTCAAACATATCAACACCGGTTTCAACGATTCTACCTACTAATTCCTGCCATGAATCCTTATTGTATTTCTCCATTATAGACGAGATTAACACCTTGTCTGGATGGGCATCTTTTATAGTTTTAAATTCATCCAACCACGCCTCCAATGTTCGATCTGATATCAGTTCGATGTTTTCGAAACCGATAATTTCACCACTTGGGGTTTTTAATTTTCCATATCGAGGGGCAACATTTATTACTGGCGTCTCTGTTAAACTAACCGTTTTTGCGGAAACACCACCCCAGCCATTATCAAAGGCCTTAATGATGGTTTTTGAGTTAGTGCTTGGAGGCCCTGACCCAATCACAAATGGGTTAGGGAATCTAATGCCGTTTACTTCTATGCTTATATCTGCCATAAACTTCTCTTTAAATTAATTTGTTTTAAAGTTCAACCAATTTATCATAGGTCTCCGGGCGTCGGTCACGAAAAAATTGCCAAGTTGATCTTACTTCATCAATCATATCCAGATCAAATTCGGTAACTAACAATTCATCATTGTCTCTCGATGCTTCTGCAATGATTTGCCCTCTTGGATTTACGAAATAAGATGTGCCGTAAAATTCACCCAAGTTCCAAGGCTTTTCTGTTCCAACTCGATTGATACAGCCCATAAAATATCCATTGGCAGCAGCATGAGCTGGTTGTTCTAATTTCCATAAGTATTCACTTAAGCCAGCAACCGTTGCAGATGGATTATAGACAATTTCTGCACCATTCAACCCAAGACACCTTGCGCCATCTGGAAAGTGGCGATCATAACAAATATAGACACCCACTTTCGCATATTTTGTTTCAAAAACAGGGTAACCCAAATTGCCAGGTTTGAAAAAATATTTTTCCCAAAATCCAGATGTGTGGGGGATATGGTTTTTCCGGTATTTCCCCAAAAAGGTTCCATCCGCATCAATGACTGCTGCCGTATTATATAGTACACCGGCTTGCTCTTTTTCATAAATCGGTACAATAATAACCATATTATATTTTTTTGCATATTCTTGCATTTGTTCAGTAGTGGGGCCAGGAATGGTTTCTGCAGAAGCATACCATGCATTATCTTGTCCTGGACAGAAATAAGGTGTATTGAATATTTCTTGCAGACATAAGATTTGGACACCCTGTTTACCCGCATCTTCAATTAATGGGATATGTTTTTGAACCATTGCATCCATAATTTCTGCAATTGTTCCTTCTCCTTCCGTCATCGGAAGGCTCATCTGAATTAAACCGGATTTAATATTTCTAGGCATTGGCTTTCTCCTTAAAAATTTATTATTTCATACCACCATAAAGGCCACGTTTTAAAAAGTGCCCATCACCTTTCTTGCCTACGTATTCACAATTATCTATGATAACCTTTCCTCTGGAAAGAACGGTTTCCGTAAATCCTGTTACTTCAAATCCTTCATAGGTATTGTAATCTACATTCATATGATGGGTACACGTATTATTCACACTAATTGTTTCTGTTCGATTCGGATCAAAAATAACAATATCCGCATCGCTGCCCACAGCAATGGTTCCTTTTTTGGGGAAAAGCCCAAATGTTTTTGCGGCGGCAGTCGATGTTAATTCAACAAATTTATTTAAGGAAATTCTTCCTGAATTCACTCCGCCATTAAAAACAAGGCTCATACGATTTTCCACACCGGGGCCCCCATTTGGGATTTTCGAAAAATCATCAATTCCCAACATTTTTTGATCCTTGAAACAAAATGGGCAATGATCTGTGGCAATGGATTGTAGGTCGCCAAACTTTAGCCCTTTCCATAATTCATCCTGGTTCCATTTTTCTCGAAGTGCAGGTGTCATAACATATTTAGCACCTTCAAATCCTTCTTGATCATAATAAGAATCATCTAAAAATAGATATTGTGGGCATGTTTCAGCAAAGGCATGGACCCCTCGGTTGCGAGCAAGCATAACTTGTTCTAAAGCATCAGATGATGATAAGTGAACAATGTAGATTGGGACTTGCGCAACTTCTGCAATTGAAATGGCGCGATGAACGCCTTCTGCTTCCATTCGAGTTGGCCGTGTAATAGCATGATATTTTGGTTCTGTCTTCCCTTCTGCCAGAGCCTGCTTTACAATTTCATCAATAACAATTCCATTTTCTGCATGCATACAAACAACAGTGCCATCTTCTCCTGCTTTGCGCATAGCGCGATAAATGGTCCCATCATCTACGTATAACACACCTGGATAAGCCATAAATAACTTGTAAGAAGTAACACCAGCATCAGCCAACATTTTCATTTCATGTACACGATTATCTTCTAGATCGGTCACAATCATATGAAACCCATAATCGATGGCTGTTTTTCCATCTGCTTTCGCATGCCATGTATCTAATGCTTCCAGCGTTGAATGCCCTTTGGATTGAATAGCAAAATCAATAAGTGTTGTTGTTCCACCATGGGCTGCAGCACGTGTTCCAGTTTCAAAATCATCTGCAGACGTGGTGCCCCCAAACGGCATATCTAAGTGGGTATGTGGATCTAATCCACCAGGGAATAGGTATTTTCCAGAAGCATCAATGACTTCGTCTGCTTCTATCTCAAGATTCTCCCCTATAAGAGTTACTGTTTCATTTTTAATAAATATGTCAGCCAAATAGTCATCAACTGCTGTAATGACACGGCCATTTTTAATTAGAACAGACATCGTATTATTCCTTATTTACGAATCAATAAAAATTCTACACACTTTGGGTGTTATTTCCCCAAGCTTTTAATCCTCTTTCTTCATCCGTACCTGGAATTGTATTATCCAGTATTAATGCAGAAAATGCACCCACTGCCATCCCAGTGCTTCCCAGTGTATTTAAAATATTGGCCAGCCAACTAGGTTCAAACTCCATCGGGTGCTGACTAAAATATTCTGGAACAGATAAACCCATAAAAAATGCAAAGCCCAGAATAAATAAATTTCGTGTAGAATTAAGGTCAACAAATTGCAGATTGGATAAACCAACAGCCGCAATCATGCCGAACATTGCACAATACATTCCACCTACAATGGGTTGGGGAATTGTTGTAAATAATGCACCAAATTTAGAAACAGTCCCTAACATTATCATTATAATAGCTCCCGCCTGAACAACCCTACGAGATCCAACGCGGGTTAAACCGATTGCCCCAATATTTTCACTATAGGAAGTGGTGCCGTTTCCTGAACCAAAAATCCCCGCTATTAAACACCCGATTCCTTCAAATGTGATGCCCCTATTTATTGTTTCCTTATCAGGAACGGGCGCTCCGGAAAGTCGGGCACAGGCATAATAATCCCCGATTGATTCCACTATGGATGCTATATATCCAGCCACCATGCCAACAAATGCAGCTACACCAAACTGTGGGAATCCCCACTGAAAAGGATAAGGAATCCGAAACCACTGTGCGTCTTTCACGTTTGCCAAACTTGTGTGTGCGGGGTGTCCTGCAGGAAATATGCCTAAAGCTGTACAAATAGCTGACACAGCCCAGGCAGTCACTATTGCAAGTAGAATAGGATAAAGTTCAAACGTACGGTGTTTGCCACGGAGATATTGGCTGAAAAGAATTATTAAGAAAATCGTTAAGCCGCCAATAGGCCAATAGCGTCCTGCTTCCGGTGCACCAAATTTGAATAATGCTAAACCGATTAATGCAATGGTGGGAGCAATTGTTATGGGACCTACGAATCGTAATAAACGGCCCACCAAACCACTTGCCCCAACAGCAATTTCAGCAACAGAACCGGCGATAATGGCGCCTTGCACATGCTGCATGCGCACTTCCCAACCAGCATTGGCTAAAGCAGCCATACCACAAATTGCAAATGTCGGCGCTAAAAAGGAAAAGGTTCCACCTTGAACAATGGGGAGACGGTTTCCCCAGGTTGTTTGAAGTAAGGTGGTAATTCCACTGACAAAAAACATAGTAGCAATTAACCAACCTTTTTGTATTGGGTCATCTAACCCAAATGCCGGGGACAATAAAAGGGGAATGGCAACCGTTGAACCAAACATAGTTAAATAATGTTGGAACCCTAAAATAAGTGTTTCACCTAAAGGGGGAATATCATCAATATTATATAGCAACGAAGTTTGATTCTCTTTCATATAAACCTTTTATTGATTTTTTTTCGAGAAGAAATAGTTTGAATACTGTACCCTATTCTTTTGTTTTGAATAGAATTCATTCTCTGTATTATACATAGAAAGTTAAACATACAAACGAAATGAAATCAGCCAAATTTTCTCATTACAAACAAATGCTAGATATTGCCATCCAAGAAGCCCAGGATGGATTGGATGAAGGAGGAATTCCCATTGGCGCTGCTCTGTTTCTGGAGAACGGGACTTTGCTGGGGAAAGGCCGAAACGGGCGTATCCAGAAAAGTGATCCTTCCCTACATGGAGAAACAGATGCTTTCCGTAATGCAGGTAGACAACGATCCTATTCCAATACCATCATGGTTACAACCCTGGCACCCTGCTGGTATTGCAGCGGGCTAATTCGACAATTCAATATAAAAAAAGTTGTTGTGGGTGAATCAGTTAATTTTTCCGGCGGCGTTGATTGGTTAAAAGAAATTGGTGTTGAAATTATTGACCTTAATTCTAAAACATGTATTACCATGCTTGAAAATTATATCCAGAAGAATCCAGATGTCTGGAACGAGGATATCGGAGAAGAATAATTTTAATTTTTCAACTGATTGCATGTAGCCAAAGATGTACTGACAAACTCTAATACTTCTTGATCGTCTATTATTTTAGAATCTAGCGCTACATTTTTAAAAATTAATGTATTTACCGCTTCTTTAAGTTGAACGTCGGCCTGAATAATGGATGTTCTGCTTTTTTCAATTAGACTTAAAATATTTCCTTGTCCTTTATACGCATCTTCTAAGGTTTGATCTGGAAATGTATCTTGTAATCGATCCAGTTTTCTTTGGTTGTATTGTTGGCTTGCTTCTAGAAATGATATATTAATAATTGGGTCTGTTTTGTTCTTTAGGCTTATATCTGTCACATTTATATAGCGGCTTTCTCTGCCTGTTGAAAATAAATAAGGTCCTTTTTCTGGTTGGTTCATCATGGGACGTGTTAATGAGGTACTTCCACTGGTAAAAATTAAATTTGCTTCCTGAAATTCCTTTGTTAATGTTTTTTGATCCGCTCGGTTTGCGTTAACCAGCATTACAATTATATCCACCTTATCCTTGACCTTTTTTATCATTGACTTACCGGCTGTGATAAAATTATCTGCCCTGATATTTTTTATCGTTTTTGGCAAAAGATTGGTTAAGCCTATCACGGCAATTTTTAATCCTTCCCGTTCAATAATAATATATGGATTAAATAATAATTGATTTGTTTGCGTATTTATCAGGTTCGCAGAAATAAAAGGAATTTGGGTAGTACCAGCCGTTTCTAATAAAAACTCTTCGCCACCACCAAATTCATATTGTCCTACATTGATGGCGTCACATCCAATTTGTTCATAACCCATTAAAATGACAGAAGCGCGATATTTTTCTGAAACACGATTTGAATCATGAAGATCCGGTGTTGTGAAAAAAAGATCCCCGGCGTCAAGGATTAGTGGATCATTCCCTTCCTGGCGCATTTGGTTAATGACCGTGGATTTTCTAGACAGACCGCCTAGTGGTCTTTTCTTTCAACCGCATGGATCCAACTGGCCGTGGACACTTCCTGTAACAACCAGGGTTACGTTTCCCTGCCCTACCAGAATAGATATTATAAAAATAACCGGCAGCCAATTTTTGGTGGTGTTATAGATCATTTTAATAGTAGCATTTTCTGTACAATAATTCTATTCCCGTCACTTAAAACAGTAAAATACATGCCTGATGCCACTGCTTTACCGCTACCGTCCACTCCCTGCCAAATCACCTCGTGGCGGCCAATGTCTCTCCAGCCGTTTACCAACTCGGTGATTTCCTGACCCAGAATATTGACAACAGTAATCCTGACATTTCGGGGCTCGGGAAGACCAAAGCGGATGGTGGTCACCGGGTTAAAAGGATTGGGATAGTTGCCTTCCAGGGATAGCGCTTCCGGGATGGTTGCTAATATTTCATCCACAGCAAGAGCAACCTGTCCAGGGTCGCCGGCTACGATCTTAATCTGGCGGCTGTAGCGGTCATCTATATCACCCAGTAAATATTGATCAGGTGCAGTAAGGTCTAAAACCC
>ENA-OREN01002046-OREN01002046.1-marine-metagenome-genome-assembly--contig:-NODE-2046-length-21663-cov-4.689892_pt1 | contig 21663 bp, 27 predicted proteins | sample MGYA00248624_ERZ508555 | MGnify/ENA primary metagenome ERZ508555 (study PRJEB26222, sample SAMN06267773) | marine metagenome | isolation source: Saanich Inlet, British Columbia, Canada | place...
TTCTTCTTTACTAAGATATGCCATTTTCAAATTTCTATCATAATGTTAATTGGGAGTATTCCCTAACCTTCACTTATAATTATACAGAAGTGACTGCCACTTGTCAAGTCTTTTATTCAATCTTTTTTGATAGTTTTTTAGTCCTAGCTATGGCTTCTTCTAAATCCATTTTAGGGTTAAGAGTTATTTCTCTTAATTTTTCTGAAACCTTTTTCATTTCTGTCATATCTCGTACATGGTCTTCTTCTTCCTTTTTTGGCATTATTGCAAGAAACTCTGCTGATGTCGTTCCACCTACCATATTTGATTCCTCATAAATGTTGTTTTATTATTATTCTTCATGTACTATTATATCACAAGTAGTTCAGAAAGTCAAGGATTTATTCAACACGAAACCACGAAATCGCTTGTGAATTGAGGGTTGAGTTCGTGTTTCCAATATCCTCTTGGATTACAAACCACTCTTGTATTATTCAGTCGATAATCAAAAGATGAATGAACATGGCCATGAATCCATAACGGCACATCTTCCTGAAATTCTCCTTCATAAAACTCTGCATCTAAGTTTGACGCAAAGCCTGGGTTTAACATACTCCCCCGAAATCTCGAACTCACACTACGATAAGATGGAGCATGATGACTAATGATTACATTTGTCTTTGTGTGATCAATCGATTTTTTGAAATAGTTCAGTGTGGCGGAATGAAACTCGGCCACATCGGCTGGGTGTAATGTTCTGTTGTTGTAACTTATGCAATCGAAATCATTCATAGAGGACTTCAAATATTCAACTGACATAGGATTGTTCTTATTCACATCTGTCCATAGAGTGCCACCAATGAAGTTAATACCATCTATTTCAACTTTGTCGTCATCTAAGAAATGCAAATCGTCAAACTCTTGATCTATTCTTTTCCACACATCTTTCACAGCCTCCACAGACGTTTGATATAGTTCATGATTTCCGAGAATGTAAATAATCGGCTTACTATGTTCTTGAAGTAAATTGTCTATGAATGGAAGTGCGGAATTTCCCACACCAATATCACCAGCAAGAACGATAATATCTGAATCTGTATGTTTAACATTAAATTTATGGTCTGAGAATTCTAAATGTATATCGGAGAGAATTTGGATTTTCATTTTACGTTTTTGTTAATTTTTTACCTTCATCTATTATTATACAGTAAACCAAACAAAAAGTCAAGTTCTTTTCCAAATTCTTTCCACCACCCACCATAAAGAGGAATCATTTGTGCCCTTCCGGCTTAAATGTATTTTGTCTTCTTCATTATATTTGAAGAGCAGCTTCCCTGCTCTGTTTTCACTTTTCATAATAAAATCTTTAATTAATTGGGTTTATGTTCCTTTTGTAATCTTCCATCCTCATACAATTCACAGGGGACATTTTTATCTACAAATTGTTGATAGTGGTTGTTTGCTTCTGTGTGGGATGGGTATAATGTAGAACCATCTTTAGTTTCTACTTGGTAAGTGGGTAACTGCATGGTAAAGGACATTGTGGGGTGCTCCTCTAAAATAGTGTTACAACTTGAATTGTGATAATAAAGTATTTATAAAAGTAGAGATGTTAATCCAAACTTACTACATTTTTCAGATCAGCGAAAAATGCTTCGTGGTCGTACATACCGTTGTAAGTTCTATTAAGTGAATGACTAAACTCACTGGCTAGGAATTAGTCAGTAGTCAGCTGCGCTGTACCTAGTACCAACATCTCTATATCATATATATCATTTTGATTTTTTGGTGTAACCGTCCTTATACCAACCTCCACCTTTTAAGCGAAAACTACTAAGTCCCACTTGTCTTTTCATAGTTTCTTTTTCACATTCGGGGCAAGTTAAAACTGTCTCAGTACTCCCCACCGATGAAGTAAGTATTTCTTCAATGTAATCACATTCTTCACATTTAAAATCATATAATGGCATAGCAATTACCCTTCTTTATTATTGTCATATTATCCATTCCACCATTTTCCTAGTCTGCCACCATGAAGAGATACTTCTTCATGACCATCACGAAATATCTTAGCAGTTATCTTTAGTGCTTCTTTCATATTGTCTGTTCTATGAACTACTTTGTCTTTAATTTTTATATGGTATTTCTTCATATTCTATATCCTCGTCATCAGTTTCATCAACAAAGTCTTCTGATGATTTTCCTTTTAAATAATTCTTTACTTGAAATCTTTCACGTTTATTCGCGAATCGTTTTGATTTACGCGAAGAACCGTGTCTTTCAATATGGAGTTCTTCTTCCATCTTTTTTTGCCTTTTTTATTAATGTTTTTTGTTTTCTTCTAGCTGATTGTAGTAAAATTTTACTAACTCCATCCAGAAAAGTTTTACCTTCCATGTGATCCATTTCATGATGGAATACTCTTGCTGCTAACCCCTCAAACTGAGTATCAATAAAATCTCCATCTGCATTCTGATACCTAACAGTCACTTCTTTAGGCCTTCTTTTGTTCAGATACAACGATGGAAAACTTAAACAACCCTCAGTCATCATTACCAGTTCTTTTGATTCTTCTTGTATTTCTGGATTAAAACACACTATTGCATTGTCGCTCTCATCTATTCTCATTGCAAAAACTTTTACTGGCATTCCTATCTGATTGGCAGATAATCCCAATCCATGATGATACACCATATTCTCAAGCATTATATCGTACATAAGTTTGGGGTCTGCTTGTGGCGGATCAAAAATCCAAGTAAGAGGTTCTTGGTGTAATACTGGATGATCTTCTGGAAGTAAATCTATTTTTCTAAGAGAGAGCTCAGAATCATCTTTTTTAAATTCGTATGTGGTTGTAGGTGTAAAGTCAGCACCCACAGTTATTATATCAGACATTACGCATCCAGTGTTGAAAAGTTCTTTTGTTTTTGAAATTTTATCGTTTTCTCAAATTTATCATATAGCACTTCACCCTTATGACTTATCACGAATACATTTATGTTTGAAGATGCACCGTGTGTTAAATCGTAGAGTATTTTTAAAAATTCATCTGTACCCGAAGCATCTAATGAACTATCAAACACCTCATCAAGTACTAATAAATTGGTATTTACACTATTTTTGAGTTTAGCGACAGCTCTCCAAGTGAAAAGAAGAGCGAGATCTATTCTCATCTTTTCCCCTTCACTAAAAGAGGCATAAGTAAATTCGTCGCGGTGTCTTGATTTTATGGTTTCATTAAAATTTTCATCAAGCTCAAATGTAATGTAAAAATCCATTGCTGACAAATACTTATTTATCAGTTTATTGATAATTGGAAGATACTGTTTAATAATCCGAGTCTTAATTCCTGTATCTTTAAGAAGAGTTGTGGCCAGTTCGTATAGATGTTTTTCCTTTGATAGCTCTTCTCTCTTTTCAGTAAATGTCTCAATAGTTTCTTTTATAGTTTCAAGTTCAGTTCTTTTAATATCTATATCATCTATCATTTGTGAGATTTCATCATTCTGATTAGAAACCTTATTGATATATTGAGTACATACTTGAATACTATTTTGATTCTTTATTATGTCGTTTTTAAAGTTTTGTATTTGATGAAGGACTTTATCAATATCAGCAGTTCTGTGTTTCACCTTACTGAGCTTTTCACCCAATTTAACTACTCCACTACTCAATTGATGCATCTTACCATGAAAATGCTCAATCATCTTTTCACGGAATTCATCTGGTATATCTTGCCGACATACACTGCACTCTTTATTATTTTCGTAAAACTCTATGTCTTCTTCAGATTGAAGAATACCTTTTTCAATATCGTTCTTATAATTAAGTAACGACTTATCTTCTTCTCTTACCTTAGGCTCATCTGATATAGATATATTAAATTTTTCAATTTCTTGATTAATTTCTGTATTTTTCTTTTTATAATCTTCCAGATAATCTTCATGTTCTTTTATGTCTTTCTTATTTTTTTGGATTTGAGAAGTTTTATTTTCTCTAAGCTTTTCAATTAAATGTTTGGTTGATTTCTCTTCACCTCTAGCCAATCCAAGTGATATATCAACTGTTCCTGTAACATCTTTATTAACACCAACCTTACCTCTGAGGAGTTGATTCATAACAGAAAAAATTTCAATGTCAAGAAGATCTTCAATGATAGCTCTGCGTTCAGAAGTTTTGAGCTGCATAAAGGGAATGAAAGAAGAGCTCCCCAAAAGAACAATCTGAGTGAAAGACTTATAATTTAATTTTAGAACAGTTTTCTCAAGGAATTCTTGATAATCTCTAACAGATGCATCTTGATTCAAAAGAGAACCATCCAAGTATATTTGAAAAAAGTTCTTCTTTATGCCTCTTTTTACTATATACTTTTTACTACCAATGCTAAATTCAATCTCTACAACAGTTCCACCTTGATTTATGGAATTGATAAGTTGTGCCTTATTGACAGACCTAAATGGTCTACCAAATAATCCAAAAGTTAGAGCATCTAAAATAGTAGATTTTCCCGCGCCATTGTCACCAATTATCAGAGTATTTGAATTTTTGTTAAGTGGTACTTCAGTAAAAACGTTGCCGGTTGAAAGAAAGTTCCGCCACCGAATAATTTCAAATTGTATCACTTACCCTCATTAAGAAGCTGTGGCTTATTACCATGTTCAAATTTATATTCTGCTTGTTTTATACTATCTTTCAAAATAATATTGATCATCTTGTTAAAGGTAATATCTCTCTCATGTGCCTGAAGAGCAACCCCCATAAAATCATCATCTGAAAGTTCTATATCAACTGCTGTGTGAGGTGTTTCATCTTTACCAATTTTAACAGAGCTAACCGAATTTCTTTTAGCCCGTGTAAGTCTATCATTTATTCTATCATCTTCATCTTGAGAATAATTTGTCATAACTTCTCTCTCTCCTTTCGTAATAGTAGTTCTGCATAAGTTTCCATCATAATGTTTCTAAAGTCAATGATTCATTATACAACGAAATTAGTAAATTGTCAAGTTCTTTTTTATTATCTATATTTAAAGAATTGACATATTTGGAAAGTATGGTAGGTGTATCTTCTGCTTCATCTATCATATCATCTTCAATATTCAAATCTTGGTCAAAGTTCTCTGCGACTGAAATGTCAGCCACGTCAGCAGCATAAAGTTTATCCATCAAAGTATCAAACCAAAATGGATTCTTTTTATTCACTATTACTATTTTTACATAGCATCCTTTATACACCGAATATTCATCATTTTGAATAGATTCCAGAGTCGTGTTTTCTTCATCATCATCATAATAAATCTTATGAAACATCTCAAAAGGATTCAGAATAAAATCTACTTCTCTGGTTTCTGTGTCAAATATATGGAATCCTTTTACATCTTTATAATCAGACCACGTTATTTGATATTGATTACCGAGATAATAGATATTACCATTATCGGATTTGTGATGAAAGTGGCCACTAAAGGCCATGTCAAACTTTTTGAACATACTTGCATCAACACCACTCTGACTATACTGGCCTGCGTGCATTTCAAAACCTTTAACTTCCAAGTGTCCGAACAATACTTGAGCATTTGTCTCTTCCATAGCTTTGATGGATTGCTCTCTGTTTTCATCACATATCCAAGGTTGCAAGAAGAACTTTGTTCCATCCAATTCAATCTCTGTGGATTTTTCGTAAACTGTAAAGTTTTCATTGTCGCCTAAGCGAAGGCCCTCTAGTGCGTTTACTTGATTAGTATTGCGAAAGTAGCAATCGTGATTTCCGGCAATTATGTGAACCTTTATATCTCTATCATAACAAACATCAAAGAATATCTCCCTCATTTGAAAAACAGTCTTCCAGTTAATAAACTTACGCCTGTCAACAACATCCCCCATATGGATAATTGTATCTATACCTCTTTCTTGTAGAGTGGGAAAAAATACCTCTTCATAGAACTTTTTAAAATAATCCATGAAAGCTTGGCTGTCATTTCTAGCCCCCCAGTGCGAATCTGAAATTACTGCTACTTTCATGTAGTTTTCCTAAAATATGATGTTGGATTTATACCTTTTGTATAATATTTGTTGTAAAGATGTTTTGATACTCCTGTTTCTTTCAATAGTTCATCCCATCCGCGATAATACCTACCACAATACTCATGTGTCTTTTTAGAACCTTCACTCATTTTCTTTTTAGTTTCTTCTGACTTTTTAAAGTTTTGAATTCTATTATCATAAAGACCATCTTTCCAAGCTTGTTTGAGTTGTTCAGACTTTACTTGTCTATTTCTTTCACTCAATCTTTTTCTCTTTTCCATTCCAGCTGGACTATCCCAATATTCTTTGGTTTTAATCTTCATTGCAACTGAGTGTTCTGGTCTTTTTCTTCCTGTATTTGCTCTTGTTGCAAGTTCCCAATTGGAAGCACTATCTGGATAATTAGAAGAACCCTTTACTATGCACCGCGGGTCATCTTCTGGTGAAAGTTTATATTCTTTCCATGACATATTCTTAAACCACTCACGCAGTTCAGTTGTAAAAGCAGTATCTTGAAATTTGGGAGTATAAGTATTAGTAGACATAAGCGGACTCCTTTAAAGTTCGTTATTGTTTAGGTGTGGGTCAGTTTCCGCTGACCTTCACTGCTATTTATATTATGTGTCATGTCTGTTGCTCTGTATGGGAATATTTTGACAATCAATTATAGACTGTTGTTCTTGTTGGAGTCTATGTTCTTTTAATGACTTACACCTATCATTCAATTCATCCAAATCTGGATTGGTCAAATAAGGGAGAAATGCATTGATAACCGCAATCAAATTCTGGCGGGAGTACGTCACTTCTTTCTTATTGATGTATATCTGAATATTGATATTTTCGTCATTCACCTTCATGCTACCATAAAATATTCAAGGTTAGTAGTTTTAACTGGTTTTTTAGCTACACTCTTCGCAGCCTTTGCATCCTCAAAGTTTTTGATGAAATTATACATATTTGCTTTTTGGTCAGTATTCATTGTCTCTTGATTATATCCTTTATCACTGTCATTTGCAGACACTTCTACATTTTCCAATAAAGACGGAGAGCTTTGCATAGTTTTATATTTTATGTAAAGTTGTTTTTTCTCTTTTTGTATCCGTCTAATAAAAGCATAATAGATAATTTGAGTAAAATATGCAAATGGATTGGATGATTTTTCTGGATTAAAGTTCTTTATGTACTGAATACAATTTTCAATACCATCTGAAATCATATCATCCTTAAAAGCATAATTTATAAAATTAGGTCTAAAAGAAAGTCGTTGTGCTATCTTCATGAAACATTCACCAATATATTCTGAAATCATAGGTGGAAGTTCATCTTTGGCTTTAGCTTCATCAAATCCAGCCTTGTATATTATCATTTCTTTCAAAAACTTTTCATTATCTACATAATGTATTGGTTTTACTTTTGCTCTTTTTGCCAAGTTACCCTCCTTAAAAGTTGTTATTTCATATATTATACCACAATAACTGGCTCTTGTCAACCACTTGACAAAGCTCTTGACAGGTGGTATAATACTGGTGTAGGGGTTAAATGAATCATTTCTTATTAAGTCTTTAGCTGTACGAAATATTCCGCTATATCAAACTTCTCTTCTTTATATATTTTCTTTCGTTCTTCAAAATGGTCTAATGTGTAATTGAAACTACTGCCATAAGACAAATCATCAGCAATATCGTACAATGTCGCTATATCTTTATTTTCGGATTTTCGGAGAGCACGTCCTATTGATTGCAAGTTTCTTATACGAGACTTAGAAGGACTAGCGAAGACAATGTTATGCAAGTTCCTAATGTTGATGCCAACACTAAATACGCCATAACTAGCAACGATAATGGAATCTCGTTCCGATTCAACGATATGTCTAATCTGTTCTCTTGTATCTGCATCTGTTCCTCCATGAACGAAAAATACGGTTCTATCCTTTGATTCTTCCTTTATCATATCGTAAAGCAACTTTCCATGTTTTTCAACGAAACGAAATAAAAGAAGTGTGTTAGTTTTTAGGTCTAGAACTAAGTTTTTAATAAAAGTATTTCTTGCTTCAGAATTTACCAAATAGTCTAATTCTTCTTGATAACTTATATTCCTAAGATCATGACAGATAGAATCTGGATGTCTTATTAAAATTGATTTGATAGTAAATGGTGATAGATAATTACTATCTATAAGCTTCTTTGTTGAGGTGACCTTGTAGACCTTCCCAAACAGCCCTTCTAGCACCAATTTATGTGTTAGTGTTCCATCTAATGTTCCAGTTGTTCCTATACGATATTTTGCATTAATACATTTGGTCATTATAGATGTGAGAGATTTTGACTTAAAACCATGAGCTTCATCTCCAATCACAAGTTCATATTGTTCAAAGTATTTTTGTTGCATCTTATAAATTGATTGCCATGTTGATATTATGATAGGCAATTCAGAACCTTTATCTCTTCCAGCAAAAACCGTATGACAGTTATTCGCTACATCAAATCCATATTCTCTAAAATCGTTATACATTTGAGAAACAAGAGAGGTAGTAGGCACCAAGATAAGAGTTTTCAAATTCAAATATCTTAGTATTATATAGATAATCAAAGATTTGCCGGAAGCAGTTGGTGAAAGTAAAAGTGTTTTGTGGTGGGACAGCGCATGGTTGGCCGCAATCATTTGATAATCTCTAGGGATTACTGGTAGCTTTAAAGAATCTATAAAATCTTTCTTAATCTTTATTTTTTCATTATTAAAATCTGAATCAAACTTAACTTTGTAGTCTCTGGTATAGAGAAATTTACAAAGATGTTCAAACAATCCTCCATAAAGAAGACGATTACGAACATTAAACAGTCTTATCTTGCCGTCCCACATTCTATTACGATATGATGGCATAAATGTGTAGCCAGGAACCATGAAAGTAAAATGGTCACAAATCTCTTGAGCAGTTGAAGCTTCAGAATCTATCTGAATATAGACTTCATTTTTTTTAGATATGTTAATTATTTCCATTTGTAAATTTCAACCAATCCAAAGCATTCTTAATTTGGAATCCCCGATTGTTTATCATTCTAATAACAGAGTCCAGATAGCCTACCTTTTCTTGTAAAACTACTAGGTGTTGTTTGAGTTTGATTATATCATCATCTGATTCAATATAGTTAGATATTTCGTTCTTGAGAAGTCTTCCCAAATATTGCTCCCAGCCACGCCGTTCAAGTTCTTCTTGAGACATTTTACCAGAATAATACTCAGTCTTAGCCCGAACCATTTTAGATAGTTCAAACTCAAAACCTTTCAGTCTGATTCGTTCATCAGTAAAAATTTTAAGATATTTGTCGTGAATTCGGGGGATACTAATAGATTCAGTGCCCAGTTCTGTATAATTAATTTCACTATCTTTATGCCAAAGTTCTTGAATATCTTCAAGTTTCAAATCACCTCCTTAAATAATAATTAAACTGGTTCTTTCACATTAGTTGTTGAGTAGGTTTTTAACTGTATAAACATCATAACGAAAAGAAACATCTGCAGTAACATAATCTATATCTGTTCCACCACTATCAAATGCAACTGAAGAAAGACTTGTGGGGAAACATTCTCTAAACACAAAATTTATCTGTGGATTCATATTACTGGTCAATACAGTTAAAGTTGCATCAGTAGTCAACTCTGAGGCTTCCGATAATTTTTTATATTTTGCTTGACCCTCTGGTGTTGGAAATCCAAGCCCGATAATCCAATCATAAATTGATAGCCAATTTTTCATATTTTCATCTACTATAAATTTTATTGACAATTCTTCAAAGGTAACCTCATCTCCAGCAATGTCTATGGATTTTAATGGTGTAGGAACATTAATAGAACTTATAGAAATTCCAGGCAGAGTAGCAGACTGACAAAAATAGTTTACTTCTGGAAAATTATTAAGTTGAAATTTAAACCCAATGGGGCTCAAAAAACTAGTGTTGATTGGTTGATTTTGTAATGCAGACATATTTGGAATATCCTTTCTGTAGTATTTAGTAAGGACAAAAAAAAAGGTGACTACAATTAAGTAATCACCTTTCTCACGGTCTTTAGGGGTAGCGACTCCTAAAGTATTAACTTACATCAGATTGTCAACTCTGACCATTCTGTAGTAATAGTTACCATTGGCATCAATTACTCCGTCACCATCGCTGTGTCCAAATGGATTGGATACGATTCCGTAACGTGTTTTGAAACCAATTTTTGGTTGAAAGGAACTTTCGCCAACCGCACGAACCATTTGCAATGGAACGTAAGGACAGTAGAAAATACCTGCATCATAAGCAGATGAACCTTTGTAACCTACACAGAAGAAGTTAGTTGCTGATGCACTAAAATATGGATCAACATAAACTTTGTAACGTCCGTTGAGTGTTCCAACGAATGTGTTACCTGTGTCATCAATTCCAGATCCGTCTAACATTCCGCCCATAGCTAGAGCAGAAGCAACGTCTGAGGATGTGATGATGATGTTACCTTTACCGCGACGTGTTGACTTTGCGATTGCATTTGCATCACGTTCTACTTGGAACATCAGGCCTTTGAATTTCTCAACAGACCAACGTCCGTTTGAGTCAACATCAAGGTCAAACACACCAGCTGTTGATGTATTGTGTTGTGCTCCGTGCTCTGCGCCAAAATAAATGGTACGGATAACTTCGCGGTTAATCTCTGCCAAAATCTCTTGTGAGAGAATGTTAGCAAGTTCTGTTTCAGCATCCAAACCGTGAACGGCTTTAAGATCCTGTGCCAATTCCATTGAGTACTCACCTTTGAGTGCTCGTGTCTTAGCTGTAACAGTTACACGGTCAATTGAGAATGACATTTGCTGGAAATCTTCAGCAGCTGTACCGGCACTTCCAGTAAGACCGAAAGTTTCAGCAGTTGCCGTTGAATTACCTACTCCCAATACTGCGGAATATGTTCCACCTTGAGCTGCTGCTGTTGCTGCTGCTCCAGAACTAACCATATCATCACCACCGTCACCGGAATGTGTGGATTCTGCTTCGTTGTAGGAAGCTTCAGTACCACCCTGTGAGTCATAACGAGGACGCATTGCGAAAATAAGTCCTGTAGGCCCTGTCATTGGTTGAACACCACAAACGTCATAAGCAACCAAATTAGGCATTGCGCGACGAATCATGGAAATCAAAACTGGGTCTTGATATTGTATTCCACCACTGGAACTTGCTGTTGGTGCAAGTGATGTCATTGAGGTTGCTGCTTCCATCAAGTTTCCACCAGATTGAGCTGCTTGCTCAGCCATGGCTTTTTCTTGGTTTTCCAAAAGAACGGCGGTAACCGCTTTTCGGTATGGGTCTTTAATCTCTGGCATATCTGGATGGTTCAATACCGGAGCCCACTTTTGTTGTAGTCCTTCAGCTAGATACATTTTTTGTAATCTCCTAAAAATGTTATTTGTTTAAACGAGTTAATGCAGAAGCATATTTACTCATAACTGGATCAACGGATTCAGAAATATCTTGTTCTTCCTCAGTATTTTCCAATTCTTCTGTAATAGTTTCCGACTGTTGTTTAGGGAAATAATTTTCCTTAATTACTTCAAGTTTCTCAGAATACTGAGTCTTGTCTTCAAAATCTATACCCTCAGCCAATTTACCTAATTTTTCTTTTTCGGTATCAGCGAGGTCTTCTGAAACTTCTCTCAATGTTTCAGACTTTTTATAATCAGCAAGTTCCTTTTTGATGTCTACACTTGTGTTAATAGACTCATCAAGTTTTTGCTCAAGTTCTTCAACTTTCTCAAATAGATCGTCAACAAGGTCAACTTTCTCTTCTGGAATGTCAATGTAATGTTCTGTAAAGAGATTCTTGAGGCCGGACATGAAATCTTCTACCAATTCGGATCGGATTCCTTTTTCAACAGCCAACTCGTTCTCTTTCATCCACTCTTCAGTAACATAGTTGAGATAACCATCAACTTTTTCTGTAACTGTGGACAAATGTTCTTCTTTTGCTTCAGAAATTTCTTTTTTGTAACTGGTTTCTAATTCATCAATTCGTGAATTAACTTCAGAAATTACTTTAGCAGAAACAGCAGCTTCAAATATTGTGGAAGCTTTAGTCTTAAACTCTTCAGAAAGATCTTCACCACTTACTAGTGCATCCATGTCTTCTTTGACATCGATTTCAAGATCTTCTTTCTTGAGTTTTTTATTTTCCATTTTATAATCATCTTTTTCTTCTTCTTCATCATCCTCATCGGACTCATCTTCTTCCGCAAGAGTAGAACCCATGATTTTTGAGAAAGAATCAGAAAGATCAGACTTCTTCATACCATTAAGTTGGTTATAAAGTGCTTTAATCATTCCAGCTTTGGTTTTAGGAGTAGAAACTGCTTCTTCCATTTCTTCTTCTCCTTCTTCATCTTCTTCAACCTTAGCTTTTGCTTCGTCTAAGATTTCTTCGCCCGAAGACTCCGCAACAGCTTGTTGCTCCTCTTCCAGTTCTTCAGCCGTTTGTTCCAAAATTTCTTCAGACATTGAAAATCTCCTGTAATGTTATCTGTGTGTTTGTTAACTAATATTATTTATAAGAACTATAATTTTGACTGTCAAAGTTATAGAATTTCGGTGTAATTATTGGGTCAAATAAAGAATAAACATAAAACATCATAAAGACCTAATAAATTCATCAAACATTTGTACTTGTTTCCCTGCGGTCAACCCAGTTTTTGTTCTAACTTCTTTTTCTATATTGTTTTTTATGTGTTCCATAATCCAAGAGTTAGTAGATGCATTATATATCCATTCCGCACCTTCCATGATTCCTGCCACAAATGCGTCAGGAGCGGAGGGGTCAGCAACTATATCAGCTGCTGTTGCAAGGTAAAAATCACCTTGAACTTCTGAAATACCATCTTTACCGGACTTTAAAGAACCCATACCTCTTGATGAAACTCCTAATTGAGCTCCTTCATCAATAAGGCTCTTTACAATCTTTCCGTATGGTGTATCTAAAATCTTAGCTCTTCCCATGAAATTTTGATCTACTTCTTCCAATTCTTCAATCATGTGGGAAACTCTTTCCAAATTGACAGTCGGCCCGTCTGGATGTCCCAATTCACCAAAAGCTCTTTTCTTATTGATAAACTCTTCAGTATATCGTTTTGCTTCTTTTTGAAGAACCTCTGTTGGATATATTCTACCATTTCGGTTTTTCTTATTTGCTTGCATGAAGATACCTTCAATGAAGTAATTCTTACCGCCATCTTTCTTGACTTCTGTAAGAAATTCTACATTTGTTGCTTCTTCGCTAATTAGTTTCATGGTTCTCTCCGTTTGTTATTTTTCTTTTGCACTAGCCTGACGCATTTTAAAAGCATCTTTCATTTTCTTTTTGATTATTGGTTTCAATCTTTTTTTCCATTTACTGCCCATTTTTTGTACTTTAAGATCAGCCTTCTTCTCTATATTATTTTTTACTCCAATTGATGCCTCAGGATCTTTATATTTTCCTGCCTTATCTACTATTGCAATTGCTTTTTGTCTTACTGCTTTAGTTACTGCCTTTTCAATCTTATCCATACTAGGCGGTTTTTTCATTGACCTTTTTCTTTTTATGGCAGTAATTTTTGCTTTCTTTTTGGAGATGATTGACCGCTTTCTTCTTTGTGCGAGAGTCATTGCTTCCATAAAATCTTTAAAAGCTATCATTAGTATGAATCTCCGAATCCTGCTGCATTATGGTTATATCCAAGTTGACCATTTTTCATAAAATTAGGTAATTCAAATCCTTCCATTTTCCCTATCTCTATTCCTATCATATAAGTATCAGCTGCAGCAACACCTACCGTTGTTACAGAAACATCGCCAAGTACATTACTAGAATTTCCAGCTGCAGCTCCCATACTTATTGCTCCGATATGGTTACCTCCACCTGCATAATTTATATAACCATTCCCAGCTACCAAATATGCAATAGTTTGTTCTGCATCACTTCCATCAAAGAAAATTCTAGTATGAGCAATCCCAGCTGCTATATTCCACCAAAGCTTTCTAAGATTAATTTTTGGTGCAGCGATAGCCAGTCTTGTACTAGCATGAGTGAGTGAAGAACAAAGTCCAGAAACACCCCCTGTTAAAGTTTTTCCAGTTCCAACATCTGTCGCAGTTTCTGCAGTCCAACCTAGAGGGGTTATATCAGTAGCACTTGTAACCTTATAAGCTTTAAAAGATGTTGCCCCAGCAGTAAAATCTGTAACTCTTAGGTATATTGCTGTACTGTCATTTGTAGTTAGTACTTCTCCGATACACAAATTTGTAGTTGGTGCAGATGCCAAAGTTACAGTAGCTGAAGCATATTTCAACGTAGAAAGGTTAGCCCAGAGACTATCAGAAAGTTCAGTACTACCGTCAGCAAGTCCTGTATGTTGTACCGAATACCTTGTGTTAGTGTCTATTATGGTATTTGTTAATTTAGTTATAGCCATTTGTTATCCTTCTAAAATCAAACTTCATTCTAGCTTGATGTTTAAGTGTTTTCATGTGCTTTTCCAAGAACCTTCATAAATGCACGTTCAGTTCTTTGGATTTGTTGAATAGTTCTATTTTTTTCTGAAGAGTTTAGCCCTTCTATATATTTAACCAAAATCTGCGATGTAAGCGGATCTATAGGTATATCTGTTCCATCATCTAAAGTAATTTCACTGTCTTTTTTAGATTTACCCGCTTTGAGTAAATCCTTCATTACATCTTCTGTGATAAACTCTCCAAAATTTAAAAGTTTGGAATTGAATTGTTGTTTTGAAATATCTTTTCCACCTTCTCTTTCTTTTTTACGTTGCAACAATTTTTCCTTAGTTTTTGCTGCTTTTGCTTTTTCAGCTGGTGTAGGGCCTTTCTTTGCAACTTTACTCCTACGTTCCAATTCCTTATTATAATCTTTTGTTGTCATCAATTCTGGTTTATCTTTATCTCCAGCATTTCTCCATCCGGCTGGAGCTTCACCATTATTTTTAAAATATTCTTCAGCGTCCTTTACATCTTCAATTCCACCACGTTCTACCTCAGCTGCTTTATCACCCCTTTCAGACTCACCCTGTTTTGCTTTATTTCTTGGATCTTCTTTTTTCTGTAATTCTTTCTCCTTTTTTGATATCTCATCATTTGTCATATTGGCTTTACTATCACCAGCCGCTGCAATTTCAACAGGTGTAGATACTATTTTTCCTTGAGCATCATCCCATTTTTTTATATTAACAAAAACACCATTCTCTTGATTTTCCTTCTTCTCCTGTTTAGTTTCTTTATACCCTTTAATCTTTTCTTTTGCTGTTTTAAAGAGTTTAAACCCCGCGAATCCTAGACCAGCAGCACCCATTGCAATCATCATCGCACTAGCAAATGGCCCGACCTCCGTTATATACTGTTGTTCCGCGCGGAACTGTTTATATTTTTTCATATAACAGTGTACATTTATTGTGATGTCTCTTTTTCAGCTGCAGCAACGAAAGTATCTGCTACTTCTTGTTTTTCATGAGAAACAGTATTGAACATTGCTTGAGCAACCTCTGCCTTCTTAGCCTCCATACCCGCCATAATTTTACTAGCTATTACACCCTGAATAGCTTCTTTAACTCTTGCTCCATCACCTGAGATGGAATATTTCACAATATCTTCGGTTGAATAGTCACTCATCTTTTTAATCCTTTTATTAGTAGTTAATTGTATTTATATCAAGTAAGTTCTATGATTCAGAGAGAACCCCTTTCATTATGTCATTCATCTCTTTTTTTAGTTTTATGTCTTCTTTCATAAAACTACCTTTCTTTGGAATGAACTCTTCCTCTTCTTCTTCTGGAGGTGCTGCTTCAGCCTCAGCTTCAATTTGTCTATCTATCAACTGAACTTCTTCATCAGTTTGTTTTAGAATTCTCTTTCTAATATATTCTTTGGAATAGAAGCTTCCGACAATTTCATCAGCATAGTTCATATTTTGTAGGGTTTGTAATCTTTCATTCAACATCTCTGCTTCTTTAAGTTCTGCGAAGTGTGAATCCGACTGCCATTCATAAAACAGATTAGGAGAAATTGCTCTCCAATCATTTAATGTAAGAACACCCTTTAATATTAATTGTTTTTCAAGACAAGCATTGAAAAGATGATTAAATCTGTTTCTAAGTCTTTCAATAAATCTTGTAAATTTTACTTCATCTCTGGATATTTCCTGTGCTCGTCCCAGAACAAACCCAGATTCAGATTCCAATCTTGATACTGGAACATTGAGAGACTTGTAAAGTTTTTTCTGAAAGTATTCAACATCAGCCAATTCACCAAGATTTTCTCCGCCTGGAAGTGTGGTAATCTCTGTTCCTCTTCCACCCTCTCTACGAGGCAACCAATAATCTTCCAACATTGATTGGTGTTTTCGGTCATCTCTAACTTCACCAGTTTGTGCATCATAGACAAGTTTGTTTTTATAACGAGTCATGATATCTTTAAGATACTGTTCTGCTTTTTGTTTTGGAAGGTTACCAACATCAATATAGAAAATCCTTCGTTCAGGAGCTCTTGAAATACGGTAAATGACTACCGAATCTTCAATCATTCGTAATTGATTAAGAGGTTTGATTGCTTTATGAAGATATGAAAGAACCATTCTCTTGTCTTCGTTTAGTAATCCTGAGTGACAGTATGCAATAGAATCTGCTGCAATTCTCATCACTTGACCACCCTGTTTACCATCCATACCACCTTCGTTGAATGCAAAGTATTCTTCAACTACTGGCATTAAAGTAGTTGCACTTGGATCTTTTGGTGGGAGTATTTGGCGAACTTTTCTAATCTTGAGTGCGTCAATCGGTCTAAGTTCTAAAATACCTTTTTTTGGATTTTCGGGGTCTATTATGATGTGATAATAAAGTCGGCCGTCAATATACCATTTTCGGAAAGTATCAAATCCAGTTTCATTAAATTTTAACAGACCTAATACTTCTCTAAAGTTTTCGTTTATTTTTGTTTTAATATCTGGTGAAATATTAACATTGGTAAGATTGAGGGAAACTGGGGCTTGTTCTCTGTCTGACACAACAGCATCATTTACTATGTCGTCTATTGCAATTTCCGTTTCTGGAAAAAGTGCCATAGATCTATAACGTATGATTAACTCTGCTTCATTCTTAGCAGAACCTTCCATATCCAAATAAGTAGCGTAAGCTCCGCCAGGAGTTCCTGCTACATCTATTGAGCCGTCTTCTGATTGTGGGAGTGCAAAAGAAACGTGATCTTGTTGTTCCTTTTCTTTTTGTGATCTTCCAATTGTAAAACCAAATAATTCAACAGCCATGTACTACTCCAAAAGTCAGGGACTGAGCGTCCCCGGCCCCTAGTTAGTTTAAGTTATAATATAAAATAATAAAAATGATTATGTAACTACTGCAGTACTTCCTTTTACAGAAGTCCAATAGTCATACGCAAATTCAACAGTAAATTCTTCAATAGCATCGTTTGAATCCCAAGCAAGAGCAATTTCACTCAAATTAACTGGAAAAATATTTACAAAATTATACTTAGCTTGACCTAGTGCACCACCACCTTTAGAATAGTGTTGAACAGTTGCTTGACCAAAAAGAGTTCCACCACCAGCACCAAAAGTATTACCAATTGTTGCTATATTTCCTTCGTGAGTTCCCATTGCCGCTATCCACTTTTCCATAGCATTTCTAATAAGAAATTCTTCATCATTTATAATGGTAACTGTCCAATTGTCAAATGTCTTATTTCCAGGCACTTTAACTACTCTACCAAAATAAGGAACATCAATAGTTCCAACTGTCATTGCTGGAATTGCTGCAGCTTTACATGCAAAGGTAAATTCTTTGGTTGCACCACCCAAATTTGCTGTCGCAGCTGTACCTGAAATTGTAACATCAAAAAGATTAGCTCGTGCGCCACCACTGGCTAGTGCACTACTTCTAAATTCATTTATTGTAAACGCCATTTTACTTTCCTCCGATGACTAAAATTAAAGATGTGATGGGGAAGTCTTTTTTACAAGTGCTGCCTTCGCATGCCATCGTCTTCCCCCATCTTGTGTTATATACTATTATTTATACTAACTTTTAACCAACTACTTCTGCAAATGAAACTCCAGTACGAACAGCAACAAAGTTTAGTTGAATAAAGTTGATAGAACGATTTGGTTTAACATAAATGTCACCTATAAATTCGTTACGGTCAACCACATCACCAGTATTGTTTGAACCATCACAGACAACTTTAAAGTCTGTAATACCATCACGGCCCTGAACATTCCTCAAGAATGGTTCTACCGCACCAACAAACTGAGCTCTTGTGAAAGCATCGTTGAATTCAAATAGTTGTGCTCGTGCAAACCTTGAAATAGCCTTTTCCATAATAATGAAAAGTCTTCGTACATTAATTCTATCAAATGCAGAAGGTTTTGAAAGAAGAGTCTTATCACCAAATAAAACAGTTCCATCACCCATAAATGTTGTTACAGGATTAACACCGTTCTTATAAAGTGTGTTTCTTTCAGATTTTCTTGGATTAAAAGGAAGTTTTATTACATTTCTAATATTTCCTCTATTAAAACCAGCCGGGGAAAACCAAGCATCTCTGTTTGCTTCTGTAGCAGCAGTAACACCAGCAGTATCTCCACAAAGTGGAACATAACGATAAACATCGTTATACTTGTCATACTGATATTTCCAACCAGAATCAAGAACTGCATAAGAAGAAGACCCTAGACTATTTCTAAAATCAACTACAGCATCTGCTTCACTTCCTTCATTATTAACTACATCTGACTGTTCTGGTGAAAGGAAAGCTACAACATCTTTTCTAGCTTCAGCAATTGCAATAAGTTGAAGTGCGACTGTTGCAGAAGCGACTCCACCAATCAGAAGTCCAATATCAACTTCTTCTGCATCTTGAAATTTATTAAATGCAGTGATTTTATCTGCATCAGAAGGAGCAGAACCATCAACTCCACCAGATAAACTTGTAGTTTTTACAAATGAACCACCAGTAATACCAGAAGCATATTCTGTTCCAGCGGCTGCAGCTACTCCCCATGCAGAGACAGCAGCACCACCAGTTGTATAAGCATCACCTATAGCGTTATGATCCATCCACCAAACATATTTTGATCTACGATTAAGAACATCAACATAATAAGCTGACGTACCATCTTCGTATTTTGCACCCTTTGCGACTGAAGTACCAGTGAAAGTTTCTAATGCTGATTCTCTTGTACCTGACCATTCTCCATCTTCATCAACAACTACGATGTGCACTTCATCATAGAGAGCACCTTTTGCAGCAGAATGTTCTGTACTTACTGGTTCTTTGTCAAAAATACCAGCGTATTCCCATGTTCTGGAATATGTTTGAGCAGTTGCAGTATTTGTGAACGGTGTAGAAACAATTACTGTAGAAGAGTTGGTTATTGAATTAACTCTTCTCTCTTCTCCATTAATTTTGATAATATCACCAGCTGAGAATTGTAGGTTGAAAGCTGTTGCGAGAACATCAGTTGCTCCAGTTTGAGTTACAGTTGTACTATTTGCTGTAACACCACATGTACCCAACATATTCCTTGTCGGTTCTGAAAATGCTGATCTCTTTAAACGTATCGCGGTGTTACCTGCAGCAATTGCGGAGGTAGGTGAAATTGATACTGCTGCAACTGTATTTGATGTAATTGCACTAATGACAGCGCTGTATGTGTTTCCTCCACCAACATCAATATTAATTCTATCACCAATTCTTGTTTCTGTTCCGAAAAGAGTAGAAGTTCCAGTTAGAACTCCGTCTGTATGAACATTGACTGTTCCTGTAAGAGTTACATCACCATTGGAAGCAACTACTGTATTACCGGAAGCGAGGTTGGCTCTTGTTGGGCCACAAAGAGAAACTTTAAGACTGTTTCCCAAATCCCCACCCCATTTAGCACACCAATCACCTTGAGTAGCTACTGGTGTTCCTTCTTGTTCAGAATATGTTGCTTGATAGTGTGATGTGTTTGAAATTAAAACAACAGTTCCAGATGAAGAAGCGTTCTTCATTGATGTGTTTGTAGTTCTTACCACATGAAGTGCACTTGAATACGTTAGAAAGTTTGCTGCTGTTAAAAATGATCCGAATGTGTTTGCGTCAGGAGATTGAAAGGTTTCCACCAACAAATCTTCTGAATCAATTAATGTTACATCATTGACTGGGCCCCATCGGAATGCTCCCGCAAAACCAGCATCTATTGAAGAAATGCCAGGCACGATGGTTGTTAAGTCAATTTCAGATGTGTTTACGCCAGGCGATACTTGAAAAGGCATGTCATCTCTCCTAATTTTAGTTAATTAATACAAAGTTATCTTATTATGATTATTTATAAAAACCCCAAACTCTGCAATTTGAATGTTTATTGAGATATAAATACTTATATGAACACGCGGAGGTAACATGAAAGAAATTGAACGCTTTTTAACAAAGATAGACAAGAACACAGGAAGTGGATGTTGGGCATGGAAGGCTTCAAAAACACAACAGGGATATGGAATGTTTTCATATCAAGGAAAATCTATACCTGCACATAGGTTTTCTTATCTACATCATAAAGGAGAGATACCTTCGGGATATATCGTGCATCAAAGTTGTGGTCAAAATTCCTGTGTAAATCCAGAACATCTAATAGTATGTACAAAATCTGAATCAAGGATGGACTACAATTCTACAAGAATACATCCAGATGCTAAAAAATTACTTCAAGATATAAGACACGATAAAGAAGAACCTGACGCGGATTTTGGATTTGGAACAGACGTTTAAAAATAACTTCTCTGTGAAGGCGATACTTCCCACGTTTGACCTGTATTGTCTGTGTATGTATCTTCTTCGCGACCATCATCTATAATACCAAATGGAAGCATATCCTGTTCAAACTGTTCTTCAAATTCTTCATACATCTTTTGTCTAAGGTCAAGATTTGTTATGTCTTTGAAGTATCTCTGTTGAACCAACCAAGCAAAGATTACTAACGTCATTGCAAGGTCATCGTGGGCTCCTTCTTCTGCTTCAAATGAATTGTGCCTAGATGCAAAAGTAGTTAGTTCAGCAATAGTCTCAAAGTCTGGAACTATTAACTTGTCTGTTTCAATCATTTCTTTTAGAGTGGCACAACCAATCCTTTTAAGTTGTTTACTGGTTCGTATTCCAAGCTGGATGTTTTTTGAAAACCCCCCTCCAATTTGTTGGCCTGCTCTACCCTTCATAGAAGTAATCATAACATTTTCATATTCAAGGTCATAGTGTAAGGTTTCGGCCACCTGTGAACCCATATCGTTTATTTCTAGTAGAATAAAGGCAGTATTATACTTCATTCCTACTTGATATATAATATTTGGATATAACATAGGTGAAATCTTATTATCTCTATACTTTGCAACTTGACGATATGGTATCTGTGAAACATCAAAAACAGAGAAGGCAGAGAAATCTTGACCCTTACCTTGAGCTGTATCCACAATCATACAGTATGTGGCTTTTTTGATTGGTTCTTCATAAACATCAATATTATTGTTTGAGAATATGGGTTTCTTGAATACCATAGACCTTAGTTTTGATGCATCTATAAGAGTACGAGTTGAACCCAAAAATTCACAAAGAAA
>ENA-OREN01002049-OREN01002049.1-marine-metagenome-genome-assembly--contig:-NODE-2049-length-21644-cov-14.593499_pt1 | contig 21644 bp, 21 predicted proteins | sample MGYA00248624_ERZ508555 | MGnify/ENA primary metagenome ERZ508555 (study PRJEB26222, sample SAMN06267773) | marine metagenome | isolation source: Saanich Inlet, British Columbia, Canada | place...
CCAGGCGGATTTCGGCGAGGCGGATGCGATCGTCGCCGGGGTCAAGCTTCGGATGCATTTTTTCGTCATGACCCTTCCCCAAAGCGATGCCTGCTTCGTCGCGGCCTACCCGGCGGCGACGGCGGAAGCTTGGCTGGACGGCCACAACCGAGCCTTTGCCTTTTTTGGTGGCGTGCCGCAATCGATCCTGTATGACAACGACAAGTGCCTTGTGGCACGCATTCTGGTGGACGGGACACGGCAACGGACCCGATCCTTCTCCGGGTTGGTGTCCCATTACCTTTTCGAAGACCGCTACGGCCGTCCGGGCAAGGGTAACGATAAAGGCAATGTGGAGGGGGTGGTTGGCTACGCCCGGCGGAACTTCATGACGCCGCTGCCCCGGTTCGAGAGTTGGGATGCCTTCAATGCCTACCTGGAGGCGCAATGCCGCAAACGGCAAGACGAGGTCCTGCGCGGCCACCGCGAGAGCATCGGCGACCGGCTCGAGCATGATCTCGAGGCGTTGACGGCGTTGCCGCCGACCCCATTCGATGCCTGCGACAAGCTGGGCACGCGGGCCAATTCGTTGTCCCTGGTGCGCTACCGAAACAACGACTACTCAGTACCCGTCGCTTACGGCCACCAAGATGCCTGGGTCCGGGGCTATGTCCATGAGGTCGTCATCGGCTGCGGCGGCGAGGTCATTGCCCGGCATCCCCGTTCCTACGACCGGGAGGACCTGGTCTTCGATCCGATCCACTACCTGCCTCTGCTCGAGCAGAAGATCGGCGCCTTGGACCAGGCCGCACCGCTGGTCGGCTGGGACCTGCCGGAGGCGTTTGCAACCCTGCGCCGACTTCTGGAGGCTCGCATGGGCAAGGCCGGCAAGCGGGAATATGTTCAGGTCCTGCGGCTTCTGGAGGTTTTTGATCTCGGGGAACTCCACGGCGCTGTCAGGGATGCCCTGCGCCTGGGCGCAATCGGCTACGACGCCGTCAAACACTTGTTACTGTGCCGCATCGAGCGCTGCCCACCCCGGCTCGACCTGGATGTCTATCCCTATCTGCCACGGGCGCGGGTGGCGACCACGGCGGCGGCCAGTTACTTGAGCCTGTTAGCCGGAGCCGAGACATGAGCGATACACCGCAAGTGTTGCTGGCCCATCAGCTCAAGACCCTAAAGCTGCCAACTTTCCTGCGCGAGTACGACAAGCTGGCCCGCCAGTGCGCCGCCGAGGGCGCCGACCATGTCCGTTATCTCGTCCGCCTCACCGAACTAGAATTGATCGACCGCGAACGCCGGATGATCGAACGGCGGATCAGGCAGGCCAAGTTCCCCGCCGTCAAAAGCCTCGACAGCTTCGACTTCAAGGCCATTCCCTCGCTCAACAAGATGCTGGTTCTGGAGTTGGCGCGAGGCGAATACGTCGATCGCCATGAGAACCTCATCGCGCTCGGCAACTCAGGTACCGGCAAGACCCATATCGCCCTCGGTCTCGGTCTGGCGGCCTGCCAGAAGGGGCTCTCCGTGGGCTTTATCACGGCCGCCGCCCTGGTGCATGAACTGATGGAGGCCAGGGATGAGAAACGCCTGTTGCGCCTGCAGAGGCAGTTGGCAAAATATCAGCTGCTGATCATCGACGAACTTGGCTTCGTGCCGCTTTCCAAGACCGGCGCCGAACTTTTGTTCGAGGTGTTCAGCCAACGCTACGAGCGCGGCTCGATCATGGTGACCTCTAACCTGCCGTTCGATGAATGGACCGAGATATTCGGTTCGGAACGTCTGACCGGGGCATTGCTGGACCGTCTCACCCACCATGTCCAAATTCTGGAAATGAACGGCGAGAGCTATCGCCTCAACGAAAGCCGAAAACGGCAGAAATCCCCAAAAACGCCTGCATAACCACCGAGATAATGGTTGACCCGGTGGGTCCACAGGCACCTCCCACGCTGCTCCGCTCCGCGTAACGCTAAAGCGCTACACGAAGCAGCGCGGGTCCCTCCTATGGACTACCGGGACAACCGGATAAATCTCGCCCGGCATCAGCAAAAGTGGGCCACTTTTACTCCGCCCTAATGGTCTGAATTTACTCCGCCGTTGACAGCTGTCGTCTTGGGGCCAGGTCAAACCGCGACGACGGGAATATCTGATGGTCAGAATTGCCCGGAATTGCTCTAGAGTTCGGGTCGAAGCGGATACTGGACGGCGCCGCCGAAAAAGTCGGCGCCACCCTATCGCCAGAGCCTTCATGTTATTCGCCGCGAAAGACCGCCGGGCGTCTTTCCACGAAGGCGTTTACGCCTTCCTGACCGTCATGGCTAAGACGGATTTCGGCCTGGACTTCCAATTCCCGGCGGAACTGTCTTTCAAACGTATCGCCCTCGATCTCGTCCACCAGGGCCCGGGTTTCGACCAGCGCACGCGTTGGTCCCTTGGCCAACTTGGCAGCCAGTTCCTGGGCTGCGGGCAAAAGCGCGCCGTCATCCAGGCAATCGCTGATCAGGCCCCATTCCAGGGCCGTTTCCGCCGTAATGGGATCATTGGTCATCATCGCCTTCAAGGCCTGGCCCCGGCCGATGATTTGCGGCAGCAGATAGGTGGAGCCGCAATCGGGCACCAGACCAATACGGCTGAAGACCTGAATGAACTTGGCCGAGCGCGCGGCCATCGCAATGTCGCCGACCATGGCCAGGGAAAAACCGGCACCCGCCGCCGTGCCGTTGACCGCCACGATCACCGGTACCCGGGCCGTGCGGATGGCGTTCATCGCGCCGAAATAGCAATCCATCACCGCCTCGACAATATCCACATCGCCAGAGGGGCGGTTGCGCAGATCCTGCCCAGAGCAAAAGCCCCGCCCGGCCCCGGTCAGGATCAAGGCACGGATTTCATTGTCGTTCTCAATCCGCGACAGTGCCTCCTGAACCTCGTACATCATATCGAACGTCAGGGCGTTCAGGGCCTCGGGGCGGTTCAGGGTCAAGGTTGCGACCCGGTCTTGAACCTCGAAGAGTATGTCCTTGAAGCTGCTCATGACGCGCTCCCCTGGTTCAACGGTTTATGCAGGCTGCTTGGTGACCTTGGCGCCGAACAGCGCCTCGATTTCGCTTTCGGAATAGCCGGCCTCGGCCAGAATTTCCGCGCTATGTTCCCCCAACAACGGTTGCAGGCGGCGCACGGTGGAGGGCGTCTTGGAAAACCGCGTTGGCGGATCGGTCATACGCAACTTGCCCTCGGTGGGATGGTCCACCAGGCGCCAGAAGCCCGAAGCATTCAATTGCTCGTTCTCCAACAGCGACTCCTTGGTGTTGACCACCATGGTGGGAATGTTGGAGCCGTCCAACGCGTCCTGCCAATCAGCCGTGGTCCGTGTGCTGACTATCTGGGCCAGGGTGTCGTAAACCTCTTGCGAGTTTTCGATCCGTGTCGCGATATCGGCAAACCGCGGATCGGCGGCCAGGTCCGGGCGGTCGGCGATTTCAAACAGTTTCGCCCAATTGGCATCCGTATAGGGCAGCACTGCTAAATAGCCGTCCTTGGTGGGATAGGGCTTGCGCGCGGTATTGAGCAGGCGCTCATAGCCCATGCCGGCGATCGGCGGCTCGAACGCGGCGCCGTACAGATGCTCGATCATCACATAGTCGACCAGGGTTTCGAACATGGGCACTTCCAGGTACTGGCCGCCGCCGCCGCGTTCCTTGTACACCAGTGCCGACAATATGGATGTGGCCACATTATAGGCGGTGGTCTTGTCGGCGATAATGGTAGGAACGAAGCGCGGTGCGTTCGCCGTTACCGTCTGCAGATCCGCCAGGCCAGAGGCCGCCTGGATGATATCGTCATAGGCGGGGTCATCCGCCATGGGCCCGTCGCTGCGAAAACCATAGGTGGCGCAAAAAATCAGGTCGGGATAGGCGGCGGCGAATTTCTCATATTCCAGGCCGAGCTTTTTGGCCACTTTCGGCCGCATGTTGTGTACGAAAACGTCCGCCGTACCGACGATCTTGAACAACGCCTCGCGCCCGGCCTCTTGCGTGAGGTCAAGCACGACACTACGCTTGTTGCGGTTCGAGGCCAGGTACATGGACGCCATGCCCTCGTTCTTGCGTGGTCCGAGGTTCCGCGTGGTATCGCCGGCGGGCGTCTCGATCTTGATCACGTCGGCCCCCATGTCGCCCAGCATCTGGGTGGCCCAGGGGCCCAGGATAACCGTGGTCAAGTCGACAATACGAATGCCTTCCAATGTTCCCGGCATACTAGGCTAACTCCTCGATTTGTTGCACCACGGCCATCACGTTGCGGGCCTGTTTCAGGTGCGGCATATCCAGCATCTTACCATCTAGACCCACCGTGCCCAGGCCTGGGTTTTGCTCGAACACATCAATCACGCGCTGGGCGTGGGCCACTTCTTCTTCGGAAGGCGTGAAGGCGCGGTTGATGACCTCCGCCTGGGCCGGATGGATCGCGATCTTGCCGAAAAAGCCTGCCCGGCGGTCGCGCAGGCATTCCGCCTCCAAGCCTTCCAGATCACGGAAATCCACGAAGACCACGCCGACCGGTTGCGCGTCAATGGCCCGCGCCGTTGCCAGGCATAATGACTTGGCCATCAAATAAGGGTCGTCATAATCGCCTGTACGAGGGTTGCGGTTGTCCGTGGCGCCAAGGGCGGCGGCCAGATCCTCGCCACCCCAGGTCAAGGCTACCAGGCGGTTGGAGACGTTTTCCAAATAGGTATGGAAGGTCAACAGCGAGGCGGCGGTCTCGGTCGAGACGCAATGGATCTTGGTCGAGCCGAGTTCGATGCCCTCCCGCGCCTCCAGGGCCGAAAGATAATTGGCCATGGTGTTCACGTCGTCTGCCGAATAAACCTTGGGCAGGACGATGCCGTCGGGCGCGCCGGGCATGACGGCGGCCAAATCGGGCAATGAAAGGTCCGTATCCAGCGGATTGACCCGGACCCAGAGTTGCTGTCGGCTACGGTCCGGGCGAGCCAGAAGATAGTCCCGCACCATCTCTCGGGCGATCTCCTGGCGGCTATCGGCAACCGAGTCCTCCAGATCCAAAATCAAGGCATCGGCGGGGTTCTCCTCACCCTTAGCCAGTTTGCGTTCGCTATCTCCCGGCACGAACAGCCAGCTACGGATAATCATGCCGGACGCTTCATGATCAGGCCGGTGCGGACACAATAAGCGATTTCCTTGTCGTCCTGATTAAAGCCGTAGTGTTCGAAGGTGACGATGCCCGTGGTCGGGCGCGACTTGCTCTCGCGCTTGTCCGTAATCTTGGTCACCACATGAACGGTATCGCCGTGAAATACCGGGTTGATGAAACGTACATCGGTCATGCCCAGATTGCCCAATGTCGTCCCCAGGGTGGTGTCGGCGACGGTAACGCCGATCACCAGACCCAGGGTGAAAAGGCTGTTGACGATGCGCTGGCCGAACATGGTTTTTTTGGAAAACTCCTCGTCCAGATGCAGGGGCTGGGGGTTATGGGTCATGGCGCAGAACATGATGTTGTCCATTTCCGTCACCGTGCGGGTGAGGGGGTGGTTGAATTCCATGCCCACCTCGAACTCTTCGAAATAAAGACCGGCCATTTTGCAGGTTCCTTTCCTAGCGGTGTCTAGATGGGCCGAAAAACCGGCAGGACCTGATCGCCTTCGGTGGCCCTGAAGGTCACTTCGACCGCTTGGCCGATGGCCAGACTATCGAAGTCGCAATCGACGATATTGGTCATCATGGTGACGCCTTCGTCCAGCGTGACATAGGCGATAGCGTAGGGCGTCGCGCCCCGCCGCATGACCGAATAGGAATAGATCACACCCTTGCCCGAGGCATCGTACCAAGCCGTATCGCTGCTTGTGCAGAGCGGGCAAATGGCGCGGGGATAGAAGTGCGTTTTGCCACAGGCATTGCATTTCTTCAGCACCAGCTTGCCTGCTTTCGCCGCTGCCCAATAGGCCTCGGTCTCCATGTTGATGCTGGGTTTGGGATAAGTTCTTTCCAAGGCTTGATCCATGGTGGTCATGCGTCGTTCCTTCCTAAAATAACTGTCGAGCTACCCATGCGCGTCGCGATGGAGCCGCCCGTGCCATGCGCCAAGGCAATGGTGCAATCGGGCACCTGAACCTTTGGATGCGCTTCGCCGCGCACCTGGCGTACCGCTTCGATCACCTTGGTGATGCCGCCGCGGTTGTTGGGGTGGTTGTTGCAAAGGCCGCCGCCGTCGGTATTGAATGGCAGCTTGCCGACGCCCGAGATTAGATTGCCGTCGGAGACGAACTTGCCGCCCTGGCCTTTTTCGCAAAACCCAAGGTCTTCCAAGGTTTCCACCACGGTGATGGTGAAGCTGTCGTAGATCGAGACATAGTCGATATCGGCTGGTGTCAATCCGGCCTCGTCAAAGGCAATGGGGCCGGACTTAACCGCGCCCGTGTAAGTCAGATCGACCTGGCCGGCGTTCAGATGCTTAATCGCCTCGCCATGGCCCAGGATCTTGGCGCAACGGTCGCCCAGGGTTTTGGCGACCTCCGGGCTCACCACCACCAAGGCGCCGCCACCATCGGTGATAACGCAGCAATCGAGGCGGTGCAGGGGATCGGTGATGATCGGTGAATTGACCACATCCTCGACCGTGACCACATCGCGCAACAGAGCATGCTCGTTATGCTGGGCGTGATGCGAGGCCGCGACCTTGACCCAGGCCAGCTGTTCCGAGGTGGTGCCGAATTCGTGCATATGGCGCATGGCGGCCATGGCGTATTGGTTTGTCACGACGGGCCTGTAGGGCGCCTCGAAGCCCAGATCCGGCAGGGAGTTGCCATAGTCCCGTGTGCCCAGGGTGGCGACGCCTTCGGCCCGTGGCCGGCCAGCCAGGGTGATCAGAGCGACGGAGCATTTACCCATGGCGATGGCATTCATCGCATGCCCCACATGGATAACGTAAGACGAGCCGCCGGTTTCCGTGCTGTCGGTATACCTGACATCCAGGCCCATGTATTCCGCCATGGACAGCCCGCCCAGGCCGGCCGCATCCCCGGCGCAAAAATAGCCGTCCACGTCGGCCATGGTCAGGCCCGCATCCTGCACGGCGCCAATGGCGGATTCCATATGCAGTTGCGGGATGGTTTTATCTATGGCCTTGCGCGTGGGATGTTCATAGATCCCCGCTATGTAGGCCTTACTCGTTCGGCTCATGGTTATTCCCTATCTTGTGTTGGTGTGATGTTGGTGTGGTGCTGGTTTTTCTCAGTATGATTTCGGCAAATCCAGGGCCTTCTCGGCGAGATAGCTGAGGATCAATTGCGGGCTGACGGGCGCCAGGCGGTGGATCAGGCTTTCGCGCAGATAGCGTTCCACGTGGAATTCCTTGGCATAGCCCATGCCGCCATGGGTCATCACCGCGTTGGTGCAGGCCTTGAAGGTGGCTTCGGCGGCGAGATATTTGCCGGCGTTGGCCTGCAGGCCGCAATCCTGGCCCGCGTCGTACATGCCGGCGGCCTGAAATGCCATCAGATGGGCCGCTTCCAACTCCGCCCAGGACTCGGCCAAGGGGTGCTGGATGCCCTGGTTCATGCCGATGGGCCGGTCGAATACCACCCGTTCGCGGGCATAGTTTGCGGCATGACGCAGCGCGCAACGGCCCAGCCCGACCATGGAGGCCGAAATCAGGATTCGTTCCGCGTTCAGGCCGTGCAGGAGATAGCGGAAGCCCTTGCCTTCCTCGCCGATCAGATCTTCCTTGGGGATGCGCAGATCATCGATGAACATCTCGTTGCTGTCGACGCACTTGCGGCCCATTTTCTCGATCAGCCGGATGTCCACGTGATTGCGGTCCAGATCCGTGTAAAACAGCGACAGCCCATCGATGGGTTTCTTGGTCTCCGACTCATCCTTGGTGCGGGCGATGATCAACATCTTGTTGCAGACCTGCGCGGTCGAGGTCCAGATCTTCTCGCCATTGACCAGATAGTGATCGCCCTTGTCCACGGCGCGGGTTTTCAGGCGCGTGGTGTCCAGGCCCGTGTTGGGCTCCGTGACCGCGAAACAGGCAATGTCCTGGCGTTTGATGATAGGTGGCAGCCATTTTCGCTTTTGTTCTTCCGTGCCGAACACAACGACCGGGTTGAGGCCAAAGATGCCGATAACGATGGCGGCGAAACCCGCATTGCCGGCGCCTGACTCGGTAATCGCCTGGGCCATGATCGCCGCTTCGGTGATGCCAAGGCCGCTGCCGCCGTATTCCTCCGGCATGGCGATGCCCATCCAGCCGTCATCAACCAGGGCCTGGCAGAAATCTTCCGGAAAGATGCCGTCACTGTCCCGTTGCAGCCAGTACTGATCATCAAAGCGTTGGCACAGCTTCATGACACTGTCCCTGATCTGTTGCTGTTCCGGCGTGAAATTCAGGCTCATGGTTTAAAGTCTCCTACTATTTGAGCGGATGTTTATCGTGGCGCGGGGCAACGGCAATGCCGCCTGTCGCCCGGGTGCATTCGGCCGCCGCCTGCCTGACGGCCCGTTCATTGGTCTCGGCATTGGCCCGCATGCGCTCGGACGGACCGGCAATCAACGCCACCGCGGCAACGGTGCCGTCGGAGGCAAAGATCGGCGCCGCCACGCCCGAGGCCCCCGGTATCCGTTCGTCATTGGTCCTGGCAATGCCATTGACGCGGATGGCGGATAAATCGGCTTCCAGTTTGGCGCCGGCGGTAATCGTCGTCTCGGTGAATTTCCGCCGTTGCGTGCTTTTCAGATAGTGCCGCAGGCGTGCGGGATCGAAATGCGCCAGCAAAACCTTGCCCAGTGCGGTGCAATATAACTCCCGCCGTTCGCCAACCGTGACCGCATAGCGAATTGGATTACTGCTTTCGACTTTATCCAGATAGATCGCTAGATCCGCGTCCGGCGCGAGGGCGCCAAGTACGGCGGTTTCTCCAGTTGCCGCGACCAGATCCGCCAGGATCGGCCGGGCCAAGACGATCAGTTCGCGCCCGGCGATGGCCCGCATGGCCAGGGACAGGAACCTCGGGCCCAGGAAGTACCGCCCCGTCGCGTCGCGGGCCAGGCAGCCTTCCGCCGTAAGACCCGCCAGCAATCCGACCAGACTGGTCTTGGGCGCACCGGTATCAAGGGCCAGGTCCGAAAGTGTGGCGCCATTCTCGGCGTTTGCCAGTGCTTCGAGCATGGTTACAATTCGGCCAACCGATTGCGGTCCGCTCCGTACATTGAGCGGAGATGACTTTGCCGCATGGTTTGCTTCTGTCATGTCCGCTTTCGGTGCCGCCGGTCGGCGTGGCAAATGGTTTGCGTATATTCGTACGTGATACGAATATCGATACTTCGGGCACGTGGCGGAGTCAATAACGGGCTTGGATTTCGTCGCCCGTATATCAAGCGGAATGTCGAAACTGCTTGCAAGTTTTCAGCCAATGGTCATCAAAATGAGCAAAATTTGGCGAATCGGTTTATGCCGCCGATCAGGACCGATCAAGACATATGCTTATGCAAGATAGCCGTTTGGCGCCCCTGGCCGCTTCGCCGGTAGACCGTTAAAGGCAAAAAAGAAGCCCGGAAATGCAAGATTTCCGGGCTAGTCTAACAGGGAGGCTTCACGTCTTGGGAGACGCTAGACAAACCACCTCTACACGGGGGGGTGTGAGAGGGTTTGCCGAGAATGCTGCGTCGCAACATTCTGATATTAAACTTAGGGAGTGGGGGCGGAGTTCGCCACTGAAAGTTCTGCATATTAGGTATGCGTTAAACGCATGGCTTTGCCATGGTCAGAACTGCCACTGTCGAACCTGCTCTTCAAGAAAATCTCGGAACACCCCGATTCTCTTCGTATTTCGCAGTTCTTCGGGATAAACGAAAAAAGCATCCGTGGTGGGCCCATCTACCTCCGGTAGGATGCGTTGCAAGGGTCTATCGGGAGTGATCATATAATCGGGAAGAGCGCCGATCCCCATGCCGCTTTCAATCGCCAGCAGCAGGCCGTAAATATTATTGACCTGCAATATCGTACTGCGTGGCCGGCCATGGGGCTTGAGGCCAACCGTGCAGGGCCAATTAACATTCCGCAAGGTGGTGGGGGCATGGTCGCCGTAGGCGATCAAGGGGCAATCGTCCAGATCGTCGATACCGTGCGGCGTGCCGTGGCGCTCCAGATACTTGGGCGAGGCATAGAGGCGAGAATGCACCGTGAAAAGCCGTTTCTTGATCAGATCCGGTTGCCGCGGCTCGGTTATTCGGATGGCTACATCGGCCTCGCGCATGCCAAGATCCAATTCCCGGTCATCGCAGATGATGGAGAGGCGGATATCGGGGTAAAGCGCCAGAAAATCATGGGTCCGCGGCGTCAGCCAGGTCGAGCCCAAACCCACCGTGGTGGTGATGCGCAGATCGCCGGCAGGGATATTCTTGCTATCCGTGAGGCGGGCGCGGACGGCGGCCAGTTTGTCGAACACCTCGTGTGCGGCGCGGTACAGCAAATCGCCATGTTCGGTGGATTCCAGGCCGCGGGCGTGGCGGTGGAACAGCTGCACGCCAAGCTCTTCCTCCAAGGCGGAGATCTGCCGGCTGACCGCCGATTGGCTGAGGTTTAGATCTTCGCCGGCATGGGTAAAGCTGCCTGCCAGGGCAACGGCATGAAAGACCCGCAGCTTATCCCAATCCATATGTTATTCAGCCGCCTCGGCTGCTCCATCTTTCCCATCTTCACCATCAACTTGGGCGCCCAGGAAACGTTCGACCTCCAACGCCGCCATGCAGCCGGTGCCGGCGGCGGTCACGGCCTGGCGATAGATCTTGTCCTGCACATCGCCGGCGGCGAATACGCCGGGTACCTTGGTGGCGGTGCTGTCGGGCGCGGTCAGCAAATAGCCCTCGTCATCCATCGCCAGCTTGCCCTTGAACAGCTCGGTCTGGGGGACATGGCCAATGGCCACGAAGACGCCATCGACAGGCAGATCACTGATGGCGTCGGTCTTCACGTTGCGGACCCGGGCACCGGTCACGCCGGGGGGCATATCATCGCCCAGAACCTCTTCCAGCACGTGATCCCACAAAACCTCGATCTTTTCGTGGCGCAGCAAGCGTTCCTGCAGGATTTTTTCCGCCCGCAAGCTGTCCCGGCGATGGATCAGCGTGACCTTGGAGGCGAAATTTGTCAGATACAGCGCTTCTTCCACCGCCGTATTGCCGCCACCGATGACGCAGACTTCCTTGTCGCGGTAGAAAAAGCCGTCGCAGGTAGCGCAGGCGGAGACCCCAAAACCTTGATATTTCTGCTCCGTCTCCAGCCCCAGCCAGCGCGCCTGGGCGCCGGTGGAGATCACCAGAGTGTCGGCGGTATAGATATCGCCACTGTCGCCCGTGCAACGCAGCGGCCGGGCCGCTAGGTCCACATCGGTAATGATATCGTGAATGATATTGGTGCCGACCGCCTTGGCCTGCTCCTCCATCTGCTGCATCAGCCAGGGGCCCTGGATGACTTCGGCAAAGCCCGGATAGTTTTCCACGTCCGTGGTGATGGTCATCTGCCCGCCCGGTTGCAGGCCATGTACCATCATCGGCTTCAGACCCGCGCGGGCGGCGTAAATGGCGGCGGTACAGCCCGCTGGACCGGAACCAAGTATCATGACACGGCTATGATGGGTCTGCGACATTCCGCACTCCTAAAACAACAACAACCTGAGTTTGCGATTTGACCAGCCCCAGCAATAGGCCTGATCCATGCTATGTATGGCGTCACCGGACCAGCTTCAAGTCAGGCGGCTGAATTACTCTTGCCTGCAAGTAATTCATCTATCCGTGCGGCGATCTTAGCAACGTCATTCGCTGGCTGGTACCGCCAATCTTCCAGTTTGCCCAGGAATGGCCGGGTATAGCCGGCTTCCTGCATGCTGGCGTGGAATTCATCGAACTTGCGGTTGCCGCCCGCCAGATGGACCACGTGCACCGGTTTGCCGGTGGCGCAGGCCTCGGTGACCATATTTACCGAATCGCAGGTCACGATGATGGCATCCGCCAGGCCCAGATAGCCAAAATATGGATTGGCGCCGGCAAAATCCCAGACCACCGCCGGCAGATCATCCAGGGCCGTGCGCAAGGCCTTGATATTTGCCGCGCCTGTGCGCCGGGACGGGGTTACCGCCAGTCCGACACCCGCCTCCAGGCACAGCGCGCGCAGTTGTTCCGCCAGGGTTGCGATGATCCCGGGGGTCAGTTGATAACAGGCATTGCTGCCGCCGATCAGCACCGCCACCAGGGGCCGGGGCAGATGTGCCAGTTGCGGGGCAAACTCGGCCGCCGCCTCTGACAAGCGGGCCGATGTGATGCGGTGCAGGGATGCCTCGCTCTCCACCACGTTGGGCCCGTGCAAATGGTCATGGCGGGGCGGGGCCACCAGATCGAAGGCGGATAGCCTGGTTTGCGGGTTTTGCACATGCACGATAGTGGTGGCACCGCCGCTTTGCCGTTTGACCCACAGCGCATAAGGCACGGCGCGGCGGCCGCAGGAGATCAACAGATCCGGCCAAGGGGCGGCAATGGCATCGCTGTCATCGCCCAGGGCGGCCAGCGGCCAGGGCCACCAGCCCGGCGGCAGCCAGGTCCACGGCGCCCGCGGCCGAACCTGCTTGACCGTGAAGGGCAGGCCTACCGCTTCAGCCAACGCGACGGCCTGGTTCTCCATACCGGCATGCCCTGGGGTCACGACCCAGCAAGTTCCCGCTGCATTGGAAGGTTTCGTCATCATGGGTAATCTTTTGTGCCAAATCAGAAGCGGTTGTGAAATATTGTTGCGTGGGTAATATTATTGCGCGGACCACCCTATTACCACATGTGGTCCGGATGGAGGATATTCCGCCTGTGCCAAAGGTAAAGCTGGACGCGATCGACCGCCACATATTGGAACAGTTGCGCGATGAAGGCCGCATCACCAATGTGGAACTGGCCCGCCGCGTCGGCATTTCGGCGCCGCCCTGTCTGCGCCGGGTCAGGGCCCTGGAACAGGCCGGCCTGATCCGTGGCTACCATGCGGACCTGAATGGCGAAGAACTCGGCTATGGCCTGGCGGTGTTCGTCTGGATCGGACTGGACAGCCAGCACGAAGATGATCTCTCCGCCTTCGAGCAGCGCATGGCGAAACTGCCCATGATCCGGGAATGCCACATGCTGACAGGCGAGGCGGATTTCATCCTGAAAGTCGTGGCGCAGGATTGGGACGCCTGGCAGAGTTTTCTGACCACGGAACTGATCGCGGCGCCCAACGTCGCCTCGGTCAAGACCGCGCCAGTGCTGCGGCGCTCGAAAGTCGAATTCGGCGTACCCCTGGATGGCGTCGGCGAAAATTAAGCTGTGCTGGTTTTCGAGACATTTGTCCCGCGAGCGCCCATATTATAGACAGCAATAGTTTATTCATCCGATTGCCGGATAATCGGGGTCATGACCATGGATCAACCCATCATTGCGGCGCGGGAGCAGGCGGAACCGCCTGTATTGGGCCGCTCGGCGCGCCATTTGATGCTGCTGTTGGGTTTGGTATGCACGGCGGTGGGCATTGCCGGTCTTATTCTGCCGCTATTGCCGGGCACGGTGTTTTTATTGATTGCCGCCTGGGCCTTTTCCCGCTCGTCCGAACGGCTGCACCTGTGGTTGTTCCATCATCCGCGCTTTGGCCAGACGATCCGTGAATGGCATTATTACCGGGCGATCCCTACAGGGGCCAAGCTGGCGGCCATTACCATGATGTCGGGCTCGTTCATTTATGTCGCCATGACCTACCGCGATGACTGGCTGATCACCGCCCTGGTTGGCGCCACCCTGGCACCCGTCGCCATCTGGATCGCCACACGTCCCAATGCTGAACGAGGCCGGGGCGCATCATAGGCCGCTGGAACCGAGTTCCGCTATGTCTCCAGATCCGGGGCGATATTGCGCAGCGGTGGACGCTCCCCATCGAATGAAATCGGCAGACCGGTCAGGGCGATGCCCTGGCCCGTATCCTGCATGATCCCCAGGGCCTTGGTCTGCGGATGGGCGACGACCTCGCCGGCATGCTGGATCGGCGCATTGGGCACGCCGACATGATCCAGTCGTTGCTGCCAATGGGCCCTGGGCTCGGTCTTGAAGATCGGCATCAACATGGCGTTCAAGGCTTCGCGGTTGTTGGACCGGGCCGGATTGTCGGCAAAGCGTGGATCGTCCAGCCATTCATCGTGCTGCAATTCCCGCGCCAGGTTGGCGAACAGCCGGTCGTTAGAGGCAGCGACGATCAGATAACCGTCGGCGCAATCATAGGCCTGATAGGGCGCGATGCCGCGCACGCCGGAGCCGTGGCGTTTCGGCGGCACCCCGGTGACCTGGACGTCCGCCGTGTAATAGGCACTCCAACCCAGCGCGGTTTCGTATAGCGAGGTGTCGATGACGCCGCCCTTGCCGCTTAAGTTGCGGCGGTTCAGGGCGGCCAGAATGCCGATCGCGCACCACATCCCCGTGCCCATGTCGACGATCGAAACACCCGCCCTGACCGGCGCCTGGCCCTCTTCGCCGGTCACCGCCATGATGCCGCCAAAGGCCTGCATCAGGGCATCGAAACCGGGTCGTTGAGCCAGAGGCCCCTTGGCGCCAAAGGCCCAGAGATTGCAGTAGATCAGTGCCGGATTATCCCGGCACATAGCCTCCGCGCCCAGGCCCAGCTTGTCCGCCACGCCGGGGCGTAGGTTTTGCAGCACCACATCCGCATCTGCATTGATGCGCCGGCGCAGCGCGGCCAGGGCTTCCGGATCCTTGAAATCGACGGTGATCGAGGATTTGTCCCGATTGATGGCCTGAAATACCGTTGCCGCCTCGCGCCAGAAAGGCGGGCCCCAGTGCCGGGCATCATCGCCGCCATCCGGCCGCTCCACCTTGACCACGTCGGCACCCAAGGCGGCCAGAATCCAGGTGCCATAAGGGCCCGAAACATTGCTGCCCAGTTCGATCACCCGAATACCGGCCAATGGAAGCGGTTGGGTGGGAAGGGATTGGTTCATACTCTATACTCCAGGGCAGATTCCAAGCCGCCTTTTCCCATGTCCTATCTTCCGACCCTTAGTCCCGCCCGGTTGGCAGATCCCGGAAGGCGCCTTCCTTGTCCAGGCGCACATCCTGCGGCAGGCCCAGGATCCGTTCGGCGATGATGTTGCGCAGGATTTCGTCGGTGCCGCCCGCGATGCGGTAACCGGGCGATGACATGGTGCCGGTCTGAAACAGACCGTCCATGGCGACTTCTTCGGGATCGGTCATGATGCCCACCATCTCCTGCATCTCCATGCCGAAGAACGAGATATCCTGGTACTTGCTGGCCGAGACCACTTTGTTGATGGAGCTTTCCGGCCCCGGCGTCTCGCCCCGCGACATTGCCGTCATGGTGCGGAAATGGGAATTCTTCAAACCCTGCTGGCGCACATACCAATCCGCCAGGCGATCGCGCACCATGGCGTTATCCAGGGCGGGGCCGTCTTCCAGCTCGGTCTCGCGGACTAGGTTGAAAACTTCATCGAAATCAGGCGGCGGCGCGATACCGACCGCGAAGCGTTCGTTCATCAAGGTGGTCAGGGATACTTTCCAGCCGTCGCCCACCGCGCCCAGGCGTTGGCTGTCGGGGATGCGCACGTCGGTGAAATAGACCTCGTTGAAGTTGGAGGCGCCGGACATTTGCTTGATGGGGCGGACTTCAACGCCGCGCGATTTCATGTCCAGAAAAAAGAACGTCAGGCCCTTGTGCTTGGGCACATCGAAATCACTGCGGGTGACCAGGATGGCGTAGTCCGAGAACTGCGCGCCCGAGGTCCAGATTTTCTGTCCGTTGATGATCCAATCATCGCCATCTTTTTCGGCCCGCGTGCGCAGGCCGGCCAGATCGGAGCCGCCGGCGGGTTCCGAGAACAGCTGGCACCAGATTTCCTCGCCGTGCAGCGCAGGTGTGGCATAGCGCTGTTTCTGCTCTTCCGTGGCATAGGCCAGCATGGTGGGGATGCACATGCCCAGGCCGATTTCGTAAACCCCACGCGGGGCAATGAAATTGCCTTCTTCCAGGTTGTAAATCACCTGCATGATGGGGGAGAGGCCTTGCCCGCCATATTCCTTTGGCATGGTAATGCCGGCGAAACCGGCCGCCGCCTTCTTGGCCTGCCAGACCCTGGCCCCGGCCAGGATCGCATCCTTGTCGGCCCCGCCGGCCATGTTGAGATTGCCGCCGCTTTTAGGTACGGCATGTTCTTCGAGAAAACTGCGCGCCTTGGCGCGGAATGCAGCTTCTTCCGGGGTGTCGTTAAAATCCATGATGTCTATTCCTTACGCTGCATTTCGTCGCTCGAGGGCCCGGATCAGGCGGTCTTTCCACCTGCGTTGGCTGCCCAGAACTAGGGCCAGTTGCCGCGAGCGGCGATAGTAGAGATGGCAATTGAACTCCCAGGTGAAGCCCATGCCGCCATGGATCTGGATGTTCTCTTTCGCGGCGAAATGATAGGCCTCGTTGCCCGAAACCCGCGCCGTGGCCGCCGCCACCGGCAGTTCCGCCGCATCCGTCGAAAGCGCCCAGGCGCCGTAATAGCTGTTCGAGCGGGCCAGTTCGATCTGAATATACATATCCGCCAACCGGTGCTTGATGGCCTGATAACCGGCTATGGGCCGGCCAAAAGCAAAGCGGCCCATGGCATATTCCTTGGCCATTTCCAAACAAGCCTGGGCGCCGCCGATTTGTTCGAAGGCGATCAGCACGGCGGCCCGGTCCTGGATCCGTTCCAACAGGGGCCAGCCGTCGTCGCCAAGTTTCTCCGCCGCTGCATCCTTAAAGGTCAATTTGGCCTGGCTGCGTGTCGGGTCCATGGTCGCGACCATCTCACGTTCTACGCCGCTGCCGTTCAGATCGACGATATAAAGCCCGACCGTGCCGCCATCACGGGCCACGACAATGGCCCGGTCGGCGATATCACCGTCGGCGACGGGGATTTTCGCGCCCGACAGCTTGCCGTTGCTGACCGCCGCCGCGATGTTCTTCTCCGTGGCGGGTTGGGGCCCCTCTGATAATGCCAGACACCAGATGGCCGCACCCGTGGCCAGGTCCGGCAAATAACCCTGTTTCTGTTCCTCGCTGCCCGCTGTCAGCAACGCCTCGGCACCGAGATAGACCGACGAGGCGAATGGCGTCGGGGCCAGGGCGCGGCCAAGTTCCTCGGCAATAACGCAGAGTTCCAGATGGCCCATGCCGCCGCCGCCGTATTCTTCGGGAATGGCGGCGCCAATCCAGCCCATATCGCCGAATTGCTGCCACAAATCCCTGTCGAAAGGCTGCTCGTCCTCCAGGGTCTGACGGACGACTTCAGGTGGTGATTTATCCAGCAAAAACCGCCGTGCCTGATCCCGCAACATGCGTTGATCATCGTCGAATTCAAAATTCATGACGCCCGTCCACTCCCAATCAAAGCTACTTATCCAAAGCCATCAAATCGGAGTTTCCCCCCAGCCGTCAAGCCGCTTTAACGGCAACTAGATTTTAGGGATGGTTAACCATACGGACCTATAACGAATTGATGGAACAAATTGATCCACAGGCGCAGTTCGAGGGCGGCAACAATGCCCTGGCGCAAGGCCGGCCAGGCGATGCGGTGGCGTGCTACCGCAAAGCCCTGGAGGCTGCCCCCAATGTGGTCGAAATCCATCACAATCTAACCGCCGCCCTGGCGCAGCTGGGGCGTAGCGGCGAAGCCGTGGAGGTGGCCAAGCTTGGCCTCACCCACCGGCCTGATTATGCCCCCCTGCATGTGGCGCTGGCCAATTTGCTAGACCATGAGGGTGACCGCGAAGCTGCCCGCCGCCACTATACCGAAGCCCTGCGCCTGGATGGCAATTCAGCTGCCGCCTGGTCCGGATTGGCCGGGGTGCTGATGGCTGATGGGTCTTATGAAAACGCATCACATAACTATCGTAAAGCATTGTCATTAAATAAAAATAATCCAGTGTCTATGAATAATTTGGCGATATGCCAGCTCAACCTGGGCCGCCAGCATGATGCCCTGGCGCTGTATCGCGATCTGGTCGTGCTGAACCCTGATCTGGGCGGTGTGCACAATAATCTGGGCCAGGTCCTGCAAGGCCTGGGCCGTCATGATGAAGCGGTAGATGCCTTTCGCCAGGCCTTGGCGCTGGATCAGACGATCGACAATCTGGCACCGTTCCTGATGCAATCCCTGATGTATCAATGCGCCTGGGATGATCTGGGAGAGATCAAGGACCGGGTCCTGGCGGAGACGCGGCGGCGCCTGGCCGATAACCAGCCGATCACGGTGCAGCCGTTTTCCCTGGCCGGGACGGATGCACCGGCGGATTTACGCTTGGCCGCGGCGCGGTCATATTCCGCTTATTGTGGCGCCAACGTCACGGCACTGCGCGACCGCCTGGCGTTTACCTATGCGCCCGCGACATCGGCGCGGCTGCGGATTGGCTATATCTCGCCGGATTTCCGCAGCCACAGCGTCGCAACCGCTTTTAAGGATCTGATCGCCGGGCATGACCGGGACGGTTTCGAGTGGTTTGCCTACGCCATCGGCCGCGAGCAGCGGGACGGGACCACCGATTATTTCCAGGCCCAGTTTGATCACTTCAATGATTTCAAGGATTTGGATCTGGAGCAATCGGCCCGCCATATCCACGGTGACCGCCTGGATCTATTGGTCGATCTGTCCGGTTTCACCCGTCATTCCGCCCTGGAAATTCTGGAAACCCGGCCAGCGCCCGTGCAGGCGCATTATTTAGGCTATGGTGCCACTTTGGGCGCCGATTGCGTGCAGTATCTGGTCACGGATGCAGTCCACACGCCGCCCGAACTGGCGGCGTACTGTTCCGAGGCCGTGGTTTATCTGCCCGATAGTTTCATGGCCACGTCCCGGCCCGAAATCGCCGCTGCGTTGCCTGATCGAGCCAGCCAGGGCCTGCCCGAAGACGGCTTTGTCTTCGCCAACTTCAATGCCCATTACAAATTTGATCCCGAAACCTTTGCTCTGTGGCTGGATCTGCTGGAAGAGCTGCCCGGCAGTGTGCTGTGGCTGTTGCGGGGGGGCGACGGCGCCATGGCCAATCTGCGGGCTACCGCCGCCGCCAGGGGGATCGCTATCGAGCGTCTGATCTTTGCCCCGCGCGCCAGCCATCCGGAACATCTGGCCCGGCAGTCCCTGGCGGATTTGAGCCTGGATTGCCGCCATCATGCGGGCGGCGTCTCGACCCTGGATGCTTTATGGTCCGGTCTGCCCGTGCTCTCGATCGCGGGCGACAACCAATCCGCACGTACCGGCGCCTCGATCCTGGGGGCGGCGGGCCTGGGCGAACTGGCCGTCGCATCCCTGGCGGATTATCGCGCCATGGCCTTGCACCTGGCCCATGATCCCAGCGCCTTGGCGGATTTGAAGGCGCGCCTGCGGACCAATATGGCTACCGCGCCGCTGTTTGATACGGCCCGTCTGGCCCGGCATCTGGAGGCCGCCTACAGGGAAATGGTGCGCCGTTACCGCGCGGGCGAGGCGATAGGTTCCTTTAGCGCCGCCCAGGTCCTATGATAACAGCCCTATGATACCGCGAAATAACCGGTAGAAGTCAGCTAGAGGGTTTGTTGCCATGGATTTGACGGAACGTCTGGAAAAACTGTACGCCAGCGCGGTGTATGATGTGATGAACGCCATGGGACACGCCAATTGCGTGCTGCCCCACGGCATCAATGCGCTGGACCCCAGCCACCGCCTGGCGGGCGAAGTGGAAACCATGAACGGCGATTATGGCGAGGGCAAGGATGAGGGCGAGACCCTGCTGGCCTGGGCCACGGTGCTGTCCAAGGCGCCCTCAGGCAAGGTGCTGATGTGCCAGCCTAATACCTATGAAGTGGCCCTGATGGGTGAGTTATCGGCGGAAACCCTGAATTACCGTGGCGTGCGCGGCTATATCGTCGATGGCGGCTGCCGCGATGTGCCGTTTCTGTTGCAGAATGATTTTCCGGTGTTCTGCCGTTTCAACACGCCCAAGGATATCTGCCGGCGCTGGGTCGCTGAAAGCATGGGGGAACCCATCGATATCGGTGGCGTGACGATTTCCAGCGGTGATTATGTGTTGGCCGATATCGACGGTGTGGTGATCATCCCAAAGGATATGGTGGCAGAGGTCGTTGCCAAGACGGAAGCCGTCGCCTCCACGGAAACCGCCATGCGTGACGCCATCCTCGGCGGCATGGACCCGGTCGATGCCTACAAAAAATTCGATACATTTTGAGCATTGATGAACTTGAGTGTAGATGAACCGCCGCCGGTAGATCCCGGCCATTTGCAACCGCGTCTTGTCGGCGTCTTCAATTGGCGCGGTATCTGGACCCTGTATGCCAAGGAAGTACAACGTTTCCTAAGGATTACCATGCAGTCCATCGTGGCGCCGGTGGTGACCACATTGTTGTTTCTGGCGGTCTTTTCCCTGGCCTTTGGCGAACGCAATGTTCTGGGCGGCGAGGTGCCGTTTGAGCGTTTCCTGGCGCCGGGCCTAATCATGATGGCGATCGTGCAGAACAGTTTCGCCAACAGTGCCTCGTCGCTGCTGCTCTCGAAAATACAGGGCAATATCGTTGATCTGATGATGCCGCCCCTGGGGCCGGGGGAGTTGAATTTTTGCTTCGCTTTCGCCGCCGCGACCCGGGGCGTGCTATGCGGTAGTGCGGTGGCCCTGGGCATGGTGTTTTTCGTCGATATCAGCGTGACCCATGTCTGGCCGATCATCTTTCATGGCGCGGCCGCGGGGTTGTTGCTGGGGCAGATCGGCATCACGGCGGGCATTTGGGCCAATAAATTTGATCACATGGCCACGGTGACCAATTTCGTCATCACGCCCCTGGCGTTTTTGTCGGGTACATTTTATTCCATCGAGCGGCTGCCCGAACCCTGGTTCGCATTGAGCCAGATAAACCCGTTCTTCTATATGATCGACGGCTTCCGCTACGGCTTTATCGACCATGCGGATGGCGCTTTGGCTGCGGGAGTCGGCATCATGATCGGCCTGAACGCGGTCATGTGGATCAGCAATTACCTGATCCTGCGCAGCGGTTATAAGTTGAAGTCATAGTGCGTGATTAGGTGCCGCCATGGTCAAGTCAGGCGCATTTGCCGATGCGGCACCAACGGATGTACGGGGCAGGGGCCGTAATTGAGACGAATTTGTTCCAAAAATAACCAATTGTGAGTAAGGCATTTCATTTCTTGGACATTTCCCAAACCCTGGCCTATTCTACTTCCTTAAGTATGGGATAATCTTCACGTCAATTGGGCGGAGTATTTGTATCCCGGTTTGTTGCTTGCGTACCCCCAAGAAAAATTCATCAGGGAGATAAACTATGAAGAAATTTGCCTTCGCCGCATTGGCGACCGCGGCTGTCGTTGCCTTTGGCGTCACCGGCGCCCAAGCAGCGCAAAAGTTCATCACCATCGGAACCGGCGGTCAGACCGGCGTCTACTATCAAGTGGGCGGTGCGATCTGCAAGCTGGTCAACAAGGGAACCAAGAACCACAATATCAACCCCCATTTCCCAGATGAACTCGTTAATCGATGCCCTGAGATGGAGATTATGCTATAAGAATCAATATGTTGAGG
>ENA-OREN01002052-OREN01002052.1-marine-metagenome-genome-assembly--contig:-NODE-2052-length-21631-cov-3.777118_pt1 | contig 21631 bp, 21 predicted proteins | sample MGYA00248624_ERZ508555 | MGnify/ENA primary metagenome ERZ508555 (study PRJEB26222, sample SAMN06267773) | marine metagenome | isolation source: Saanich Inlet, British Columbia, Canada | place...
ATATACAAATATGAGGGAAATAGAAGTATTAACAAGGAGACCGAGGTAGCAATTTATAACACCTTGAGAAAGGATTACTACATAATACTAATAGATGAATTAGAAGATGGAAGATTTAATTTTAAGATTTATATTAACCCATGGGTATCACTCTTATGGATTGGAAGTCTTATATCAATTTTTGGTGGAATAATTATGATAATTAGGAGGAAAGATTAATGCTAGAAACAATAGTAGTTATATTAATAACATTAACATCCTTAAGCTATCTTTTTTACCCATTCGTTCAATCGAAATCACAAGTCAAACAAGTAGATTGGGATAATTGAGATTATGAGATTCGTTTTTTTTCTTCTGCTATTTTTGGTTCCTTCTTCTGCTATAAGCATAGAGGAGAATCTTACTTCTCTTGAGAATCTTTTTATAGAAAAGAGATGTATCACTTGCCATGTTGTTGGGCGAGGAAAGTTTGTTGGACCAGATCTTTATAATGCATTAGACAAGTACTCTGAAGAAGAAATACTTCAATGGATTAAGAACCCTCAGTCAATTTATAAGAAGTATTCTAAAATGCCAATTAATGATGGATATCCACCTATGCCTTATTTGAATGTAGATAGCTTTGAAGCAAAGAGGCTCTTAGACTACTTAAAAAGAACTAAGGATTTAGTAAGAAAGAATTCAAGAGTAAGAATATCGGGAACTATCAAGAACTTTAGTGACAACAAATTGCTAGATTCACAAGAAGTTCAGCTTGAATATGTAATGGCAGACAAAGTAAAGAATATTAAGAAACAAATTACAAATGATGGGAATTTTATCTTTGATAATTTAATTGGGAATATAGCATATAGAATAAAAATCTTTTATGATGGGATAGAGTATTCTACAGATAAATTCTATTTCTTGCCTAGAGAACATAATAAGTCAGTAGATTTAACGGTTTATGATTCAACGCAAGAGATTAAGAATTTAAAGGTTAATTCTTCTCATTTAATAATAAGTTATGATGAAGATTCTGAATCCCTAGTCATTGCCGAGATTATTAATGTTGAAAATCAATCTAGAAACATATTTATAGGATCAAATAATTTTACTGATAAAGTCAGAAAAATAAATTCATACGCTTTGTTCTCTGGAATAGAAAACCTAGATTTTCCTCACAGAAGCAAGGAAACCTTTATAGTTTCCATGGTAAATGTAATTGATACTTTGCCTATGCCACCTGGAGACAGAAGAATTGTATTAACTTATGCAAAAAAACTTAGTTTGTTCTCGACTACTATTTCAAAGGTTTTTTTAAATGATATATCGAACCTAACTATAATTGTTCCAGAAAATAAGCTTTCCTTTTCCATAAGTGGACTGGAGTATATTAAAAAAGAAGCTGATATAAAAGAGTTAGTCGACAATCAGTATAGTACTTATTCCATTAGCAATATAACGAAAGGACAAGAGATTAAATTGACATTTACAAAATATGATCTTTTCTTCAACACAAAGACTATGATAGGAATCATATTTATCCTTTTTATAGTAGGAATATTCTTATTTAAAAGATTTAAAGAAACTTAGACGAATGATAAGCCTTGCTAGGCCATTAGCTTTAAATAAGGAGTTAAGAAGTGCAGACTAGTTTAGTTATCCCTATGCTTAAGATAAGAGCAGTGCTAGATCTAAGGATAGTGCTTCCTAAAGACAGGTCTATAAAGCCATTATTATTTGCCAAAGTAATTTCTTCTTTAGTAAAGCCACCCTCAGGCCCAATTATTATAGATACATTTTCAGCTGGTTTAAAAAACTCTTTTGTAATTCTGTTAACACTGTTTTCATAGAAAATAATCTTTAAAGCAGAATTATTCAAACTAAATATGTCTTGATAGGCAACAGGTTCCGATATCTTCATAATGTCAGTTCTTCCACATTGTTTTGTTGCTGTCTTAATAATCTCAAGCCACCTTTGTTTTACTTCATTTGACCTTTTTATAGTTCTTCCAGATATTACAGGAATAAATTCTTTTACTCCAAGTTCTACAGATTTTTCTATAATATCTTCTATGGATTTACCCTTGGGTATAGATTGATAGACTGTAATGTTTGGCTCGTTTCTATTCTTCATTGGACGTAAATATTGGACTTGTACAATCATAAAAGTTTTTTTTATCTCAAGAATCTTACAAAAAAATTCATTTTCTTCTATATCGAAAATCAAAATATTGTCATCAGCTCTATGTTTTAGGACTACGATACAGTGATGAAAGTTCTTCCCATCAACTTTAATTTCTTCATCTTTCTTGATTTTCTTGTCTATAAAGAATCTATTCATTTTTTATTATATTTTACAATTTCAGCTAAAAGATTATCAATAGTGAATTTCTTGCACACTAGATGTGCTTTAATCCCATACCTAGAAAGTCTTTTAGCGGTTATAGGACCTATAGCTACGAACCTCGTCTTACTATTTAACCTTACTTTCTTTGGAGTTGTATATTTAAAGAAGTTGTCAACAGTTGACGAGCTTGTAAAAGTGATAAAGTCAATATTTACTCCATTTATTTTAGCCTGAATATCTTTTTTATCTTGATTCGTAGGTATTACAGTATCGTAGATTTTAACTTCTTTAACATTATTGCCAATTTTTTTCAGTCCTTGGACGAGAGTATCTCTTGCCATAGATGCTCTAGGAATAAGTATTTTAGAGTTATTGATTCTTAATTTTTCAAAGGAGTCTAGCAAGCCTTCCGCTGTAAATACAGTAGGAGTTAAGTCAACTTTTAAGTTTAACCTTTTCAAAGCCCTTCCAGTTTCAGATCCGATAACCGCAATCTTTAAATTCCCAAGTTTTCTTATATCTTTATGTATTTTAATAAACTCATTAAAGAATATCTCAACGCCGTTGACACTTGTAAAAACAAGCCATTCGTAGCTATTGATATCTTTTAGACCCAGTTTAGCAAGGTTAGAAGGTCTAGGCTTTATTTCTATCGTTGGTATTTCTATAGGGTTACCACCCAGTTCGATTATTTGCTTTGATAATACACTTGCGTTCTTCCTTGCCCTTGTCACAATAATATTTCTTCCAAATAAAGGTTTTTTTTCAAACCACGTTAGTTTTGATCTCATCTTGCAGACATCACCAATTATGATTATCGAAGGTGACTTAATACTGTTGATTCTTATTGTTTCATGAATGTTTTCAAAGTTCCCTACTACAGTTTTTTGATTAGAATATGTACCCCAGTTTATTGCCGCAATAGGTGTTTTTTTAGACATTCCATTTTGGACTAAGCGATTTATGTTTCTTTTAAGGTTTTTTGTCCCCATTAAAAAAATAATTGATTTCATTTTTGACAGTGCTGACCAATCAATTGAGGACTTACCTTTTCCAGGATCTTCGTGACCTGTCACAATTGCCAAGGTACTTGTCAGATCTCTATGCGTAACCGGAATACCTGCATAAGCTGGAACTGCAATTGCGGATGTAACTCCCGGCACAATTTCAAAATTAACTTTATTCTTTTTAAGTTCTTCTGCTTCTTCTCCACCTCGTCCAAACAGGAATGGGTCACCACCTTTCAACCTGACAATTTTCTTATACCCTTTTTGCGCTAGCAGGATAAGCTTCTTGTTTGTTTGCTCTTGACTTAATGCCTTAAATCCTAGTCTTTTTCCAGCGTTTATAAGTTTACAACTCTTTTTTGCTAGTGTAAGAAAGTAGGGATTACTTAAGTAATCGTAAACAATAACATCAGCTTCTTTAATTAATTCTAACCCTTTTACTGTTAATAGTCCCGGGTCTCCAGGACCAGCACCAACTAGATATACACAACTTTTCATTAATAGAAAGAAAACCAAAAACCACTAAAAAGTCAATTGATTTATATCAGTTACAATTAAAAGGTGAACAAAAAGTTTAAAATTAAGACATCTTTTAAGCCCAATGGCGACCAGCCAGAAGCAATTTCGAAATTAACCATAAACATACGACATGGAGTTAAAGAGCAAACTTTGCTGGGTGTAACAGGGAGTGGAAAAACTTTTACGATTGCAAATGTAATAGAGAATATCAGTAGACCCACAGTTGTTATGGCGCACAATAAGACGTTAGCTGCTCAATTATATGAAGAATTCAGGCAGATTTTTCCAGATAATGCCGTTCATTATTTTGTTAGCTACTATGATTATTATCAACCCGAAGCATATATACCTTCATCTAATACTTATATTGCGAAAGATTCACAAATTAACGATCATATTGATCAACTTAGACATGCTGCTACAAGTGCACTTTTTAACAGACGGGACGTTATTATAGTTTCGAGTGTCTCATGTATTTATGGAATAGGGTCTCCAAAAGATTATTTTAACATGGCGATTGAATTAAAGACTGGAGATACTTTAGATAGAGAAAATCTACTTTCTCAGTTGATTAAAGTTCAGTACACACGTTCGAGGTTTGAACTAACTAGAGGAAGCTTCAGGGCTATCGGAAATAATGTCGATATCATCCCTTCTAATTATGAAGACAAAGCTGTAAAAGTAAGATTTAAGGAAAAATCAATTTCAGCGCTATATGAAATTGACTCTCTTAATGGTGAGATTATCGAGGAACTAGATAGTATAATTATTTTTCCAAGTAGCCATTATGTAGTCGAGAAAATGACTACAGAAAAAGCCATTAGGTCGATAGAAAAAGAACTTAAAGAGCAAGTTAGCTTTCTTAAGAGTCAAGGCAAGTTAGATGAAATGAAAAGAATTCAAGAAAGAACAGCCAACGATTTGGAGCTTATGGAAATAATGGGATTTTGTCCAGGTGTTGAAAATTATTCACGACACCTAGATCAAAGATTAAAGGGAGAGCCTCCATCTACACTTATGGACTACTTCCCCGACGACTTTCTTTTGGTCGTAGATGAAAGTCATCAGACTATTCCTCAGATAAGAGGAATGTATGCAGGCGATAGGAGTAGAAAGCAGACGTTGGTAGATCATGGATTTAGGTTGCCTTCTGCATTAGATAACAGGCCACTTAACATAGAAGAATTTGAAAAAAAAATTAACCAGATAATATATGTTTCTGCAACACCTGCAGAATATGAAAAAATTAAAAGTGAAGAACATATTGTTGAGCAAATTATTCGACCCACAGGGCTTATTGATCCACTTTTAGAAGTAAGACCAGCAAAAAATCAAATTGATGATTTATTCTTGGAGATTAATAAGACTATTAAAAACAATGAAAAGATTCTAGTAACCACTCTTACAAAGAAAATGGCTGAAGAAATTAGTTCATATTACAAAGGTAAGGGTGTAAGAATTGAATATATGCATTCTGATATAAAGACATTAGAGAGGGTGGAAATTCTCAAAAAACTTAGAAATGATAAATTTGATGTTTTAGTCGGAATAAATTTACTTAGAGAGGGATTAGACTTACCTGAAGTCTCCTTAGTTGCAATATTAGATGCAGATAAAGAAGGTTATCTTAGGTCTCAAACTTCTCTTATTCAGACTTTCGGAAGAGCTGCTAGGAATATTCATGGAAAAGTAATTATGTATGCAGATGAAATAACCAGTTCAATGGAAGCGGCAATGAAAGAGTCCAATAGGAGAAGGACTTTACAATCTAAATATAACAAGAGAAACAATATTAGCCCCAAATCAATTATTAAGGAAAAAGATTCTAATATTTCCTCAATATATAACATTGATTATAATCAAGAAATTTTGCCTGATGACCTAAATATTCCTCCCCATCAGATATCTCAAGAAATCGAAAAACTTAGAAAAGAAATGAGGTTATTATCTGCGGAATTAAAGTTTGAAGAAGCTGGATTGTTAAGAGATAAAATCAAAATACTTAAAAAAATGGAACTCGCACATATTGGAGAGATTGCATAATATATCTTAAATGTTATCCTTTTTCTGTTATCTTAGGATAATTAATGTTTTTTGAAGCGGGCTTGTCCCGCTTCTTTTGTTTGAAGGTATTTTTTTGGAAAAAGCAAGTTTAGAAAAAGTTACTTCTTTTATTAAAACTATATGTTCGACTAGTGAATTTGATTTGGTTGATATTGAAAATTCAAATACTTCTAATTCTGCTAAATTTGTCATTTTTATAGACAAGGATGGTGGTATCACTTTGGATGATTGTGTTAATTTTAATCAATTAATTAACGAAGCTGGTGGTCTAGATGATTTGATAGATTCTAGCTACACGCTCGAAGTTTCTTCACCTGGGCCTAAAAGACCTTTGAAAGTTTTATCTGACTATGTAAGATTCAAGGGAAGAAAGGTTAAGATTAAACTTCTAAGTCCTGACGTACTTAGTTCGAAGAAAGTATTTGTTGGCACTGTTGAGGATGTAATTGGAGATAAGATAAGTATTAACGATAGTGGAAAGATATTTGATATTAAGTTTGGGAATATTTTGAAGGCTAATTTAAATTTATAGAGGATTAAAATGAATGAAGAACTAGCAAGAGTAATTGACTCAGTTTCTAAGGATAAGGGAATTGAAAAAGAAATAATTCTGGAGGCTGTTAATGAGTCCGTTGTTTCAGCTGCACACAAGTTACTTAAGACTGATCCAAGATATAAAGAGTTGGAATGTCAATTTAATGAATATAACGATATAGAGCTTTTTGAATTTAAGAAAGTTGTAGATGACTTGTTTGACGAAGATATGGAAATATCTATCGAAGAGGCAAGGAAACTTGACCCAGAAATTCAATTAGGAGAAGAAATAGGTATAAAATTAGATCCTAGTTACACTAGGATTGCAATCCAAAATGCAAGACAAAAGATTATTCAGAAATTAAAAGAGGCTGAAGCAAAAGTTATATACGAAGAATTTAAATCTCGCCAAGGTGAACTTGTTAATGGGATAGTTAGAAGAATTTCTAAAGGTACTATAATTGTTGACATAGGAAGGACTGAGGCAATAATTCCTTACGAACAACAGGTTCCAAGAGAATATTTTCAACCAAAGGATCGCCTAAGGGCGGTTCTATTAAATATTGAAGAGGACAAAAGGGGAACCAAGCTTATTATTTCTAGGGCTCATAAGGATTTTGTTGAGTCACTTTTTAAGGCAGAAGTGCCTGAGATTGGGGAAGGAATTGTTCAGATAATGGGTATCTCAAGAGATCCGGGCGGTAGAACTAAAATTGCAGTTTCTTCTTCGGATCAAGACATTGACCCTGTTGGTGCTTGTGTAGGAATGAGAGGGTCTAGAGTGCAAAATATAATTCAAGAATTGAAAGGTGAAAAAATAGACATAGTTCCATGGTCAGTCGATGTTGCAAGATATGCATGTAATTCACTCTCTCCGGCCAGGGTTAATAAAGTAATTATGGATGATGTCTCAAAGGCAATGGAAGTAATCGTTGACGAAGACCAGTTTTCTCTAACAATTGGAAGAAAAGGCCAGAATGTTAGGCTTGCATCTGATTTATTGGGATGGGATATAACTATTAAAACTGATATACAGTTAAGAGAAGAACAGCAAGGAGTAGTTAAACTTTTACTAACTCTTCCTAAAGTTTCCGAAGTCAATGCTAACCTTCTATTCGCTGGAGGTTTTCATACATTAGAAGATGTTGCTTTTGGTGAAGTAGATGCAATACAAAAATCTTCAGGAATCGCCGATAAAGAGGATGTAGAGAAGATTCAGATCTCCGCAAGAACAGCCTTGCAAGAGAAGATAAGAAACGCTCCCGTGGAAGATATAATTGAAGAGAAGGAAGAAGAGTAATTTATGAAAAGAACTAAAATGAAAGTAAAAGAGTTAGCACTAGAAGTTTCTGTTGAAATTAAAGATATATTATCTAAGTGCAAAGATCTTTCCATTATTGCCAGGAGCTCGTCTAGCAGTCTTGATGATCAAGACGTTGAAAGGATTAGAAGCTCTTTCTCAAAATCAAAAATAGTTACTAAGACATCTGAAAGAGATACTGTTAAACGAAGTGGAGCCAAGGTAACCATAAGAAGGAAGAAAGCTGTCGTTAAAGAAGAAGAGCCTAAAATTGTAGAAATTGAAAATGAAAAGGTTGATTCTGTTAATTTAGTAGAAGAAAACAAAGAAGCTGAATTGAAGGATACTCTTCCTAGCAAGCCAGAACAACCAGCTGCTAAGATTGAGGACAACAAAAGCGAAACCCTGCAGCAATTAGAGAAGAAAGAGAATCAGTCGCCAAGTTCTGTACCGAGTTTTAATGCAAACAAGAAAAAAGATTCTGATAAGTTGAAGCCAAAAAAGAAATCAAAAATAAAAGTCTCTAATGAAGTAATAATGGATGATGATGCAATGGATGCACTCAAAAGTGCTGTAAAAGCTAAGCTTCCAGGAACTAGAAAAGAATTTCTAGTTTCAAATAATTTTCCTAAGAAAAGTAGAAATTTAAAGGATTCCCAGTCAACTGAACTATCTGAAGATGGTTCGGAAAAGGATCAGGAAAATTCTAAGAAGAAGGTAAACAAGATAAAGATTCAAGAAAAGATTCTAGTTACCCTTCTTGCAAGTAAGCTTAAGGTTAAGATAAATGAGGTAATCAAGAAAGCATCTGTCTTAGGTCTTACTGTAACTTTTAAAGATGAGATTGACTCAGATGAAGCAACAATAATTGCTTCAGAATTTAATTATGATGTAGAGGTAGACTCCTATAATGAAAAATCTGTTTTAAATGAGGGGGTTATTAGAAAAGATTCTGATATTAAAGCTAGGCCTCCAATCGTTACTGTGATGGGACATGTTGACCATGGTAAGACATCATTACTTGACTATATTAGGAAGTCCAAAGTTGCGGATAAAGAGTACGGCGGGATAACCCAGTCAATCGGTGCGTATAGTGTTGATTTTAATGGGAGGGATCTAGTTTTTATAGATACTCCGGGACATTCAGCTTTTTCATCAATGAGGTCTCGTGGTGCAAGTCTTACCGATATAGTAATATTGGTAGTCGCTGCAGATGATGGGGTAATGCCTCAAACGGTTGAAGCAATTAACCATGCTAAATCCGCAAATGTTCCTATAATTGTTGCAATAAACAAAATTGATAAACCTGATTCTAATATTGATGTAGTTAAGACCAAATTATCAGAGCATGGACTTTCCCCCGAAGACTGGGGAGGAGATACTACTTTTGTTGGTGTTTCTGCTCTTAACGGTGAAGGGATTGATGAGCTTTTAGAGCTTATAAGTTTACAAGCCGAAGTAATGGAGTTAAAAGCTAATTCTGAAATATTATCCTCAGGGTATGTTTTAGAATCTTTCTTGGATAAAGGTCGTGGTGTAGTCGCCACAATAATACCTAAAGAAGGAAAAATTCAACGTGGTGATATTATACTTTGTGGGACAAGTTCAGGAAAGGTTAGGGCATTAATCAATGATAAAGGGAAGCAGTTAAAAGTATCAGGCCCTTCTATGCCAATAGAAATCTTAGGTTTAAATACAGTACCTGAGGCAGGACTCCAGTATCACATTGTAAAGAACGAAAAGATTGCCAAAGAAGTTATAAAGAATAGACAGGATACAATCCAAGAAGAAGCAACTTATAGTAAGCATACGGTTGATTTGGATTTTATTAATTCGGATCTTCTACTAGGCACTATAAAAGAGCTGCCTCTTATTATTAAAGCCGACACTCAAGGATCTCTAGATGCACTAGTTTCGGCTCTGTATAACTTTGAATCATCAAAGTGTAAAGCAAAATTAGTCCATAGTGCTGTTGGGAATATTAATGAATCTGATTTTGTACTTGCTGAGTCAACGGGGTCAATTATTTTAAGTTTCGCCACTGATATGGAAGCAAAAGTGAAATCACTTTTAGATAAATCCTCTGTGAGATGTGAAAGTTTTAAGATAATTTATGAAATTCTAGATAGGATTAAAGAATTATTAGAAGGTCTACTAGATCCAATTTTAGAAGAAAGAGTGCTGGGTCATGCTGAAATAAAAGAAATATTTAACCTTACAAAACAAGGAAGAGTCGCAGGATGTATGATAGTCGACGGTAAAGCTATTAGAGGGTCGAACATTAGAATCAAAAGAGAGGGGGAAGTAATACTTGAATCTGAACTTAATTCTCTTAAAAGATTCAAGGATGATGTAAAGGAAGTAGCCAATGGTTTTGAATGTGGAATAGGTTTTGAGAATGATGATGATATCAAGCAAGGAGATATTGTCGAAATTTTTACCTATGATAAAATTAGCCAAAAGATAGATTTTTAAATGAACAACGCTAGTATTGAAGACTTAAAGTCAATAATCTCAAGCAAAAAGAAGGTCTTGATAGTTAGTCATTACAACCCAGACGGTGATGCAATAGGCTCTTCATTTGGTTTAGCTAATTATCTTGAACTCAATAATATCGAATCTCATGTTTACAATAAGCATAAGGTGCCTGAATATTTAAGTTTTCTATCAACAAAAAATTTCCATAATTCCATTGAAACGATCCCAGATGATATCGATTTATATATTGTGGTAGATTTTAATGATTTTGAAAGATCAGGTGACCAAATGATGGATTACCTTAGAAATCAAATATATAAAAAAAATGAGACTTTAATAGTCTTAGATCATCATGAGAATAACAAAATAGAATCAGGACATCTTATGATAGATACGTCTGCTTCATCAACTGGAATTTTGATTTATAGAATTTTGTCAGAATTTGATAAAAAGATAGATTCAGTAACTGCAACTTGCCTGCTGACAACCATAATTACTGATACTTCATCATATAAGAATTCAAATTCAAACATTGAATCTTTTAAGGCTTCCTCAGATTTATTTGAATTAGGAGCGGATTTGGAATTAATTAACAAGAATATTTTTAAAGTGGGAAATATAAAGAAATTAAAATTAAGAAATAAGATTCACTCGACTTTGTTATTCGTAGAGGATTTAAAGTTGGCAATTTGTTATGCAAGAAAAGATTTCTATTCAGACACTGGAACATCAAAGGAAGATTCTGAAGGAATACCAAATGGATTGATTTTTTATGATGATGTTGAGATAGGAGTCTTTATTAGAGAAATTGGAGACAATAAATGGAAGATAAGTACCAGGACTAATAATTACATAGATCTTTCCATTTTTGCAGGTACTTTTGGTGGTGGTGGACATAAGAACGCATCTGGATTTCTATTTGATGGAAAGCTGGAAGATTTACGTAATAAAATAATAGAAAATTTAAAAAAATGAATAAAATTATCATAGTTGATAAACCTTATGGGCTAACCTCTTCATATGTCGTTAACAAATTAAAGAAATATTTTGGAGCATCTAAAGCCGGACACTCAGGAACTTTGGACCCGCTAGCGACAGGTGTTCTAGTGGTCTATTTTGATGATATGACGAAAATTATTCCTTTTATTGATGAATCAATAAAAAAATACGAAGTAAAGATTTTATTTGGTATCGAGACTGATACTCTTGATATTTCTGGAGAAATTTTACGTATATCAAAAGTTAAAGACTATTCAGATATTGATTTTTTGGATGTTGTCACAAATTTTATCGGAGATTATAATTATACTCCTCCTAGTTTTTCTGCTATCAAAATCAAAGGGGTTCGGTCCTATAAATATGCAAGACAAGGAAGAAGCGTTGACCTGCCAAAGCGAAAGTCAATCATTAAAGACATAAAAATTGTTAATAATGGAACTTCTGTCATAACTCTAATTGTTGAGTCGTCAAAAGGAACCTACATTAGAGCTTTAGCAAGGGACATAGGTAGTTATATTGGCTCATTCTCAACTGTATCAAAGTTGGAGAGATTGGGAACAGGTAGGTTTAAAATTGGAGATTCAAATAATTATTACTCCATCCTGGATGGCAAGGAACCTAGCTTTTTTCCCTTAAATAAGTTGTTTCCTCTCATTGAGATAGATGATAATAATGCAGAAAAGATTCTTAAACAAAGAAATTATAAGATGGTAGATTTGCAAGAATTAATAGGTAGGAAAATCGAAGATCAATTTGTTGTAATGGTAAATAATGACATCCCTCTCTTAATAACTACTAATAAATTTGATAATAATAAGAAATATATTTGCTCAGAAATAAAGTTTTTTAGCAAAAAAAATTAAACTTACTTGATTTTATTGAATTATTCATTAATTATTAAGCTATTAAAAATTAAAGAGGTTGTTTTGACTATTAACAAACAAGACATAATATCTGAATTTGGTAACAATTCTAAAGATACTGGCTCAACAGCAGTTCAGATTTCTATACTAACAAAAAGAATAGAGGTTCTTACTAAGCATATTCAAGTTATGAAGAAAGATGTTTCCTCTAGAAGAGGTCTTTTGCTTCTAATAGATAAAAGAAGGAAGTTGCTTAAGTATATTAAAAATAAAAATAATAGTCAGTATTTAGACTTGTTAAATAAGCTAGGTTTAAGAAAATAACATTTAATGACAAATTATAAAAAAATATCTGAAAATATTGAAGGTAAAGAGTTTACTTTTGAAACTGGGAAACTTGCTAAGCAGGCAGATGGGTCGGTATTCGCTCAGATCGGAGATACACAAGTCCTTGCCACTGTTGTGAGTTCGCATGATGCAGTTGATGGAGATTTTCTCCCTCTAACTGTTAATTATCAAGAGAAGGCTTTTGCTGCAGGAAAAATACCTGGTGGTTTTTTTAAACGAGAAGGTAGACCGACCGAAGCAGAAACCCTTATTTGTAGATTGATAGATAGACCATTAAGACCTATGTTCCCTAAGGATTACAATTTTCCAACTCAAATTATAATTTCTGTATATTCCGCAGATGATGTAAATCCACCTGATGTTTTAGCTTTAACAGCAGCTTCTGCTGCTTTAACTGTTTCTGATATACCGTGGGATGACCCTATAGCAGCTGTTAGGGTAGGTAGAGTGGACGGAAAGCTTATCTGTAACCCAAGTTATGAAGAAATAGAAAATGCTGATCTAAACTTTATAGTTGCAGGTAGTTCAGATGCAATATTGATGGTTGAGGGTGGTGCTGATGTTGCACCTGAAGATGATATCATTAATGCGCTTATGTATGGGCATGAACAAATTAAAAAATTAATCGAATTCCAAAAGAAGCTAGTGTCGGAAGACCTAACTAAAAGAGAATTTGCTGAGAAGAAGGTTGATGAAAGTTTAGTTTCTTCTGTTGATGATATAGTCGCCAACGATATAAGCGAGGCGGCAACTATCAAGTCCAAACAAGAGCGTAGTTCTAAATTCAAAGAAATATATTCTTCGGCTGTTCTAAAACTTGAAAATAATGATAATTTTGATGAAAAAGAAGTTAAGTCAATTTTTGATAAAATAAGAAAGAATTCAATTAGAAATATGATGATAAGTAAGAAGACCAGGATAGATGGTAGAGGATTTGAGGATATTAGAGATATATCATCTGAAATTACTCTTTTACCTAGAGCACACGGCTCTGCAGTGTTCACAAGAGGCGAAACCCAGGCACTTGTAGCTGTTACACTAGGGAGCAAAGAAGACCAACAAAGAGTTGACTCGTTAATTGGGGAAGAAAAAAAACCATTTATGCTCCACTACAACTTTCCACCATTTAGTGTTGGTGAAGTTTCAATGAGGCTTGGTACTGGAAGAAGAGAAATCGGACACGGTGAATTAGCGAAAAGAGCAGTTAAGGCTATTCTTCCTGGAGCAGAAGACTTCCCTTACACAATTAGGATTGTCTCAGATGTACTTGAGTCTAACGGTTCCTCATCTATGGCTACTGTTTGTGGCTCTTCTCTTTCATTGATGGATGCAGGTGTTCCTGTTAAAGCCCCTGTTGCTGGAATTGCAATGGGTTTAATTAAAGAGGGAGATGAGTATATAATCCTCTCAGATATTTTGGGCGATGAAGATCACTTAGGGGATATGGATTTTAAAGTATGTGGAACTTCTGAAGGTATTACAGCTTTACAAATGGATATTAAAATTAAAGGTATTAGTAAAGATATAATGAAGGAAGCTTTGGAACAGGCAAAAAAAGGAAGGAATCATATATTATCAGAGATGGCCGAAACTATTTCATCTCAGAAAGACAATATTTCTCCATTTGCTCCAAGAATTACAACTATAATGGTTGATCCTGCAAAAATTAAGGATATTATAGGTTCTGGTGGAAAGAATATAAGAAAACTCATAGAAGATAATAACGTTAAAATAGATGTAGATGATACAGGAAGGGTTAACGTTATAGCTGTAAATGAGGATGATGCCAAGGGCGCACTTAAAGATATAGCCTACATTGTTAGAGACATTGATGTAGGTGAATATTATATAGGCACAGTAAAAAGAGTTTTAGATTTTGGAGCAATTGTTGGTCTAAGTCCTACAATGGATGGTCTAATACATGTATCTGAACTCGCCAAAGAAAGAGTTGCAAAAGTAACTGACATTTTAAACGAAGGCGATGAGGTCTTGGTTAAATGCTTAGAGAAAGGAAGAGATGGTAAAATTAGGTTGAGTAGAAAAGAGGCTCTCGATCAAGACATTGAAAAATTCAGAGAATAACAAGAAAAAATTAATAGTTCTAACAGGTACTACATGTACTGGAAAATCCTTAACAGCTTTAAATTTACATGATTTAATTCCTTCGGAAATAATCTCCGCTGATTCTATGCTTGTCTATAGATATTTTAACATTGGAACGGCAAAACCAACAAAAAAAACTCTTAGCAAGACTAAGCATCATCTTGTAGATATAGTCGACCCTGATGATGAATTTGATGCATGGAAGTTTATGGAACTTAGTAGGGCAGTAATTGATGAGTCAAATTTAAATAATTTTATAGTTGTAGGTGGTACTCAGCTATATATTAAATCTTTAATAGAAGGGTTGACCTTTGATATATCTAAGAACGTTGATGTTAGAAGGTCTATCTTGAGCGATTTGGAATCTTATGGAACTGTTTACATGTATTCTAAATTAAAAGAAGTAGATCCTGAGGGTGCAGCCATGATTAGTTCCAATGACAAGCAGCGTATTGTTAGATATCTTGAAATTAATTCAATAACTGGTCAAAGAGTTTCTCAAGTATTTAAAATGAAATCAAATCAAAAAATACAGAATGTAGATTATATAAAAGTTGGCTTATCGATAGACAGAGAAAGTGTCAATACCATGATTAACAAAAGAGTAGATCAAATGATAACTGACGGATTAGTTGAGGAGGTTGTTGAATTAAAAAGAAGATATAATACGAATATAAGGCCATTTAACTCGATTGGTTATAAAGAAATATCCTTGTATCTTAACTCCGAAATGTCATTAGAGCAGGCAGTAGAATTGATAAAAATACGAACTAGGCAATTTGCAAAAAGACAAAGGACATGGTTGAGGAAAGACAAGGAGGTAAAATGGTTTAATCAAGTCGAAGACTTAATCAATTTTTGTACGAACTACGCATTTAGCTAATTACTAATTTAATTCCGGCTAGAACCATAAATAAACCAAAGAATATCTTCAAATTCTCAGGCGATACTATTTGAGCTATTTTGGAACCAAAAAATATTCCAATGGAGAAGAATAAAGCGATAGCTAAGGCAGCTTTAATATCAACATTACCATTTTGATAATAGTTAAATGCACCTATTGCAACAACAGGTATAGTTAGGACTGCTAGCGCTGTTCCTTGGGCTAAATGCTGATTAAATTTTGCAAAGAAAACAAGGAATGGAACCATGATTAGCCCACCTCCAATACCCATAAATCCACTCAGGAAACCACCTATTAAGCCGGTTAAGATAAAATAAATCATTTAAGACCTCCTTCTTGATTGACGCAACCTATAATTTCTGCAGATGAGATTTGTTTAATAGAATTATGTTTACTTATATTGTTGAAATACTTTCGACTCTCATTACATAAACCCCTGCTTGCTAAAGTTCGCGCCTTTAGAGAGTAAAGTAATTCTGTTGATACAGTAGATTCCATCTCTTCAATACTGTTTAATACTAAAAGAGATTCATCATGCTTACCTTCTTCGAATAAGTTATTTGCGTATAAAAGTTTAATAGAGTTAGTAGAGGTATGAGATGAATCAATGGATTGAATCAGTTTAACGATTTTTGTTTCATCCTTATATACTTTGTTGTTAATGGCAGCGTTAACAATGTCATTATTTTGAAGTTCTCGAGCTTCCTTCTTGTTTATTACAAAAACAATTGACATGTAAAAGAGAAGACCACCTAATGAAAACATAATGATTTTTTTTAATATATTTTCCATAAAAGAATTATACACTTTTAATTGTAATTCGACTAAACTAAGATTAGGTATATGGGCAATGTAATTAAAATCAAGTCAATGAATATTTCTTTGGGTTCAGATTTTAGAAATTCAATCCTTGAAAATGTAGATTTTGAAATTTCCTCACCTACTATGGTTTCAATAATGGGTGAAAGTGGAGTAGGAAAGTCTTTATTTGGTTTTAGCTTACTATCTAAAGAAGGCCTATATGGAGCTATAAAAGAGTATGATTTATTTGAATGTGGCAACAATATTGTTACAGATATTCCGGTAGAACATTTTGCATATGTCCCCCAAGAACCTCTTTCTTCTTTAAATCCTGTCATATCAATTCTCAAGCATTTTGATCTTAATCAAAAAGGAGATTGTGGCGTCTTGGATTTGAAAGAAGTATCTTTAAGGCTACTTGCCGAAGTTGGTTTTGCAGATCCTAATTATATTTTATTAAAGTATCCACATGAATTAAGTGGTGGTATGGCTCAAAGAGTATTGATTGCATTAGCTTTACAGAACAATCCCAAAATATTAATTGCTGATGAAGCGACTTCTTCTCTTGATACAGTTAGTGAGAAGATTATATTAGACTTATTAAGTAAGATTTCTGAGTCTAGAGATTTGACAATACTTCTCATCACACATGATTCGAGAATAGCTAAGAGTTATTGTTCTGAGCATTACTTTATTAAAAATAAAAAATTAAGCTTAATCGAGTCTATAAATTCTGAGAGTTTTCATCAGCTTTCAAGTCATAAAATCGAGGACTCTACATTGTCAGCTTCCTTGGTAAACAATTTAAGAGAGGTAGTAGAAGTAAAGAACCTTAGCTTTGGCTTCTTAAATAATGAAAATATATTAAAAGATATCAATTTTAAGATAAATCAAGGAGAAGTTTTAGGTCTTATTGGACTAAGTGGCTCAGGAAAGAGTACAATTACAAAACTGTTAATGAAACTATATAAAGCAAAAAATGGTTCTTGCTTTTTGTTTGGAAAAGATATTAGTCATTATAGTGCTAAGATTTATGCATCGTATGTTCAGATAGTGTTTCAAGATTTATATGGCTCTCTAAACCCAAAGAGGAAAATTCTAGACATTTTACTAGACTCATTCTTAGTCAATAAGAGTTCGATAGAGCCAGTTTCTAGTCAATCGAACTTATTAAACAGGCAAGATTTAGAGTCTAAAATTCATATTTATTTAGAGAAAGTAGGACTAAATGTAAACATTTTAAGTAAATATCCTAGTTTGTTGAGTGGAGGTCAAAGACAAAAAATTTTAATATTAAAAGCTCTACTTGCTAATCCTAAGCTAATTATATTCGATGAGCCAATGTCTTCATTGGATATTAAGTCTCAGAATGAGATTATTGAAATCATTAAATCCTTATATTTAGAGGAGAATATAACCATATTGTTTATAACACATGACTATAGACTTATTCAGGCACTATGTAATCGTGTTATCGTGTTATCAGATGGAGAGATTGTAGAGGATGGTAAAACAAGCGAAGTTTTTGCAAATCCCAAGCATAATGCAACAAAAAAAATATTGGAAGTTGTAAAATAGTATTTATGTCATATAATACTCGGTAAAAAGGATACAAAATGGCTACACCAAAAAGAAAAACTTCAAAATCAAAAGTAGGTAAACGAAGAAATAATACTAAAGTTAATTTGCCTGGACTTTCAAAGGACAAAAAATCTGGAGAATTAAAAGTTACACACAGATATAGCTCTATTGAGAAATATGAAGAATCAAAAAAAGCCTAGTTCATTTACCCTTATAGGGAGAAAAATATTTTGTTAAGTTTAGTTTTTCCTGGTCAAGGTTCTCAATATGTTGGCATGGGCAAAGATCTTTATGATAATTTTAAAGTTGCAAGAGATACTTTTGCGCAAGCCAGCGAAAAGTTGAACTTAGATTTGAAGAAATTATGTTTTGAATCTGAAGATGTTCATCTAACTGTCAATGCTCAACCAGCAATCTTAACAGTAAGTACCGCTGCTTTTAGAGTTTTAACATCTGAAAGGGATATAAAGGCCGATTTTGTCGCTGGTCATAGCTTAGGTGAGTATTCTGCATTGGTCGCGTCCGGATCTTTAGACTTTGAAGATGCAATTTGGGCTGTTCGAAAAAGAGGGGAGTATACTCAACAGGCCGTACCTTTAGGAATAGGTGGAATGGCTGCAGTGTTAGGGTTGCCTGATGAAGAAGTAGATAAGATTTGTAGTGAGGCTTCTAATGATAGCTCATATGTTTCAGCCGCAAATTATAATAGTATAGGGCAAGTCGTTATTTCTGGTGTCAAGAAAGCAGTCGAAAATGCCGCAAAGCTTGCAAAAGATGCAGGAGCTAAAAGAGTAGTTCTCTTGGATGTTAGTGCTCCATTTCACTCCAAGCTTATGAAATCTGCGGTCCATAAAATGAGAGATGTCTTAGATGGTATAAATTTTTTAGATTTTAAGATTCCTATGGTTACAAATTTTGATGCTAGAACTATCAGTGATAAGAGTAAAATTAAAAATTTATTACTAGATCAGCTAATTAGCCCCGTTCTTTGGCACCAATCAATAAATTATTTGAATTCAAACTTAGGAGTTAAGTCATTTATGGAAATTGGCCCCAAAAATGTTTTGACTGGATTAATTAAAAGAATAGTGCCAGAATGTGAAACTTTAAATTTCGGTGAAAAAGCCGATTTGGAAAAAATCTAAAATGTTAGAAGGTAGAATTGCATTAGTTACAGGTGGGTCTAGAGGAATAGGTAGTTCAATCTGTATAGAATTAGCCAAGGCCGGTGCTACTGTGCTTATTAATTATTCAAATTCTCGTGACTCAGCTGGTAAAGTCTTAGAAGAAATAGAAGAAAGCAATGGAACTGGTGAGGTGGTAGGATTTGACGTATCTGATTATTCTATAGTGGAAGAAAAGATAAAATCTTTAATTGATAAATACGGAAGAATTGATATTTTAGTTAATAACGCAGGAATTACTAGAGATTCTCTGTTTATGAGAATGAAGGAAAGTCAGTGGGACGAGGTTTTTGAAACTAACACAAAAGGCGTTTTTAATTGCACAAAGAATGTTGTCAGGACGATGCTGAAAAATCAATATGGAAAGATAATTAATATATCATCAGTAGTAGGTGAGATGGGTAACCCTGGACAGGTTAATTATTCTTCAACTAAGTCCGCACTAATTGGGTTTACAAAGTCTTTAGCTAAAGAATTAGGCTCAAAGAATATAAATGTTAACGCAATTACGCCTGGCTTTATTGAGACAGAAATTACAGAAGTATTATCAGATAGTATTAAAGATAAATATAAAGAAATAATCCCACTCTCAAGATTCGGAAAGCCTGAAGATGTTGCTAAAGCTGTATTGTTTTTAGCTTCAGATGATTCATCATATATAACTGGAGAAGTTTTAAAAATTAACGGTGGTTTATACACTTAATGGAGGACTATTATGTCAGAAGAAACTAAACAGAAGGTTGTAGCCCTAATTGCAGAACAATTAGGTAAAAGTGAAGACGAGGTAGCACTAGATGCTCAATTTATTGAAGATCTAGGAGCTGATTCTTTAGACCTAGTTGAACTTATTATGAGCATGGAAGACGAATTTGGTGTTGAAATTGCTGATGAGGACGCAGAAAAAATTCTTAAGGTAAGCGACGCTGTCGATTACGTAATTAAGAATCAAAAGTAATAGACATGAAGAAAGTTGTAATTACTGGAATTGGAATGTTGTCATCCCTAGGGGTAGGTGTTGATGAGATTTGGCCTAAAATAAAAGAGGGTACCTCTGGGGTTAATTTTTTAAAGAAAGTTGATGCATCTGACTTGAAGACTAAGTTCGGAGCTGAGGTTTCGGAAGAATTTAATCCAGAAGATTTTATGGATGCTAAGGAAGCTAGAAGGAGTGATCCTTTCATAAGGTTTGCTGTTGCAGCTGCATCTTTAGCATTAAAAGATTCAAAATTAGAGATAACAGACGAGAACTCACATTTAGTTGGATCTTATATAGGCTCGGGCATAGGCGGAATACAAACGTTTGTGGACAATACTTTAGTCTATAATGATAAAGGACCAAAAAGAGTGTCTCCTTTCTTTGTTCCATCTATGGTGCCGAATATGGCTGCAGGGTATGTTTCAATATTTAATAATCTAAAAGGCCCAAATTGTGCTGCTTGTACCGCATGTGCTGCTGGAGCACATTCAATAGGCTATGCGGCAATGATGATTGAAAGAGGTGACGCTGTTGCGATGGTTGCCGGTGGTGCTGAGGCCCCCTTGGTTCATGTAGCGATTGCAGGTTTTAATGTTATGAGAGCAATTTCAACAAGAAACGAAGATCCCAGTGGTGCATCCAGACCATTTGATAAAGATAGAGATGGGTTTGTCATGGGTGAAGGTTCTGGTTTGGTTGTACTTGAGGAGCTCGAACATGCTAAAAAGAGAGGAGCTAAGATATATGCAGAACTCATAGGTTCTGGTTTTAGTGGAGATGCTCACCACATTACTTCACCTAATATTGATGGACCTGTTATATGTATGGAGTCTGCTTTAAGGAATTCTAAAATTAACCCAGAACAAGTTGATTACATTAATGCTCACGGAACTTCTACTCAACAAAATGATATAAACGAGACTAATGCAATCAAAAAAGTATTTGGTTCTTATTCAAAAGAATTATTAGTAAGTTCTACAAAGTCTATAACAGGACATTTGTTGGGTGCAGCTGGTGGACTAGAGGCAGGAATTACATCTCTAGCGCTTAGTGAAGGAGTTGTGCCTCCAACTATTAATTTGGATAATCCTCAAGAAGGTTGCGATTTAAATTACGTTCCTCATAATACGATTGAGAAAGATATAAAGATTGCTGTTAGTAATTCATTTGGATTTGGCGGTACTAACTGTACTTTGATATTTAAGAAGTTTGAGGATTAATAATGAAAATCGCAATAGGTTCTGACCATAGAGGCTTCAGTTTAAAAGAAGATTTAAAAGATTATATTCAAAAGTTAGGTTTTGACTATAAGGACTTTGGGACTTTTTCAGAAGAAAGTTCAGATTATCCTGATTCAGCTTCTGAGGTTTCTTTAAAAGTTTCACAGGGTCAATATCATAGAGGAATACTAATCTGTGCGTCAGGTTCGGGAATGAATATCGTTGCAAATAAGTTCCCTAATGTTAGAGCTGTAGTTGCAAATGATGTTAATTTGGCCATTATGTCTAGAGCACATAATAATTCAAATATAATAACTTTGGGTTCAAAATATGTTTCAGTTGATGTAGCGAAGAATATAATTGAGCTTTGGTTAACAACTGATTATGAAGCAGGAAGACACGATATAAGGTTAAATAA
>ENA-OREN01002053-OREN01002053.1-marine-metagenome-genome-assembly--contig:-NODE-2053-length-21628-cov-8.958239_pt1 | contig 21628 bp, 17 predicted proteins | sample MGYA00248624_ERZ508555 | MGnify/ENA primary metagenome ERZ508555 (study PRJEB26222, sample SAMN06267773) | marine metagenome | isolation source: Saanich Inlet, British Columbia, Canada | place...
CATCACAGGCATCACCGGCCAAGACGGGTCTTATTTAGCTGAACTTCTTTTAGAAAAAGATTACGAAGTCCACGGCATCATCCGCCGCAGCAGTTCTTTCAACACCGGTCGGGTAGATCATCTCATCAATGATGAAAAATACAAAGATCGGTTTTTCTTTCACCATGGCGATGTCACCGATGCCAGCAACCTGAATAGATTATTGGAAAAAATCCAGCCGGATGAGATTTACAACCTTGCAGCCCAAAGTCATGTTCAAGTTTCTTTCGATATTCCTGACTACACCGCTCAGGTGGATGCACTTGGTACTCTGCGTTTTCTCGATGCAATCAGAGAAACCCACATAAATACTAAATTTTACCAGGCCTCCACCAGTGAACTTTTTGGAAAAGTTCAAGAAATTCCCCAAACAGAAAAAACACCCTTTTACCCCCGTTCCCCCTATGGCGTGGCCAAACTTTATGGTTACTGGATAATAGTAAATTATCGCGAAGCATATGATCTATTTGCTTGCAATGGGATTTTATTTAACCATGAATCCCCAAGGCGCGGTGAAACCTTCGTTACCCGCAAGATCACCCGTGCTGCAGCTCGGATAAAGGAAGGGATACAGGATACGTTATATTTGGGATACCTAGATGCAAAGCGGGATTGGGGCTATGCCCCGGAATACGTTGAAGGTATGTGGCGAATGTTGCAACAGGATAAGCCTGATGATTATGTAATGGCTACAGGCGAAAACCATACTATTCGTGAATTCTGTGAACTGGCATTCAAAGAATTGGATATTTATATTGAGTGGAAGGGTAAAGGAATAAATGAAGTTGGAATTGATGCTAAATCCGGAAAACAAATAATTGGAATAGATAAAAAATATTATCGCCCTACAGAAGTAGAACAATTATTGGGCAACGCCTCCAAAGCAAAACTTGAATTAGGCTGGGAGCCGAAAACTAGTTTTAAAGAACTAGTTAAAATTATGATTTTATCTGACTGGGATAAAGTCAAAAAAAGAGGTTATTAAAAATGAATTTAAGTAAGAATTTTCTATATAGATATTAAAATGGAAAATAATAATAAAATATATATCGCAGGACACAATGGAATGGTTGGTTCAGCTATATTACGCAAATTAAAAGCCAACGGTTTTAATAAATTAATATTTCATTCTCATGCTGATTTAGATCTATTAATTCAAAGTGATGTAAATACGTTCTTTAAAAGAGAAAAGCCCGATATTGTAATTCTTGCTGCAGCTAAAGTTGGAGGTATTAATGCAAATAATACGTATCGTGGTCAATTTTTATACGAAAATCTCACTATTCAAAATAATGTAATACATGCAGCTCACGAGTTTAAAGTAAAAAAACTGCTTTTTCTTGGCTCTGCCTGTATTTATCCAAAAGAAGCTATTCAACCAATAAAAGAAGAGTATTTATTATCAAATTATCTTGAGTCAACAAATGAACCTTATGCCATTGCAAAAATTGCAGGTATTAAACTTTGTGAAAATTATTATAACCAATATGGTGATAATTTTATTTCTATAATGCCAAATAATCTTTATGGTCCAAACGACAACTTTAATTTACAGACCTCACATGTTTTACCAGCACTGTTAAGAAAATTTCATGAAGGAAAACAGTTAAATAGTAATTTTGTTGAAATATGGGGAACCGGTAGTCCATTGCGAGAATTTTTACATGTAGATGATATGGCCAATGCTTGCTTGTTTATGATGTCTAATATTTCGGCTAAAGATTTATATGGAATGAAGATCTCTCATTTAAATGTTGGAAGTAATGAAGAGATATCAATTAAAGAATTAGCATTATTAATTAAGAAAATTGTTGGATTTAGTGGAGAATTAGTTTTCAATAATAAATACCCAGATGGAATGTTACGTAAATTACTTGATGCTAAAAAAATTATCAATTTAGGTTGGGTGTCAAAAATAAAATTAAAAGATGGTATTAAATCAGTTTATCAATGGTATTTAGATAATATGCGAACGGATTAATATCCTTGTTCCAAGAACGCTATAACCGCATAATTCTTCCTTTTTTCTTTCTGTCAGAATTATTCCTTTTGGCGGGTATTTATTTATTTACTATGAGTATTTCTTTGTCCAATGCAGGAATTGACTTATTGGTCACCAGTATAATCTGGGTATTTCCTTCTTTAATTTTCCGATCTTATCGTGCTCCTCGTACCCATTCAAGGGTTGCAGCATTGCGTCCTCAGGCCATAACAATTGTCATATTTTCTTCCATTTATTTTGGTTTTACAATCTTAGGGTTTTTGTCTTTTACATTCACAAATGATATTATTCAATTTTTACTTATTGTAATGATATTTCAACTTATTTATAGTTTACTTAAATATGAGTTTTTTCATAGATACCGTTTGAGTGGTAAGAATACTAGGAATGTATTGCTCATTGGCTCATTATTTAACGACGACGATTTCGAAAAGTTAAAAAAAGATGGTTTGCATTATGGGTATCATATCTCGAATAGAATCGATGATATAAATAAAATAAACCAAGGATTGGAACATATTATTTCACAAAACAAGATTGATTTAGTATTTCTCAGCGATATGGACGAAAATATATCCAAAAAAGTAAGCAGTTTTTGTGACCAGTATGGGATTAGATTAAAAATGTTACTCAATATAGGTGTTAATACAGGGCGAAAAGCAGGGTTGGATATCATGGGTGGATTCCCCGTCATGGATGTAAGAAAAGAGCCCCTCCTTTATCTGGGTAACCGTATTATAAAACGATCAATTGATATTATAATGGCTATTTGTTCGATTATTATAGTTTTATCCTGGTTGCCGCTTATTGTAAAATTGATTCAGATGATTTCATCACCCGGCCCCCTTTTTTTTATACAAAAACGCATAGGTAGAGATGGGGAAGCATTTTCCCTTTATAAGTTTCGTACAATGGTCCATTCAAATAAAGCGAAACTAGCAAAGGATGGCCAGGCTGAAAAGACCAGCAAAGGTGACTCAAGAATTTCTTGGTTTGGACGATTGTTACGAAAAACCAATTTGGATGAATATCCTCAATTTTTGAATGTACTTATGGGTTCGATGAGCACGGTAGGCCCCCGACCCCATATGGTAGGTGAAGATTATGAATTAGCAGAACAGGTTAACCATTATCGCATAAGACGATTTGTTAAGCCAGGAATTACCGGGTTAGCGGCAATTAAAGGCTACCGAGGCGGTACTGATGATTTTGATCTCATGGAAAAACGAACAGAATTAGATATTTGGTATTTAGAAAACTGGTCTTTATGGTTGGATATAAAAATCATAACCATCACCACTTGGCAGATGGCCACTTTCCGCATTCCTAAGGCTTATTAAAAATTATGAACTCAAGTTTCAGATATTTATGGTTCAATTGCTGTAATCTATTATCTGGCTTCTAATTTCTTTCCTTTATTTAATTTTTATATCTAAACTATAAGTTGGATACCACTCTCCTGATTTAGGTTCCCATAAAACCGGGTTAAACCCTCCGGCGGTAATATCTATTTTATATTTTTTATTCTCATATATATTCACCATCAAAAACACATCAGAAGCGATTCCCTTACTGGTTTCTAATTTCTGACTTCTGATATCTACAAAACTCCCCCCAATTCCAATCCTTTCACTTAATCTCACCGTATAAAGCAGTTGCGGCATAAACAAATGAGTCCTTTTTTCATTCCTGTATTTACGAATACCAATAGCAGTAGATAGGTCTAATCGCTTCGATTTATAGAATTGGTAGGAGAATCCGCCATAATAATTATCATTCCCAATGTGTGTGTAAGAATAATATCCATGTATATCTAGCCGATTGGTTAATCCATAACCGAGAACAGCGTAAGATTGGCCTTGATCGAAATAGTTGAAGGGGTTCCAGGTAAGAGAAATATCCCAATTCCCTTTTCCAGCGGCGGTGCCATGGTCGAATCCACCTGATGCCATCAATAAAATGGGTAAGAATAAGGGGAGAAGTTTGGTTTTTATTGCCACAGTTATCTCAAATTTAACAAAATTCTCATCTTTTTTGAGATATAATTAGTCATTTATTATTGTTGTGTGCCACAACCATCCTTGATCGTGGATCATGCCAAAGGCATGAAGCTATTTATATCATAGGTTCACGATGTAAATTAAAACTCTCAGCATACGAATTATTCTTTCTTGCCCGCTCTTGCAGAGCCAGTGGGGGTGTGTAATTTATAATCCATAATTATTAATTAATAATCTAACTTCTAACTCATCTCACCTATCTAATTTCTGCTCTCTTTAGTCTTAAATTAAACGCATAAATAAAATAGAAAAAGCCGTATTAACTTCTTACAGATTAATCATAGAATTTTAATTATTCACCCCTGAAATGAAACACATTACAAAAACCAATTATTTTCGAAGGACTCGTTCTCGTTTGAAATTTGTTTCTCTTCTCCTTTTATCTTTTATCTTTTATCTTCCTTGCGCAAGTGCGCAAGGATACATACCCGCCGATCCCTATTATCTAATGCAATATGAGTTGGCTCAATTCAATGGCGAAACGCCAATTCATTCAACAGCATTTCGACCTTTTAATAGTAATGGGAAAAAGAATATATCCATATGGGTTAAAAATGAATTCTATATCAACAATAATGCCTCCAATCAGGAAAATATGGATATAAGATATATTGGAAATGGATATGGATCATTTACCAGTGTTTTTATTTCAGGATATTCAAAATACTTAGCTTTTAACTTTGAACCCTTCACTTTGAGTTCCAATTATAGAGATTCGAAAGAATATGCTAGACCGAGGCCATTCACATTTTTAAATGATGCAAAGTCAAATAAAAATCTAAAAAAGATGGGATTGAGAAAAGCTGATATATTTCTTCATTATAATGGTGTTGGCATTGGAGTATCCAATGATAATATGTGGTGGGGACCCGGAATCCAAGGTACGCTTTCTATGACAAATAATACTGTGGGGTTCAACCATTTTATGGCCGGTACAATTCGGGAGTTAAGATGGAAAAACATTGGTATAATGGGAAAATATACATTTTCAGAACTCAGTGGAAAATCAGGTTTTGAGGCAACCTATTTCACTGCATTAACAGGTCAGTTAACAATTTATTCTGAGCAAATATTCACATTTGGATTAAGCCGTAATTATCTTACTGGTGGTGTAGATGTGGGTGTTCCATGGACCAAAAGCGATGCGCAGAAAATAGTATTTGAGGATGTTTTTATTAAAAACCTTCAAAAGTTAGATTATACTGTGGCAGGGCACGACCCCTGGGATCAAACCATGTCTGGATGGTTCGAGATGACCTTTCCCAAAAACAAATTAAAATTATATTTAGAAATCGGATTTAATGATAATCGATTTAACCTATGGGATTTTCTTGTGCATCCTGATCATGCCATGGCAAGTATAGTTGGATTTCGGAAGTATGGTTTACTAAACAATGATAATCTCATCATGGGTTTTGAATATGCCAATCTAATCAAAGGGCGACATCATATTTTTAGAGCAACACCCAATTGGTATGACCGAAGTCACTATAATGATTTCAGTTATGAAGGTAGAAGATGGGGTGCGCATAGCGGTTCTGACTCAGATGATTTATTATTGTATTTTGGTATAATGAATGATAAATGGTCCTTTGTGCCCGCCATTAATTATGAACGACATGGTGTTTCTACTTTTAGACCACCAGAAATAAAAATTGAAATTAAGTTTGATATGAAATATAAATATAGAGGATATGAGTTTGGATTATATTTTGAACGACAGTTCGAAGCGCATATTGGTTTCCCGCCGGATCAATACTTTATAGATGAAGTCACGGGAAAGAGAAGAACCAATACAGCAATATTTCGCATACGGAAACAGATTTTATAATAAAAGATTAATTCTTAAATAATATCGAATATATATTAATAAATTGTAGATATATGTTAAATTATATGAATGAAATAGTTAATAATAATTAAAATAACCCGAACTTTTCGACGAGAATATGAATTACAATAAGAAAATAATTGCCACCTTAGTTATTTGGTTACTCACCACAATTTCCTTTGGGCAAACCTACGAACAGATTATTAAGCTCCGTGCAGAGTATGAAAAATTAAAGGAAGCCCAAGAAAGTCAAATACCAACGGACCAATCCATGGTACAAGGGAAAGATTCTGGTCCCACCCGCGTTTTATATAGACCGGGAGATTTAGAAGAATTTTATAGGATTCAATTATCACAATTGACACAAAGTATAGAAGAAATAAATTCAATCAGTTCTTTCTTTGATTCAACTGCTGGGTTTGCCCACTATGGTTATAATATTTTTTCAAATAGGGACTCTATTTCATATTTTGAAAACATGCCCATTCCAGATAATTATAGCTTAGGAGTTGGCGATGAATTAATTATTTCTCTCTGGGGTGAAGTTGAAAGAGAAGAAAAAGCAAATATAAAAAGAGATGGCAGTATATTTTTAGAAGATGTGGGCCTTATAAATCTCAATGGTAAAACTCTTCTTGAATCAAAATCAATTATTCGTAATAAATACGGACAAACATATGCCACAATTAAAGGGAAAACACCCAAAACATTTCTAGATGTTTCCGTAGGAAAATTAAAAGGACTAAACGTGCATATCTTAGGATTTGTGAACTACCCTGGTGTTTATGCGCTTCATCCTTTTTCTGATCCTTTCACCGCCCTGTTTCAGGCTGGCGGTATAGACACGACAGGAAGCCTTCGCAATATTGAATTGTATCGAGGTGGGGAAAAAATAAATACGATAGACCTTTATCAGATTATTCATGGTGGCAAAATAAATAAACAAATAAGACTTAATGATCAGGATATAATTTTTATTCCTCCCCGCGAATCTAAAGTATTAATTAATGGGCAAATACTGAAACCTGGCTATTTTGAATTAATTGAAGGCGAAACTGGAGAAGATTTAGTCAAATTCTCTGGTGGATTAAATCCGATTGCCTCTTCAATTGTTACTGTAAAAAGAATACATTCTCCAATAAATAGAAATAATGATGATGAGTCTATGGAATACCTATCAATCAACATTAATGATTTATCTGATTTCACTATTATCAATGGTGATAGTTTGGGAATTGGGGAAATATCTTCCTTTCATCCAACTGTTACAATTAATGGCTGGGTGAAACGTCCTGGACAATATCCATTTATTAAAGGACAAACATTGTCAGAATTATTGGAAACAGGCGGTGGTTTGACGGATAAAAATTGGATAAAAGGAGCAGAAAAAACAATAAGGCGTATAAGCCTAGGAGACAATGGAGAAAGGGTAACATCCAAATATGATCTTCACAAGATTCTTAATAATGAAATAGACATACCATTATTACCATTTGACGAAGTAATCATTAATAAAAAATCGAATTACCAATTTGGTGAAACTGTCATAATATCAGGAGAAGTTAGAGCTCGGGGAACATATTCAATTAACCGAAGAACCATCAGAGATTTGATAAATGAAGCAGGCGGAATTACATCTAATGCATATTTAGATGGCGTTGAATTATTTCGAGATACCACCCAAATAGGGTTAAACGATTTATCCATGATACCAATTAATGGCGACAGTATTCATGTACCCCATCCTTCAGGGATAATCACAGTCCTTGGGGCCGTAAACAATCCGGGCTCAATTGCATATGAATCCGGAATCGGATTAATCGACTTTATTGACAGGGCCGGCGGTTACACTATTTATGCAAACAAAAAGGACATTTATGTGATTTATCCCAATGGAATCGCAATGAGAAAAGCCCGTTTTACTAATCCAAAAATAACTGAAGGGTCAACTATAATGGTAAGTACAAGCCAGTTGGTTGTTCAGCAATTAGATTATTTGGAAGTCTCACAACAGATTGCTTCAATAATCGGTTCTCTAGCAACAGTAGCCCTAATTATTAATACCCAAAAATAATGAATATTAGAACAAGATCAATTTTAGTAATCATTGCATTTTTATTTTCCTGTGATGACATAGGAATTGATAATGAAAATGTTGATAAAAATCAAGGATTCATTCGTTCCTTTGGAACCAGTTGGTATGAGTATGGCTGGGGAATAACCCAACTACATGATGGTGGATTTGTAGTAACAGGGCGAAAAGAATACAAATCCAACAATACGAAAGATATGATTACCATTAGGACAGATGAAAAAGGGTTTGGCCTTTGGGAAAGAACCTATGGCGGTTCCAAAAATGAAGAAGGATATACTGTTGTTGAAACACCCGATGGCCATATTCTCTCAATAGGATATTCATGGTCATATGGAAACGCTCAGGAAATTTTTATAGTAAAAACAGATTTTTATGGAAAAGAAATTTGGCGTAAAACATATGGTGGTAGAAATCGAGATATCGGTCATAAGGCAATTGTTACTTCAGATGGGCATATAGTTATAGTAGGTCAAACAAACTCACCTGGAATCAGTCACGGGAATGATGATGTATGGCTTAGCAAAATTGATCAAGATGGAAATCAAAAGTGGTTTAAAGCCTATGGTGAGCTCAATCATGAGATTGGTTATGATGTTGTAGAAATTGATGGAGGTGGATTTTTAATTGTTGGTTACAGAGAATTTTATTCTGCAGCCGGGAAAGATTTATTAATTATTAAAACGGATGCTGAAGGGAATCAATTGTGGGATAAAACCATAGGGGTGGATGGGAATTATGAAGAAATTGCATATTCAATTTCAAAATCAAAAAATAATGGCTATCTAATTTGCGCCGCCACCAATGCCTCCGGAAATACTTGGTATAATCCTCAAGTAATTAATATTGATTTTGATGGCAATATCATTTGGAATAAATCCTACAATGGTAGTGGTCTTAAACATACGAGGTGGGTTGCGACTGCCACCAATGATGGTGGCGCAGCTATTGTAGGCACAACCAATTACTTTAGAGAATCCGGTAGAAATGAAGATGCTTATTTAATGAAAATTGATCATGCAGGAAAAAAGCTTTGGGATACGGCTGTTCAAGGTGGAAAAAATGATTGGGGATGGGCCGTGATTGAAACATTCTTTAGAGAATTAGTTATTGTTGGTTCAACTAAATCATACGGCTCTGGCCTTTATGACATTTTATTAGTAGAAATTACCAAACCGATTGAGGATTAACTGAGTGAGTTTTGATATTAATAAGGATAGGACCGATGAATTAATCGCAAAAGTCATGAAGCAGTTCGGTTTTCGCCATCAATATGAAGTGGCAGAATATTTTGGCATAACAGCTCAAACACTTTCCGGCTGGGTAAAGTCAGGTATTGTTCCTGATAAATACATCATGAAATTCCAATTGGATGTTCAAGAAATGATTTCACCAAGAGAAATCGCATCGGATGATCGTATAAAATCCAATTTTTCAAATGGGTTTCCTGAGGATGTCCCCAATAACCATCATTCAAGAGAATTCTCGTTTACAATCCTTTTTGCAAACCATCTTAAACCATTAATGTTGTTTCCTATATTTATATCTGTTTTTGTGGCCGTTTGGGTCTTCTTTATTGCTCTACCCGTGTATACATCAAGCGCGAAGGTTCTTCCCATTGGCGATAAAGGTAGTTCTTTCTCAGATATGGCTGGAATGGCGTCTCAACTTGGATTATCTATACCAATGAATCTAGGAAATGAAATTCCATGGGATGAAATGTTCCCGGAAATTGTCCAAAGTGAAAATTTAAAAATAGCAATTCTTGGGCAAAATTTTTCATCAAATAAATATGAAAATGATCAGTCTTTATTTTATATCGTAGAAAGAGAATTCAACTTAGAAGATGAACCGGATAATATCCGTGATAAAATGGTGGTTGATAAATTAAATGATTTAATCAATGTATCAAAAAGTCGGTTATCACCAATTGTAACAATCAATGTTAATTTTTTTGAACCACAACTTGCGGCAGATATATTAAGTGCAGTGATAGAAGAGTCAGGTCAAATTCAGATAAAATTAAAATCAAAAAAAATATCTGAAAAAAGACAGTTTATTGAGGAAAGAATTGTAGAAGTCATGACTGCGCTTCGAAATGCGGAAGTTGCATTAAAAGATTTTAAAGAATCAAATCGAAGACCGGATCGATCCCCATCATTAAAATTGGTAGAAAGTCGATTAGAAAGAGAAGTCTCCCTGCAAAATTCTCTATATGTCACTTTAAAAAGTCAGTTTGAAAATGTGAAAATTGAAGAAGTTGAAGAATCAGCAATGATTCAAGTTGTTGATGGTCCAATCGTTCCGTTTAGATTAACAAAACCAAAGCGGTTAATGTCAATCCTGTTTTCCCTGATTATATCATTCATTGGATTGTTTTTTATTTTTTATCTAAAAGATTATACCATATCTGGGAATGAAAAAGAAAGTGAGGTACGAAAAGAAGCGAGAACAAAATTGATTAATAATATGAAAACGCTTTTGCCATTTGTTCCCAAATCGGGTCGTTAGCTTAAACGATTTTTCAAAACTATCGTGACTGAATTTAAACAGCATTCTTTAGATCCTCTACTAAAGGACTCATTTTCTTACGCCATCTCCAAATTAATACCTGGCGGGGTGGGATTAATTTCGGTCATTCTTTTTTTTAGATGGGTAGGGCCAGAAGAGTATGGGAGGTACAGTCTTATCTTTTCTTTTACCAATATTCTTGCGGCCTTTTCCTTTGGATGGTTAAATCAATCAATTTTAAGGTATGGGTCCACATTTAAACCCCAATTAAAATTATTTCAGCCACTTTCTTTGGGGTTTTCTTATGGTGTCTTTTCATTAATCGTAGTAATTATAATATTTTCATGGATTCAATTCCCAACTGATTTCCCAGCTTTTTATCCTATCCTTCTTGCTTGTTCTATTGGTGCTTTTAATATTATAAAAGTGTTTTATCAATCTAAAGAATCTCCTAAAAAAGTAATTTGGATAACTTCATGTCAATCAATCCTCATGGTATTATTTTCACTATTTTTCCTTGAGAATTATAAATCAAATGGAATTAGTATTATTATGGGAACCTCTTTTGGATACTTGATCCCGGCTTTATTTTTATTAAAGCCAATATACAAAACAGGTTTTTTAACAGGGGGAGATAAAAATAGTGTAATAAAATTCTTCAAGTTTGGTTCCCCTCTTTCCATTTGGTTTGGTATGAGTTTATCACTCAATTTTTTGGATCGTTTTTTTATTGAACATTTTTATGGGGCACCATTAATGGGCTCATACGCCGGGTTTTCTGAATTTATTATCAGAATATTTTCAATTATTATTTTCCCAATTACCCTGGCGATACATCCAAAACTAATGAATCAATGGAATCATAAAAAGAATATATCAGATTCTTTTAAATTTATTTTACATGGCGGTATAATCCAACTTACGATTTTTGGAATTTGTTTATTGGTGTTATTAATATTCCATACACAGGTTTTTATAATAATTCAAAAATTAGTTCCCCAATTAGATAATTCCATGAAATCAATATTAATACCCCTTTTTATTGGTGGATTCCTGTGGCAGTTTGCCCTTATTGCCCATAAGCCGCTCGAGATTGAAGAAAGAACCAAGACAATGCTTATTTGTATATTATGTTCTGTATTAATAAATATTGTGGGAAATTATATATTTCTACCCCATTATGGATTAATTGCCACTGCCTATACTATGATACTATCTGCCCTTGTTTATATTCTTTCATCAGTTCTATTATCTAAATCATTTCAAAACTTATATTTAAAATGATTAAATGAATATTTCTTTAGTTTTACCCATTTCAATCCTTATTGGATTTACTGCCCTCATGAAGTATTTGCAAAAGTCATGGTTGGCGCCAGGTACATTCTTCGCTGTTCTTTGGACCTTTTTTGTTGTTACACCAATTGTATTTGCACCGTCGTACCCTGTGTTTCCCTTTGGCATATGGGTTATAACAACTTTTGTATTTGCAGTAAGTATGGGTTCTGTTCTTGCTAACCAATTTCAAAATAAAATTAATATTCAGACAGAAGATGAATCCATTTCAATTATACATCGATTTCTTTTTCTGGCCACATTTATACTGACAATCATTTCATCGATGGGATTAATTTTTCTATTCTTTTTTGGTGTATCAAGATTCAACCTATCTAATTCTATAATTGACTTTTTAGTTTTACCTAATCAGTTTTCCATGGATAGGTACCATGGTGCTGTGGTAATTCCTCAAACTGTTCGATTGATGATGTATTTACTATACCCTGCATCATTGATGGGTGGAATAGCATTTATTAATGTTAGCAAAAAATGGCAAAAGATATTTTTAATCATCCCAATAGTATTATCAATAGGTTTCGCATTTTTACTTACAACACGTTCAACGATCCTATTATCAGTTATTTTATGGTCATCTGGCTTATTTACATCAAAGATATTCCATCATGATGGCAAAACAAAAATATTGAAATTTCAATCATTGATTATATTGATTTTTACCTTCGCTGGATTTACTGGAATATTTATTTTGACTGCATGGTTAAGAGATGCTGGCGGTGAAATATTTATAGATGCCATGATTGATAATGTTAGTGCATATTTCTTTGGATATTTGTCCTCTTTCACACAATGGATTCAAGTCTATAACCAAAAGAATATATTGTTTGGAATGGTGACATTTGCGGGGCCTGCTGACCTATTGGGATTAACGGAAAGGGAATTGGGCTTTTATAATGAAGTTTCTGTTTTAGGTGAATCGCATACAAATATTTTTACAGCTTTGAGAGGAATAATCCATGATTTTTCCATTATTGGTGGCTTCCTTTATTTTGGAATATTTGGTTTTATTGGTACCATGGCCTACAATGCTTGTTTTAATAAAAGAATATTATGGATTATTCCATTAAGTATATTTTATGCATTTACGATCTATTCACCACTAATTAGCATTTTTAATTACAATAGTATTTTATTCTCCTGGATTATTTTAGGTTTCACAATTATTATTTCACCAATCTTTAAAAGATATATGATATGAATTCCATTCTAATTATTACAGTTAATTATCGTAATACTGAACCCACAAATTCATTGGTCAAAAGTATTGAAAAATGTTTTCATAATGATAAAATAAAGTTGTGTATTGTTGATAACGATACAACGGTAGAATCATTTACTTCATTAAATGATATAAAAGGCACCGCCTCATTCAACATTGAAATTATTAGGTCAGATAAGAATCGTTTTTATTGGGGCGGCGCAAAACTTGGATTAGACAAATACTTGAATGATGTTCAAAAGTTTGATTGGATTATAGTATGCAACAATGATATTGAGTTCAATGATGATAAATTTTTTCAAAAACTTTCCAACTTAAATCGTGACGAATATCAAATTATTGCGCCCCAAATAAAATCAACTTATTCAGAAAAAGATCTAAATCCTTTTCTTTTAAACCCCATTTCCAAGATCCAGGATTTTTATTATCGTTTATATTATATCAGTGCTGTTACGGCTAAACTCATCCATAAAATAGGCCGTCTGATTAATCAACAATCAACAATCAACAATCAACAATCAATAATTCAATCTATCTACGCACCCCATGGATCATGTGTGATTTTCTCAAATCACTATTTTATAAAAGGTGGTTATTTAGATACGAATTTTACCATGTATGGTGAAGAAGTTTCTACAGCAGAAATCGCAAAATCCCTTGATCTGCCTATACATTATTTACCGGGACTTTCCTTGGTGCACAAGGATCATCAATCCACTGGTCACGCACCCTGGATAGAGAATTACCTTCATTCAAAAGAAACCTATTACTATTTGAAGAAAAAATATCGAAGCTAGATCAATGCGAATTGTTTATCTCCACCAATATTTCAATACACCTAACATGCCAGGGTCAACCCGATCGTTTGATTTAGCCAAACGACTGGTTGAAAACGGCCATAGGGTATATATGGTAACTTCAAAAAGAGACTCCCATCAAAAACATCAGATTGGGTGGACAAACGAGAATGGTATTAATGTATGTTGGTTACCAGTTTCTTATTCAAATAATATGGGATTTTTAAGGCGGATATTTTCCTTTTTATCATTTTCATTCCAATCGGCGAAAGTATGTTTTTCCATTAAAGTGGATCTGGTTTTTGCAACAAGTACACCCTTGACCATTGCAATTCCTGCCGTAGTATATTCTAAAGTGAAAAGAATTCCTATGGTGTTTGAGGTTAGAGATCTATGGCCAGAAATTCCAATTGCTGTTGGTGCCTTAAAATCAGGACTTTCCATAAAATTGGCTCGCTGGCTTGAAAATTTTTCTTATCAAAATTCAACTCGAATAATTGCACTTTCAAAAGGAATGAAAGAGGGGGTAGTTCGGGCGGGATATCCTTCTGAAAAAACCCATGTAATTACCAATTTATGCAATATGAATAATTTCACAAAAAACAATCATTCAAATAAATTTATTATAGATGGATTTGATTGGACCAGCCCCGACCCACTGGTTATTTACACGGGAGCATTTGGTCATGTAAATGATGTGGTTTATTTAATTAAAGTTGCAGACCAATTTACAAAATTGAATAGTTTAGTTAAGTTTGTAATTGCCGGAGAGGGCGTTGAGTTAAATAATATCAAATCTATGGCTCGTGAATTGAACTTATTGAATAAATCCGTTTTTGTAATCAATCCGATTCAAAAATCTGAGATTCCTTTATTATATGCTCGGGCTACAATTGTTACTTCATTATTCATAAATATGAAGGAACTTTGGCATAATTCAGCTAACAAGTTTTTTGACGGGCTTGCAGCAGGAAAGCCGATTATGATTAATTACTCAGGATGGCAAAGAGATATTTTGGAATTGCATGAGGCCGGATTTTATGTTCCTTTTGATAACCCTATTAAAGGTGCCCAAATATTAAATAATAATATTATTGATAAACATAATCAGATAATGATGGGTGAATCAGCTAAAAAATTGGCGGTAGAACAATTTTCAATTGACGTACAGTATCCTAAATTCGAAAAAGTTTTACACGCAGCGCAGGATTAATTTCCCCTTATGAAAAGAATATTTGATTTTATTGCAAGTTTGGTTGGATTGGTTCTTCTATCACCTTTTATTTTAATCCTTTCATCTTTTCTCTTAATTTTCAATGGGTGGCCTGTTTTTTTTATTCAGCCAAGATTGGGTAAGGATAAAATTCCTTTTAATATGATTAAGTTTAGAACCATGAAAAAAGGAAATTCAAAAAGTTCAGAAGATGATGCAATTCGACAAACCCGGTTTGGGAAAATTCTACGAAAAACAAGTTTGGATGAATTACCCGTTCTTATTAATGTAGTTAAAGGTAATATGAGTTTAGTCGGCCCCCGGCCTTTGCTCCTTAAATACAAGAATCGATTTACAAATTTTCAAGATTCCAGACATAATGTTATACCTGGAATTACAGGGTTAGCCCAGATAAAAGGACGGAATGAAATATCATGGGAAAAGAAATTTGAGTATGATATACAATACATAGAACAAAGGTCATTTTTGTTGGATCTTAGAATTCTTTTTCGAACAATTTTTTCAGTATTGTTGCTGAAAAACACTTCCCCTTCCAATCAAGATATTATGCCCGAATTTATGGGAACGGATAATGAGCGTAAGAAACCTGCTTAGTGATCCACCACAAAACGATGTTTTACGCATCGGATTTCTGGGCCAATCTGGTTACCTAATCAAAAAGGGTAATACTACAATTCTAATCGACCCCTACCTTTCAGATTATGTTGAAAATCAAGATGGATTGAATGATCGAAAAATGAAAAGGTTGTTTTTACCAGTCATTGAACCAAGTGAAATTGAAAGTATTGATGCAGTATTTTGTACCCACGCTCATGTTGACCATATGGATCCATGGACTCTTGAAAATATAGATTCTCCGTTCAATTTGTATTGTTCAGAAGCTGCATATAGACAAAGCTCTTTACATTTTAATGAAGACAAATTGTTTTTTTTAGAATTGGAAGAAACAATTACAATAAACAATTTCCAGATAACATCCATACCGGCAGCTCACTATGATAAATCAGATAAAAATGGAAACCCCGACTGTTTATCCTTTTTAATTTCTGTGGATGAGAAAAAATTGTTTTTTTGGGGAGATGGGATTCCATATGGTGGACTTATTGATAGATTGGCCCCAATCGCTTTCGATTTATTTTTTGCTCCAATCAATGGTCGTGATTGGTTTAGAGAAAAAGAAGGCATTGTTGGAAATATGAATAGTCGAGAATTAGCAGAAATTTGTGGAAAACTTAAAATTGATACTGTAATCCCTAACCATTTTGATATGTTCGATTATAATAGTGAAATACCCTCACATTTTTTAAACTACCTGAATCAATTTTGCCCAAATCAGAAAGTTAAAATTCTTAATCACGATGAAATCATTACCATATGACCAATAAAATGACAGAATACTTTAGCCATACACAACAGTACTACCGCTTTGTTGTATTAAAAAAAATAGAAGAGTTCGGTAAGGTTCAGGTCCCAATTGAATTAGATGATCATGAATTTATTGAAGCTATATCCAATGTCCATATAAATAATCTTTTGAAAGATGGCCTTTTAGAATCTGAAAATGGTTTTCTGTCATTAACAATTAATGGCAAGACGGCCCTCAATAGACATTATATTGATTATCAAAACAATTTGATGAATCTATCAAAAAATTTGGGCGATTTTTATGCTGAAAAAATAAAGCGGTTAACTCTTGAGGTTAAAGGAAGCGCAGCAATGTATGGCGCAAGTGATACCTCAAAATCAATTATTAATTATATTCAAAATGCTGGAATAAAATTAGAATGCGTAATTGATGATGATATAGAAAAACAAAAAAGTCAATACTTGGGTCTTCCGGTTATCTCCATTAATGATTTAGATCAATATACTGTCGAAACAATTATTATATCTACAATTGAATTCCAGGGAAAAATTGAAGAAAAATCAATGGGAAAATTTGGCGGTAAATACAGAATAATTACCCTATTTGATTTGCCATGAAAACCGATCCTAAAGTTAGTATAATTATTCGTACTCTCAACGAGGCATCTCATCTCCCAGAGTTGTTTAAGTTGATTCATCAGCAATCATATCAAAATTATGAGACCGTTGTTGTTGACTCAGGATCATACGATGGCACGAAGGAGATTGCTCGACAGTTTTCTGATAAATTATTAACAATCGAACAGGATAATTTCACTTTTGGTTTTGCCATAAATTATGGCATAAAACATTCGAGCGGAGAATTGGCCTGCATAGTCTCTGCCCATACTATACCAACAGATTCAAATTGGTTAAAAGAACTCGTAAGTGCATTTAATTCTGATAGTTTACACAATGGTGTTGCCATGAGTTATGGCAGACAAGTTGGAGATCCAATTTCCAATTTCTCTGAAAAGATGGATTTCAAATCCCATTTTGGCTTAGTGGAAATGAAACAATCTCGTCCTGATTATTTTTGCAACAACGCCAATGCCTTGATTCGAAAAGACCTTTGGATTGACCACCCCTTTGATGAAAGTTTAACTGGATTGGAAGATATTGAATGGTCTAAGTATTGGTTAGATCAAGGCTATAAAGTAGTCTATAAACCAAATGCGTGTATTATTCATATTCACAATGAGAATGGGGCTCAAATTCGAAATCGGTTTTGGCGAGAATCCATTGCGGCTCGTTCGATTGGTGTTTTGTCAGTTAGAAAAATTTTTACTGAAATACCAAAACAATTTGCCTATACGATTAGGGACATTTTTTATTTTTACCAACTGAAAGGGAAGGGGAAACTTTCGGATATTTTTTCGTATAGATTTAATAGGTTAATCGGAACACTAAAATCAATTACAAATAAAAAATTTAATTTGAAAGATTATCGAGACAATTACAATTCTCTTTCCTATAAAGTAATTGAATATGAAAAACAAAATTCACCCATTGAAAAAACGCATACCCTCGAACCGGTAAAACCCAATGAAGTGTTAATTAAAATATCGTATGTTGGTATTTGTGAGACTGATTTTGAAGTTCTGCGTGGTGATCTGGATTATTATAAATCGGGATGGGCTAAATTCCCAATTGTTCCTGGTCATGAATATTCTGGAATTATTTCCAGAGTTGGGTCAAAAGTAAGCAACTTTAAAGTGGGGGATCGCGTTGTCGGGCAATGCATTTTATCTTGCAATCAATGTGAAATGTGTTTAACAGGCAGGGAAACCGCATGCTCAGAAAGAAAGGAAGTTGGTGTATTAAATTATAATGGCGCATATAGCGAATATGTGATTTTATCTTCACGGTTTGTTCATAAAATTCCTAATGATGTAAAATTAGTTACAGCCGCTTCTTTCGAACCCCTGGCTGTGGTTTTGAAAGGATTAAGCAGGATTGGGTTGGATGACCAAACAATGAGTAATAAAGAATCTGTTTTGGTGATTGGGGCGGGGCCTATTGGCCATTTGTCAACCAGAGTCATCCATTATTGGGGTCATGAAGTAACAATTTTAGATTCCAATGAAAAAAGATTAACTTACTTAAATGATTTATCTGTAGAGCCAAAAACTGAAATATCGGATTTTTTACAGTTTTCTTATATTATTGAATGTACTGGGAATGCTGAATCGGCAAAAATAATGTTAAAAAATTCTGCCACCGCATCTACAATGTTAATGTTGGGACTGCCTTATGATAAACAAATCGTTGATTTGGAGGATATTGTAAGTTCAGATAAGCGAATTGTTGGAACCGTTGGAAGTAATGGTAAAAATTTTTCAGATGCAATAAAATTGGCACCCAAGCTAAATCTCAAAAATTTTGATCAATGTCTATTTGATTTTGGTCAGTGGGAATCTGCTTGGGAAGAACATAAATCAAAAAATCAATTAAAAGTAAAATTAAAAATTGGGCCATAGGGCGTTAATACAGTATTAGTGAAAAACTTAGAAAATTTAGCCGGGAAAAGATTATTAATATTGGGAGGAAACCCTGAGACTGGCGTTCTTGTTGAAAAGGCAAATAATTTGGGAATTTATACAATTGTTATTGACCCGAACCCGAATGCACCAGCAAAACTTTTGTCTAAAAAACGTTATAATATTGATGGTTTTGATATAACGACTTTAACCAAAGTAGCAAAAGATGAGATGGTTGATGGTATACTTGTTGGTGTAGCGGATATTCTAGTCCCACCTTATTTGCAACTATGTGAGGCACTGGACCTACCCTGTTATGCTTCAAATGATATTATTGATGCACTGTCAAGTAAAGATGGTTTCATGAAGGCTTGTGAATCCTATGGTATTGAAAATATTCCTTCATATAGGTTGGATAATAATTTTAATTCTTCGGACCTAGAAAAAATCAAATATCCAGTACTGACCAAGCCGGTAGACAATGGAGGAGGTGTTGGTATGTCCATTTGTGTAAATGAAAAAGAATTAATAGTAGGAGCAAAAAATGCAATCAACCATTCAAGGAAAAAAATATTTTTAACTGAAAAGTTTATGAACTGTGACGATATGGTTGCTTATTACACATTCAAAAATGGAGAAACTTATTTGTCAGCAATCGCAGACCGCATAACCACTAAAAAACAGGGTAATACGAGCCCAGTTTGTATTGCTTCTGTTTATCCATCAAAACATTCCGGCCAATATTTTGAATCTATCCATCCAATTATAGTTAAAATGTTTAAGGGGATTGGTATTAAAAATGGCGTACTCGCTATTCAGTTTTTTGTAGAAGGGAACAACTATTATGCTTACGACCCGGGCTTTCGTTTGCAAGGTGAGGCTATGCATATTTATATAAATGATATTAACGGTTTTGACCATAGATTAATGCTAATCAATTTTGCCTTAAGCGGTTCAATGGGTGTTGATGACTTAGAAGAGCGTAATGATTTTTTGTTTCGTGGCAAGCATGCATGCACTGTTTGGGTTCTTTTAAAAAGTGGGGTGATTAAGTATATTGCTGGCTTAAAAGAGTTACAAAATGATCCATCAATTGTTTTTGTAATGCAACGTTTTTTTGAAGGGGATAGCGTATTGCCGCATATGGTCGGGAACGAAAAGCAGGTGTTAGCCAGAATTTATATTGTATCTGATACAAGGGAAAAATTGATTATGAAAATTAATGAGATCAAATCTGCCTTGTCTGTTCGAGATACTAAAAATAATGACATGATTGTTGATTTAATTGACACTTCCATTTTAGTGAATTAATTGAGTTTAAAATTTTTTACTATAATCAATTTAGTTTCGCACCTAAAAGAGATATCAGGAATAAATGATAAAGAGATTTATGTCGTCAGAAAATAAAAAAATTTATTTATCTCCTCCCCATATGAATGGAGAAGAAATAGCCTTTGTAACAGATGCGATTCAATCAAATTGGGTGGCGCCGTTAGGACCTCATGTAGATGCCTTTGAAAGCGAAATGGCTGATTATATAGGGGTAAGCCATGCGGCTGCCCTTTCTTCTGGAACTGCAGCATTACATTTATCGCTAAAAATTTTAGGAATAAAAAGAGGTGACATTGTATTCTGTTCCGATTTAACATTTGTTGCCAGTGCAAATCCAATTAAGTATTTAGGTGCAATTCCTGTATTTATTGATTCGGATGAAACATCATGGAATATGTGCCCAAAATCTTTAGAAATGGCCTTTAAGACCCACGAGCCTAAAGCTGTTATAGTAACTGATATCTATGGCCAATGCGCTGATTATGATTCTATTAAAGATATTTGTGATAGATATAGTACCCCAATTATCGAGGATGCGGCAGAAAGTCTCGGTGCATCTTATAAAAAACAAAAATGCGGGTCATTTGGAGAAATGGCCATATTGTCATTTAATGGTAATAAAATAATTACAACTTCTGGCGGCGGTATGCTACTTTCTGATAATCTTCAGTATATTGACATGGCTAGAAAACTTGCAACACAAGCCAGGGAGCCTGCCATTCATTATGAACACAAAGAATTAGGTTATAATTACCGAATGAGTAATATAATTGCCGCAATTGGTAGGGCTCAATTAAAAACCATTGATACGTATGTAGAAAAAAGGAGACATATATTTAACAAATATGAGGCAGAACTTGGTACAATTGATAACATAGGTTTTATGCCAGAAATAGAGAATGGCCGATCCACCAGATGGTTGTCTATAATGATATTAAATATGGTTTCTAGAGAAAAAATTGATGTTATCATCAATAAATTATCCATGGAAAAAATTGAAGCAAGACCAGTGTGGAAACCAATGCACCTTCAACCGCTTTATAGAAAAAATGAATATTTCTCTCTGAACAATAAATTTTCTGTAAGTGAAAAATTATTCAATTATGGATTATGTCTACCTTCTGGCTCAAACCTGAAAACAGAAGATCAGGCGAGGGTCATTTTAAATATAAAATCATACTTTCTTGATTAATTTCAATGTGATTTATATCACAAGGAAATTCCATCTCCTTATATTAAACTCAGCCAATTATAATTAAATATTTTACACTATG
>ENA-OREN01002055-OREN01002055.1-marine-metagenome-genome-assembly--contig:-NODE-2055-length-21596-cov-4.711371_pt1 | contig 21596 bp, 19 predicted proteins | sample MGYA00248624_ERZ508555 | MGnify/ENA primary metagenome ERZ508555 (study PRJEB26222, sample SAMN06267773) | marine metagenome | isolation source: Saanich Inlet, British Columbia, Canada | place...
CGATTCCGGAGAAGAATGCGGCGAAGGGCCCACTCAGGTCTTCACCCACGGTGCCGATATTGCTGACCTCGAGACAGGTCAGGATCGCTGGATCCCATTGCAAGGCCACACTGTAACCGGTCAGATCTTGCTGCCAGGCGCCGCGGGCCCACACCACCACTTCCTCACCAGGATTGAGCACTGCGGGTTCGATGAAGAGTGCATTACCCGAGACGCTGACTCCACCGTCGAGGATTGCCGGCTCGGTACTGGGGCCGCCGGCTGCAGGTTGCAGGGTCGCCGACACGATGTGACAGAGCGCCGATCCAAGGAGTGAGAAGTCTGCCGGGATATTTCCAGAAAGGGTGGCCAAGATGGCGGAGTTGGAAGGGGACGCAGATGCGCCCTCCACCTGAAGCGTCAGGCGGCGGAGACCGGCGAAGGTTCCCAGAGGCTCATCGGTGGTCGAGATCCCCGTCGGCGAGACTCCTGGCACGAAGACCGAGAGATCTTGCAGTCGGGTCGAATCGTAATCCACCACCATGGACCAGCCAGAAGTCTGTTCCAGCAACTGACCCTGTAGGTCGATGCTAAAGGGACGACCGACGACTACTGTTGCAGAATCATAGAAGACTCTCTCGGTGAGAGAGACGGCACAAGCCGCGGAAGGCGCCGGGTGCTGGAGACCCTGGTGGAAGTAATCCCCCACGACGGTGTAAGTCCACACTCCGGAACCCGCAAGATCAGTAAAACTGGTCGAGGTACCATCCAGAAGGAAGTATTCGATGCTACCGAGCGATCCCGTGCGCTCCACGATGATCTCATCGTACTCGAAGGCGGTGGGCCCGTTCTGCCAGGTCAACTCGATGCTGGCACCGGCGCCATAGCATTGAAGGTTGGTGGGAGGTGCCAGCGGAACACTCACTTCAGGAGCATTGCTGACATTACTGGCTCCGCCGTCTCCGAACGCCTGCACCGAGTAAATGACCAGACCGGGGAACTGATCGTTCGCCACAAATTCGGTCTCATCTCCGGCCAGACTGGCCATCCGCTGGTGCTCTTCGCCCGGTGCTCCGGTGGCCATCCAATCCGTCAAGAAGCTGGGATTGGCCGAAGACAAGGTGGTGATGACCATCGCCGATCATGCCAATACCTCGGCGGCATCGATCCCTTTGGCCCTCGACGTCGCCATAACCGATGGCCGCATCAAAAACGGCGATCTGATATTAATGGAGGCGATGGGCGGCGGTTTGACCTGGGGCGCCGCCATGGTGCGCTGGTAGGCAAATTCCGGGCGATGAAATTTGGCGTTAAATTCATTACCTATCCCGTTGAAATTGATAAACATCTCGCGTAAAATAACCTCAATTAAATGACACGCGTCACATCAGGGGAAGCTTAGGCGATGGCTGGAAATACCATTACCCGTTCGCAGTTGAGCGAGGCCGTCTACCAGGAAGTCGGTCTGTCGCGCAACGAATCTGCGGATTTACTTGAATCTGTTCTCAACAAAATCTCGGACACATTGGCCGCCGGCGAATCGGTCAAGATATCATCCTTTGGCAGTTTTTCGGTCCGCGAGAAAGGCCAGCGGGTCGGCCGTAATCCGAAAACCGGCGAAGAAGTGCCGATATTGCCGCGCAAGGTTCTGGTTTTCAGGCCGTCGCAAGTCTTGAAGAGCCAGATCGCGGATTCCGGCTCGGACCCGATTTCCTGATAACGCCGGGTTGGCATGGCGTTATCGGCGGAACAGCTTTCATCAAACCGGCGGGACGGAAAATCCGCGACCGCTTTTCGCACCATAAGCGAGGTTGCCGGAGCCCTTGATCTGCCGCAGCATGTGCTGCGCTTTTGGGAAAGCAAATTTCCGCAGATCAAACCCATGAAGCGGGGCGGCGGGCGGCGCTATTACCGGCCCGAGGACCTGGATGTCCTACGCCGCATCAAAAGCCTCTTGTATGACGACGGCTACACCATCAAGGGCGCCCAGAAGCTCTTGAAAGACGGCGGTGAAGCATCAACGCAAGAGGCGCCGGTGGAACGCGCCGCCGCCAAACCGGAACCAGCGTCCGGCGCGGCCAACCAAGACGCCCTTCTGGAAGTGCTGGCCGAGCTCGAAGACATCAAGAAACTGCTCTAGCCGCCGAACCTTATTTTCGCCTGTTCGAGCATCGCTGTGCGCCAATCATCATCGGGCGCCCCTGGGCGCGCCGCATCGCATCCGACCGGCCCCCAAGGCGCGGCTTCACTTGTGTACATTTCCCCCAAAATTTCCATCCAGCTCATGTCATCGAAGGCCCCGGCGGCCAATACCTGACGGCCCGGTATCAGGGTCAGGTGCCAGCGCACGGTGGTACCGCATTCGGTGCAGAATTCATAATGGACGGGATTGCCGCTGTCGCCGGTGCGGGTATGGGTCTTGGTCTCGCCGCTGAATTCCTTGATGCGGCTTTCGTCCACCACCACCGAGATACCGTAATCGCTACCGGTTCGTTTGCGGCAGGTTGCGCAATGGCACGCCGATATCCAGATGGGCGGCGCACCAAGTTCGAACCGCACGGCGCCGCAGTTGCAGCCGCCCTTATACTGATCCATTGCCAAAGCCTCCTATTGCCGCGTCATTGTTTTTGATGATGTGTTTTGCGGCAGATACGCGCCCTTTTCCCGCAACGTCTCGATCAGCTCCTGGGTGTCCAGATCGCACGCCGGCTGCCCGGTGCGGATCGATTGTACCGCCGCCGTGCCCGCCGCCTGGCCCATCATCGCCGCCGCCGGCATCACCCGGATCGAGCCGTGCACTTGCACATCAGCCGAATGGCAGCGCCCGGCGACCCAAAGATTGAGCCAGCCCTTGGGCGCCAGGATGGAGTAGGGGATGCCGTAGCGCTCGCCGACCTCGGGCCGCGCCTCGTTTCGGAACTCTTTGATGAAGCGCTCAAACTCTTCCTCCGAGGCCTCGTAAGGATGGATGTCCACGGCCTTGTTGAAGACGCCGATCTGATCGGGAAACTCGCGCCGCGCCTTGAAGTCCTCGTAGTTGATCTCGTACTCGCCGACGATGCGCCGCGTTTCGCGCACCCCCATCAAGGACGAGGTGGTGGCATGCTCGATGCCTTCGAAGCCGGGCACGTATTTGCGGTAAAACTCGGTGTACTCCATGGCGATCTTGCGCCCCAGCATCATACCATCCGAAAGACTGTCACAGCGCAATGCGTTCAAATCAAAAATATGCCCCCCGTTCAGATTACCCATGGAGGAGCCAACCTGAAACATGCCCGGCAGAAACCGGTCATGCTGGGTGAAGTGGCCATCGCCAAGGGCTTTTTTAAGGGCCGCGCCATGCACCTTCTGTTTATCCCAGTTGTCGGCCTTGTTGGGATCGGTTCCGGCCGGCGCATCGGTGTCCGGATTGCTTTTGGCGGCTTCGCGCAAGACCCGGTCCCAATCGATGCCGGCATAGAGCGAGCAGAGCGAGGCGGGCATAATCTGGTCTGTATCCCGGCCGGCCTCACGGCATTCGGCGCCGCAAAGATCGGCCAGCACCGCATCGCCGGTGGCATCGATAAAGGTTTTTGCCGGAACGTACCGATGGCCTTCGATATTGTTAATCACCACGCCGTTCACTTTACGGCTTATCGCGTCCACGTCGGCATCGATTAGGCGGGTGAAAAAGCGCACCTCGACGCCGGCGTCGCGCGCGAACTCATCCAATATGAGCTTCAAGCCTTCGGGCCGGAACGGCGTCCAACGGTGATAGGCAACGCGCCAGAATGCCGGCGTCACTTGCGGGCCCAAAAATCCGCGTTGGTACATGGTCTCGACAATTTCGCGCATGACGCCGCCGACCAGCCCCTCGACGCCGTTGGCCATGGGATCGAACGCGGTCACCAGACCCGATGTGCCCATGCCGCCCATGGTGCCGGTGCCCTCGACCAACAAGGTCTTGGCGCCCAGCCGCGCCGCCGATATGGCCGCCGCCGCGCCGCCCGGCCCGCCGCCGGCGACCACGAGATCGTATTCTTCGTCGACCGGGATATCCCGGGAAAAACTGAATGTCGCCATTATTCCCTCCTACTGCTGTTTCTTAAAACTAATCCCTCGCACCATCAGCGTCCAACATATGCACGCGCCCCGGCGAAGGAATTGCGGCGCCCGTCCTTGAGCGTTATAGTGCGCCCGCTGAACGACATTCTGTCGGCAATTCGGCGGGGAGTGGCGCAGTCTGGTAGCGCATTCGACTGGGGGTCGAAAGGTCGGAGGTTCAAATCCTCTCTCCCCGACCAAATTTTAAAAAAGCATTTCCCCCAAGCATTTTGGTCAACAAACATTCATTCGCCACTAACCGGCGGCGCGTTCCAACACGCCGGGTAGATTACTTGATTGTGCGGAATTCTAAACACCACCCTTTTTACTAGCATTTTATTTTTCGATTCGTGCGACATGTCTTTTACCCCCCTTACGGTTATGACGGTTTATGACGGTTTATGACGGTTTTCGCCGGCGCGCCTCAGAAACCCAGCCGGTCTGGGGATCGCATAGTTGGCCATATGGCCGTCGATCTTGGCACCACGATCGATTAATCACTCCCAATCCACCATGGCCCACACAAAAATACCCCGCCAGGCGGCGTCTCCGGCTCGGAATATCTCTCCTGTATTCGATGATTATTCGGGAATTTTAATTAGCACATAATGGGAACAAATGCAAGAAATTACAGCGGATGGTGCTTGCAATTACAGGGACAAGACTTATCTCCAAAGCTCCTCACCAAATTTCTGTCCGAAAAATCCGGGTTAGCTCTTAGTGCCCCCGCCATTCCCGTAATTCCGATGGTATGATTTATTGCTGATCGGCGCGCGCTTTCGGTCCCTGTACGAAACGCCATTCATGCGCGAGCCCCATATAGAGGCCAACGCACATGACCAATAGGACTATCGTGAAGGGCAGTCCCACCGTAATGGCTGCGGCCTGAAGCGCGCCCAAGGCTTCACCGCCGCCGCCGAACAGCAGGGCGCCCGCGATGACACCTTCCATGGTCGCCCAAAATATCCGTTGTGGCACCGGCGCGTCGAGCATGCCACCTGAGGTAATGCTGTCGACCACTAGCGATCCGGAGTCCGAGGAGGTGATGAAAAACACCAACACCAGCACGATGGCCACAAACGAGGAAATATTTGCCAGGGGCAGGTTTTGCAGCATCTGGAACATGGCGAGCGACACATCACTGATGCCGCCGGCCAGTGCACCGATTTCGTTCTGCGCCTGCTCCAGGGCCGAGCCGCCAAAGCTCGCCATCCAGACCAGCGTGACCAATGTTGGGACGAGCAGTACGGCAATGAGGAATTCCCGGACCGTGCGCCCCTTTGAGATGCGCGCGATAAACATGCCGACAAAGGGTGACCAGGAAATCCACCAGGCCCAGTAAAACACTGTCCAGCCATGGAAGAATTTTTCGTCCTCGCGGCCAATCCAATTGCTTAGCGGGATAATGGTTTCGGCATAAGCTACGGCTGTGGTGCCGATTGTCGTAAATATGGCGATCGTCGGTCCCGCCAGAACGACGAACAACAGAAGCAACGCGGCAAGCCCCATATTGATGTTGCTCAGAACCTTGACGCCGCCGTCGAGGCCGCGCACGACGGAGATAACCGCAACGAAGGTAACGCCGATAATGATGGCGACTTGTGTCGCGATGCCGCTATCAATCCCAAACAGGAATTTGAGGCCGCTGGCCGCCTGTTGCGCGCCAAACCCCAACGAGGTGGCCAGACCGAATATGGTGGCAAGCACGGCGACGATATCAATCACATGGCCGAACCAGCCCCATGACCGGTCTTTCAACAGCGGGAAAAAGCCCGATCGGATGGTGAGTGGCAGTCCCTTATTGTAGGTGAAGAAGGCCAGCGACAACCCGACCACCGCATAGATCGCCCAAGGATGCAGCCCCCAATGGAACATGGTTGCGCCCATGGCCGCTTCGGCGCCTTGTGGCGTCCTGGGTGCCGCGTTGAGCGGTGTGCCGAACCAATTGGTGTAATAGGCGGTGGGCTCTGCGACGCTCCAGAACATCAGCCCAATGCCCATCCCTGCAGCGAACAGCATAGAAAACCAGGACAAGGTCGAGAATTCCGGTCGGGCGTCGATGCCGCCAAGTCGAATTTTCCCAAAAGGCAGGAAAATCAGCACCAGACAGAAGACCACAAAAATATTGCCGCCGACCATGAACAGCCAGTCGAAATGGCCTATCGACCAGCCCTTGGCGCCGGCGAAAGCCGTTTTTGCGGACTCCGGTGCCATCAGCGTGCCTAGCACGAAAATCAGGATCAGGACGGCCGTGATCCAGAAGACCGGATTGTGCAGGTCCATCCCCCAGCGTCGCAGATTGTCCTGGCCGATCTGATAGTCGGTTTGATAGCGATCCGGCATATTTGCCTCCCCTTAACCTTGCCTGCCTGTCGATCTAACCAAATTAACAGGTTCGATCAAATAGAACACCGGACGCCCACGGAGTTTTAAAATGCAGAACTATCATTCAATTTCTGGCCCGGCTTGGTAAAGCAATATCTCCTTCTGGACTAGAGGCGGACCTTTCGGGCACCCAAATTGATGTCCGCTTCGGGGGCATAGGGGGCATCAATCTCTATACGGCCAAATTAGGATTCGATAATCATCCCCCGACAATCCCGCGCGCCTGCAAATCTGCAATCTCCCCCTCCGATAACCCGGCCTCAACCAATATCTCATCCGTATGCGCCCCCAGCTCCGGCGCGCCTGCCCGGTATTCGGGCACCGTTCCGCTGAACCGGGCGGCACCCCGCGTTTGCCGTAACGGCCCGGCCACCGGGTGCTCAGTCTCTACCAAAATTCCGGTGGCGGCGATTTGCGGGTGGGTGATCATCGCGGCGCGGGTCAAAACCGGGGCGCAAGGCACGCCTTCGGCTTCCAGGCGGGTGATCCATTCGTCGTTGCCGGCTTTAAGGAGTTCCTCTTGGATGAGGTTTAAGCGGGCATCGATATTGAAATCGCGGAGTTCGGCGGTTTTGAAGCGTTCGTCATCCAGCAATTCCGGGCGCCCGAAAACGCGGGTGAGCGCCTGCCATTGGGCGTCGGTCATGATGGACACGCTGATATGGCCGTCCGCAGTCTCGTAAATCAAGTCGATGAAGCTGGCGGCTTTTTGCGGCGAGACTTCCTTGCCCACGAATGTCTGCCCGCCCATGTCCGATGACCACAGGAACGCGACGATGGCGTCCAGCATGGAAAGGCGCACATGCTGGCCTTCGCCGGTGCGGGTGCGCGCCAGCAACGCCGCCGTGATGGCCTGGCCTACCGTGATACCCGTCAGCTTGTCGGGCAGGATGGTGCGCACCAGGCGCGGGCGCTCGTCGTCAGAGCCGCCCTGTACCGAGGCGAGGCCCGACAAAGCCTGGACCAAAGGATCGTAGACCGGCTTGCCGGCGTAAGGGCCGGTTTCGCCGAAGCCGCTGATGGAGACATAAATGATGGACGGCGCGTGGCCGCGGATGGCGTCTTCGCCGATGCCCATGCGTTCGACCACGCCGGGGCGGAAGTTCTGCACCATCACGTCGCACCCCATGGCCAGCCGCTTGACCAATTCCACGCCATCTTGCGTTTTGAGATCGATGCTGATCGAGCGTTTGTTGCGGTTGTTATTGAGGAAGCTCGCCGACAGCCCGCCGGAGCGATTGCCCGCCGAGCGGGTGAAATCGCCGCGCGCTTGGGGTTCCACCTTGATCACGTCGGCGCCCTGGTCGGCCAGGATCATGGTCGCGTAGGGGCCCGACACCACGGCGGTCAGATCGAGAATGCGGAAGCCGTCTAGCGGGCCGGGCATGGAATTCGCTAGCGACGCTGGAACTGAGTATCGCCGAATAACTGATCGATGGCTTCGGCGCCGAGGCCGCTGTTCAGCCGGTCCTGATGTTCGGACAACAAATCGATGCCCCGGCGGACAGCAGGCCGCGCCTTCATCGCCTCCAGCCAGCGCCCGAAGTTGGGAAACTCGGCAATGTCGATATGGCGGCGGCGGTGGCCCCTTGCCCAGGGGAAAGTGGCCATGTCAGCGATTGAGTAGTCATCGCCGCCGAGATACTCGGCCTCGCCCAGGCGCTGGTCCATCACGCCGTACAGCCGCGCAACCTCCCGGTTGTAGCGGCTTTGGCCATAGGCGATTTCTTCCGCGGCGGCGATTTTCGGGGCGTAGTTGTTGAAATGGCTTTGCTGGCCGAACATGGGGCCGACGCCGCCCATTTGAAACATCAGCCATTGCAGGACAATGGAGCGGGCGCGGGCTTCGGTTGGCATGAATTGGCCGGTTTTTTCGGCGAGGTAAATGAGCATGGCGCCGGTCTCGAAGACGGAGAAGGGGACCCCGCCGGGGCCGTCATGATCGACAATAACCGGGATGCGGTTGTTGGGGCTGATGGCCAGAAAATCGGCTTCGAACTGATCGCCTTTGGTGATATCGACGGCGATGGCCCGGTATTCGATGCCGGTCTCTTCCAGCATGATATGAATTTTCTGGCCGTTCGGCGTCGGCCAACTGTAAAGGTCAATCATGGGCTAAGGCTTCCCGTTGTCCAGTGTAAAGCAACGGGCGCTATCTTAAAACAAGTTGCGGCGATGGCAATCGCTCCTGAATTTATAAGGCGCGATGGCCATCGCTCTGGGATCTAAAGTTGAACGCGCTTCCCGGCTAGATCACATCTCCCCGGTCGCCAGCCATTTAGCGCAGTCGGCGCCAAGCTCATCCAAGGCACGCGCCTCGTAGGCATCGATTTCTTGCGCGCTCAGCGTGTCGCGCCAGCGATTGTTGGTGCCTTTATTGACGAACACCTTTGCACCACCGTCGAAGATGGCGCCGCCCAAGGGCGTTGTCAGGTCCGCATGCTCCTTCATGTAGTCGAAGCTGGTATGCAAATCCATTTTCGGCCATTTGGCTTCGTCGATTTCTATATCAAGAAAGGCGGCCATCTTGCGCATCTCGCCTTCCTTGTCGTCGATCAGGTTTTGGTAGTGGATCATATAGACGTTGGGAAGATCGCGGATCGCCCACCAGGAGCGGATGTTTTCCCAGAACGGCCAGAACGGATGGCCTTCTTTGTTGAACCAATCGAGGAAATATTGCTGCATATCGTCGGTGGTGGGCCGTTCGATCACCGGGCCGAAATTGGGCAGGGAATTCAGGCCGTCGTACAACATATCGTTCATATAATAGTGGTGGTTGTAGATGCTCCACACCACATCGCGGCCATCGCGCGCGATGTAAACATATTTGCTCTTCGGCGAAAACACCAAGGCGTCCACCGGCAGGTGGGTCTTGATGAAGCGGCGATGCTCCTGCAACTCGACATCGTCCCGCGCTTCCAACGGCGGCAGGCGGAAATCATGCCAGAGCGACATATCGGCGATCGGCAGACCCTCGGTTTCACCTTCGAAAATAAATTCGGCAACGATCTGCTGCACCCAGGTGGTGCCGGCTTTGGCGTAGGTCGCGATAAATATATCGTCATCACGAAACTTGAAATCGTTCCAATAGGTCGAATCCATCGCCCAGCTTTGGATATCACGCGTCTTTACAGGCCACTCGATCGCTTCTGACATGGTGAACACTCCCTGAAAATTTGTTTATAGTATCGGTGTTATTGGCACCAACTCTAGTTGAAGAATTGCGGATGGTAAATCTCGGAGAATCGACAATGGGGGCGGGCGGTTAAATTCGCTCGCCCTCTTTCTTTCATTGCCTCTCCGTGCCTACTGACTAAAATCCCACCCAGGGAGGCCAATAAATATGACTAGGTATTCCATTTCGCAACCGGTGACCATGATCGAGGCGCCCAGGCTGTTGACCGGCAAGGGACGCTATACGGATGACGTCAAGTTGCCGTTTGCGGCGCACGGCGTGTTCCTGCGCTCGCCCCACGCTCATGCGGATATCAAATCCATCGACACGGCTGCCGCCGAAGCCATGCCGGGCGTGCTCGCGGTGCTGACCGGCGCCGATTATGAAGCCGACAAACTGGGTTTCGTGCGCGGCATAAGCCCTGGAAAATTGCGCGACGGCTCGCCCATGTTCCGTCCCGACCGGCCCGGCCTGACCAGCGACCGGGTGCGCCATGTGGGCCAGGCCGTCGCCCTAGTCATCGCCGAAAGCATTAATCAGGCAAAGGACGCGGTGGAGGCAATCGCCGTGGACTACGAGCCTTTGCCGGCCCATATGGAGACGGCGACGGCCAATGCGCCTGAGACGACGGCTTTGCGCGCTGAAGCCCCCAACAACGAAGCCATGCACGCAGAAATCGGCGATGCCGCCGTCACCGATGCGGAAATGGAAAAAGCCGATCATGTGACCCGGGATACTTTCGTTGTTAACCGGGTGACCGCCAATACCATGGAGCCGCGCGCAGTCGCCGCCGAATATGATTCTGGGCGCGATCATTTCACCATCTATGCCTGCCACCAGCGCCCCTATATCTGGCGCACCATGATGACCAAATATGTGTTCGGCATCGACGAGCATCAGATGCGCCTGATCGCCGGCGATGTGGGCGGCTCGTTCGGCATGAAGGGCGGGCTCTATATCGAAGTGCCGCTCATCGCCTGGGCGTCGAAAAAAATCGACCGGCCGGTAAAATGGGTGTGCGAGCGCTCAGAAGCGCACATGTCCGACGACCATGGCCGCGACATGGTGATCAAGGCCGAGCTAGGCATTGATAATGACGGCACCTTTCGCGCCGCGCGCTTCATCTCCAACAACAATATCGGCGCCTATCTGTCGATGATCGGGTTCTTATCAACGCGCGGCATCGCCGGGTCCATGTGCGGGCCCTATATAACGCCGGTGATCCATGGCGAGGGCGCGGCGGTGATGACGAATACCGTGTGCGTTTCCAACTACCGAGCGCCGGGCGGCGCGCCGGGCACCTATGTTCTGGAGCGCATCATCGATATGGCGGCCAGGGAAACCGGTCTCGACCGGGTCGATATCCGGCGCAAAAACCTGATCCCCGCCGATGCCATGCCTTACCGGCTGCCCACCAACGCCACCTATGACTGCGGCGAGTTTGAGGCGGTCATGGATAAATGCCTTGCCCGATCGGACTATGCGGGGCGCGAGGCCAGACGCTCCCAAACCGAAGCCGCCGGCAAGTTGCGCGGCATCGGCGTATCCAGCACTGTCGATCCGTCCGCCGGGCCGTCACCAGAAACCGCCGAAGTCCGTTTCGATCCGGGCGGCGCGGCGACCATTATCGTGGGCTCCACCGCCCAAGGACAAAGCCACGAAACCATCTATACCCAGATCGTCTCGGAAAAGCTTGGGATGGAGGTGGAGAATTTGAGGGTGATCGAGGGCGACACGGAAAAATTGTCCTGGGGCACCGGCACCGGGGCTGCGCGCACCGCCACCATCGGCGGTACTGCCGTCTACAAGGCGGTGGAAAAGGTGATCGAGAAGGGCAGGCGCATCGCCGCCCATATGTTGGAAACCGCCGAAAGCGATATCGAGTTCGATGATGGCGTGTTTTCGGTCGCCGGCACCGACCGTTCGGTCTCCATCACCGATGTGGCCACCACAGCCTTCGATCAAACCAAGCTGCCGCCGGAGATCGAGATTGGTCTATACGAGACCGCCACCTGGTCACCGGACGTCAACAACATTCCCAACAGTTGCCATGTCTGCGAGGTGGAGATCGATCCCGAAACCGGCGCCATCGAGATTGTCAAATATACCGCCGTCTCCGACGTGGGTGTGGAGTTGAACCCGTTGCTGGTCAATTCACAGGTCTATGGTGGCATCGCGCAGGCGGCGGGCCAGGCGCTGATGGAAGACATGATCTATGACGATGCTGGCCAAATACTGACCGGCTCGTTCCTGGATTACGCCATGCCGAGGGCCGATAATTTTTGCCACTTCGATCTTGATAGCCATCCGGTGCCGGCGACCACCAATCCGCTGGGCGTCAAGGGCGCCGGCGAATGCGGCACGGTCGGCGGGCTGGCCGCCGTGATGAATGCGATTAACGATGCGCTGGAACCCTTAGGCGTGCGTAACCTGCAAATGCCGGCAACCTCGGACAAGGTGTGGCGGGCCATCCGCGATGCGGCGTAAAACATAAATGGCTATTCGCGAGCTTGGCATAATCTTGCATGGCGCCACTGGGCGCATTGCCTCGACCCAGCATCTGGCCAATGCGTTGGCGCCGATTATCGCCGAGGGTGGGCTGGATGTTGGCAATGGCGAGACGGTCATGCCGAAATTGATTTTGGCCGGGCGCGATGAGGCCAAGCTTGCCGATATCGCACGCACCCACAATGTAGAAAACTGGACCACCGATCTGGATACGGCACTGGCCGATCCGGCCTATCCGGTGTTTTTCGATGCCGCCGCCACCCATCTCCGACTTGATCTGCTGCACCGAGCCATTGACGCTGGAAAACATATCTATACGGAGAAACCGGTGGCCCCCTGCATTAAGGACGGGCTCGCCATCTTAAGCGCGGGTCAGGCAAAGGGGCTGAAGCTGGGTGCCGTCGAAGATAAAATTCATTCGCCGGGCTACCGCAAAATGAAAACGCTGGTCGATGACGGATTTTTTGGCAGGGTGGTCAACTTCCGCCTGGATTTCGGCTGGTGGGTGTTCGACGGGTTGGAGCGGCAAGCCAACCGGCCAAGCTGGAATTACCAGAAATCCGGCGGCGGCGGCATGTTTTCGGACATGTACGCCCATTGGCGCTATGTGGTCGAAACCATGATGGGCCCGATGAGGCGCATCACGGCGGCCGGCTGGACGGCGCAACCCAAACGCGGCGGCGAGGCCAGCGAGAAGTTTGACGTGGATGTGGAGGACAGTTGTTCGGTCATCGTCGAGTTGGAAAGCGGCGCCTTCGGCACGATCACATCAAGCTGGGCGCAGCGGGTGATCGGCGATGATCTGGTCAGCTTTCAGATAGACGGTACCGGCGGCTCGGCGCAGGCCGGTATGCGCCGCTGCCGCGCGCAAGCCGCCAAGGATACCCCCAATATTCGCGGCTTCAATCTGGGCGGCGATAGCGCCACCTTGGATTACAAAATCGATCATGCCGCCGACTGGCAAGAGATACCAGAGGCCGGGCCATACCTGAACCTCTACCGTGCCGGCTGGGAGCAATTCCTTCGCCATGTGGCAACGGACGCACCACTGAAATCCGATTACGCCGCCGGCATTCGTGATGTACAATTTGCCGAGGCCTGTTTGCAAAGCTCCGCAACCGGCGCCTGGGTTTCCATGGCGCCGCTGGCTTGAAGGAAATATTATGAGCGATCTACCCGTTTTAAATTTGGAAGGCGGCCCCTTTGAGCGCGGCCTGGCCCACGGCAAGGCGCTGGCGCCATCCATCGCCGCCAATATCGAAACCTATTTGGCCCGCTTCGAAGCCAGCGGCATGTCAGCGCACGCCGCCCGCACCGAGGGCGAAACCTGGATCGACGTCATCAACGGCCACAACGCGGCCTATGGCGAGGAAATGCGCGGGCTGGCTGAAGGGGCGGGAATTGCCTTGGCCGATGTGGCCATGCTCAATGCCCGCTACGAAATTACATTCGGGCTCATGGGCGACGAAGCAAAAGCCGCCGATGAGGCGGACGGCTGCACATCGTTCGGCGCGCTGCCCGAAGCAACGTTCAACAGCCATGTTATATTGGGGCAGAACTGGGACTGGCTGGCCGGCGTGCATGGCCATTGCGCGGTCTTGCGCGTTTCCCGAAATGATGGCCCCGATTTCATCTGCTTTACCGAGGCCGGCATCGTCGGCGGCAAGATGGGCGTCAACGAGCATGGCATCGGTCTGGTGGAGAACGGTCTGGTGTCCGACCATGACGGGCGCAACAGACATGAAAAGCCTTTCCACATGCGCTGCCGCGAAGTGCTGGATGCGACCACATATGATATGGCGTTGCTGCCGGTGCTGGCGACGCGGCGGGTTTGTTCAGCCAATTTCGTTATCGGCCAAGCGGGCGGCGACGGCGATGGCGACGGCGAGGTGATCAATATCGAAACCAGCCCGGACGCCACATCCAGCCATTTTCCTATCGATGGGCTGATTACCCACTCCAACCATTTCACCGATCCCCGCCATGGCCCCTCGCAGATGGAGCGGATCGGTCCCAGCACCTTGTACCGGGCCAACCGGCTGGACCGATTGTTGCGCAAAAATATCGGCAAGCTGGACATGAACCATATGGCCGCCGCCCTCGGCGATCATTTCGGCGCCCCCAACGCCATCTGCCGCCATGCGGACGCACGCCAGTCGGGGGCCAAACAGACCATGACCAACGCGTCCCTGGTGATCGATCTGGAGAACCGCTCCATGCACATCGCCGATGGCCCGCCTTGCGAAAACGCTTTCAGCTATTATCCCTTGAAGGCGGGCGCCGCGTCGCGCGCCGCCGAATAGGCGCCCGTATTCCATGGCTCGCCATATTGTCTGCCTGACATTTGATTTCGATACCGAATCCGGTTTCATCGCGCGCGGCTGGGATTCGCCAACGCCCCTATCCAGGGGCGAGTTTGGACTGGTCGGAGCGCAGCGAATTTTGGCGCTTCTCAAAGAACGCGGATTGCCGTCCACGTGGTTTGTCCCCGGCTTCACTATCGCCAGCCATCCAGCCGCGTGTGAGGTGGTGCTCGCTGGCGGCCACGAGATCGCCCATCACAGTTGGGCGCATATCCCACCGGCCCTGCAAAGCCGCGATGAAGAGGCCGCCGATATGGTGCGCGCCAATGACGCCATCGAAAAACTCACAGGCCAGCGCGCAAGGGGCTACCGCTCGCCATCGTGGGATCTGTCGGAGAACACGCTGGAGCTATTGATCGAAGAAAACATGGAATACGATTCCAGCCTGATGAACAGCGACTACGCGCCAACCCGCGCGCGCCTCAATGACGAGGTAAAGCTGGGTGAGCCGATCCGCTATGGGCTGGAAACTGATCTCATTGAAATGCCAATAAGTTGGGCGCTGGATGATTTCCCACATTTCGAATTTGTACGCACGCCGGAAATGACTTTACCCGGCCTCAATTCCCCGCGCGCCGTGATGGACGCGTGGTGGGACGAATTCGTCTATATGCAAAAGACAGTGGACTGGGGCGTATTGACCTACACCATGCACCCCTACGTCATCGGTCGCGGCAACCGTATGCTGGCATTGGAAGGATTGCTCGAGCGCCTGACGGACGCCGGCGCGGAATTCATGACCATGGAAGATGCGGCGGGGGAAGCGCGGGGACGCCTGGGCGGGTAGGAAGCCTATTCGGGCAGCACCTAACCCTGCTTGCGGACCCGGTTTGAACCGAGAACCCGCTCTTTTGGAATGCTTATCGTAACTGTTGTGCCGACATCCGCTTGGCTGTCGATATTCAGGCTACCGCCGTGCGCTTCCAATAAGCCCTTGGCCAGCGGCAGGCCGAGACCCGTTCCCTCGCCGCTTTGCGCCAAATCGCCACGCTCGGCCTGGCCGAATTTCTCCAATGCCTTGGCAAGGTCGGTGGCGTCCATGCCGATGCCGGTATCGACGACCCACAGGAGCGCCGCGCCATCATCCGCATAACCGCATCGGACCGAGACGGTGCCGCCGGCATCAGAAAATTTCACGGCGTTGGAAAGCAAGTTGACGAGGATTTGCTTCATCCGCAACGGATCGGCAAGGATCACCGGCGCATCTTCGCCGACGGAACTTATCAATTTGACACCGCCGATTTCAGCCCGGCTGTTTACCAATTGCAGGGACGCATCGACAATATCGCTCAAATAGACCTCGGAGATATTCAACTCCAATTTGCCCGCTTCAATGACCGACACGTCGAGCAGGTCGCTGATCAACTCTAAAAGAAGATGGCCCGACTGTTGGATGGAATCCACATAGTCTTTGTATTTCTCATTTTCCAGCGGACCGAACGTCTCCGCCTTGATGGCATCGGAAAATCCGATGATGGCGTTGAGCGGGGTCCGTAATTCGTGGCTCATATTGGCAAGAAACTCGGATTTGGTGCGATTGGCGGTTTCCGCCGCCTCCTTGGCCTGGTGCAATTCGCCGGTTCGCTCCTGCACAAGCTCCTGCAAATGATCGCGGTGTTGGCGCAAATCCAGCTCGGCCTGGCGCTGGATGGTGATGTCTTTTGCCGTCCCACGAACACCGGCGAACTTGCCGGTCTCGGGATCGAATTTGGGCAGCCCGCTGACAAGCAGATGGCGCAGATCTCCGTTTTTGTGGCAAATCGTAAACGGAATATCGCGAAACGGAGACCGCCAATTGATGTCACAATCAGCTTCGGCGGTGGCCTCAAACCTTCCTATATCTTCCAGTTTCTTGCCCAAAAACTGGTGCGGCAAATAACCGAAAAGATCCAGCACACGATCCGACAAATAGCTTAAATTGAGATCGCTATCGCTCTCCCACATCAAATCCGTCACCAGCCGCGAGACATCTTCCAGCTGGCGGCGCAGGGATTCCAGTTCGGCACGTATACCAACTCCGGCATCAATGCCATGCATCAGATCATCCATTGTCGATTTCCAATTCGCGTATTGCGGCCAGGTAATTGGAATCCAGCTTCCAACGGCCCAGGACTTTCTGTGCCGTCTCGGCATCAAAGGAATCGAAGAATGACAATATGGTTCGGATTTCCTGATCAAAATTCGTCACCAGGGATGGCACGGCGCGCCGGATTTGCGCAAAAATAGTCGAGAAATCCGATTTTCCCAAGCCGATGGCCTTGCAGGCGATTGCCAGGCCCTCGCCGCCGGGCTCAAATATGATGCGCCGGATCAAGTTTACCCGGAGCCCGGTGAACTTCTTGATCAGAGACATAAAGAGATTAACCTCGCCTTGGCTCAAGACCGAGATCATGAACTCGGGATCGATATCTTCGGCCTCGGCGATCTGGTTTGCCAAGGCGTCCGAAGCTTTGGTCTCCATCGCCTCCGCCGGTCTTGAGGCGAAAATATCGCGGGCCGATTTTTCCAGCAGGGCGTCGATCACGTCCACGTCCAAGGCGAATTTATCGGTGATATGCTGGCGCATCGCCGCCGAAACCCACAGGAACATTTTTTGCGCCAGCTTGGAATCAAGCTCTTCACGCCGGAGTATCGGCTCCCGATAGGAATCCACGCGCTGCGCCTCATCGACGATATATTCAAACGTGGTCTTTGAAATATCCGCGCTGGGATTGTCCAGCAACTTGGTGATGACCTGCGGATTGCCTTCCTCGACCAGGGCCGAAGTTACGTTCTCGCTCACCGAATGGCGGATGGCGATTGCCATCTGATGCTCCATGGTCCGGTGTTGAATGATTTCAATCAGGTTTTCGTCTTTCAATACCCCTGATTTGCTCAAGATCGGATACGCCACATCGATATCGTCATTGGCTAGGAATGTCGCCAGATCTTGCGGGATGTCTGACCAATCGACCAGATTTTTGGCGATGATCGTGCGCACACTTTTTTCGAAATCATGAACCAGCCGGTGCAGGATATCGAGCATGAGGGACCGCTCCCGGTCCGACATCTCGCCATCATTTTCCATGAAAAGGCTGGTGACCGATTTGGCGAGCTTCTCCCGGCCTTCGACAGATTTGTCGCGGGAAATTTGCAGGAGTTCAGTTGTGTCCAATTTTGGCGCTTCTTCCTCGACCCGATTACGGCTTTGATTTTACAGCCGAAATTAGAATTATTTCAAGAACCCACCAAGAGCTATATGGTATATTTGCCTGATTTTTCGCGGCTTATACGTACCGGCCTTATTATAACTACCTACATATAGGAATTCCTAAGTTCGACTTCAATGGATATTTATTAGCTGCCGGGCAGGCCTATTCGGCCGCAATCGATGTCACCCAAAGGCCGCATGGCGTGCTATAACGCGCCTCATGTCCGATCAAAATCTTGACGCCAAAACCGTGCCGCAAAATGCACTGCCGATAATTGATGTATCGGGGCTGAGGAGCCAGGCCGCCCAGGCGCGCCAAGCGGTTGGCCGGGCGCTGCTCGAGGCCTGCCTCGACAAGGGCTTTTTCTATATGCAGGGCCATGGGGTTCCGGAGCGATTGCGGCAATCGGTACTCCGACAATCCGAAGCTTTTTTCGCGCTTCCGGAGGTGGAAAAAAATGCCATTGCCCTCGACCGGTCTCCTTGCAACCGCGGGTACGAGCCATTACGCGCCCAGACCCTTGAGATAGGCCAGCCGCCGGATTTGAAGGAGGGCTTTTATTCGGGCCCGGAAATCCCCGCCGGCGACGCACGCGTTTTGGCAGGCAAGTTCAATCACGGGCCCAACCAATGGCCGGCAGCGCTGCCCGGTTTCCGCCCGGTGATGGAGGAATATCATGGGGTCATGGTTACCCTTGGCCGCTTGGTTATGGGCGGCATCGCGCTGGCTCTTGATTTGCAAGAGGATGCGTTTGCCGGCTTCTGCAAGGACGAATTGGCGACGCTCAGATTGCTGCATTATCCGCCGCAACCGGCCAATCCGGAACCCGGCGAAAAGGGCTGCGGGGCGCATACGGATTTTGGCACCCTCACGTTCCTTGACCAAGACGATTGCGGCGGGCTTCAGGTCTGGGACGAAGAGGCGGGCTGGATCCACGCCGAGCCGCTGGCCGGCAGCTATGTGGTCAATCTCGGCGATATGATGGCCCGTTGGAGCAATGGCCGCTTCCGCTCGACCCTGCACCGGGTGATCAACATATCCGGGCGGCAGCGCTATTCGGTTCCATTTTTCTATTTGGGTAATCCCGATTATCCGATCCGCTGCATCGACACCTGCCTGGCCGATGGCGAGAGCCCGCTTTATCCCGATACCACCATGGAAGCCCATTATCAGGCCATGTACCGGGCGACCTACGGCGACGAAACCATAACGACATGAAACCATCCAAACCCGTGTTCGATCTGGTGATGATCCACGGCGCCTGGCAAGGAAGCTGGGCCTGGGCCGGTCTTATTCCCAAATTAGAAGCCATGGGCTTTCGCTGCCACGCCGTCGATATGCCCGGCAATGGCGCGGATGCAACCAAGCCCGAAGATGTCTCGATGGCCATGTACATGGCTTATTTGCGCGGATTGCTGGATGGCATTGACGCCCCGGTAATCGTCCTTGGCCATTCGTCCGGCGGCATTATCGCCAGCCAGTTGGGCGAGTTGGAAGCGGGTCGCGTTGCCGGCATAATTTATATCGCCGGCATGATGCTGCCGAACGGCATGAAGTTCGCCGAATTGGTTGCCGACTATGCGAAAAAAGATACGGCGGCCCTTGGTGTTGTGCCGCATCTGGACTGGTCCAAAGACGGCGAGACCTCGACCGTGAAACCGGGCGCAGCGCGAAAAATATTCTACCAGGATTGTTCCGCCGCCAAAGCCGGCGCCGCAGCCAAACTACTCAAACCGCACCCGCAGCGGGGCAGGGATATCGCCGCGCGCCTGACAAAGGGCCGCTTCGGCAAAATACCGCGCGCCTATGTCGAGGCCAGGCTGGATCAATCGGTTCTGCACAAGATGCAACGGCGTATGCAAAAGCTGGTGCCCGGCGCACGGCGCTATAGCATCAATACCGGCCACGCGCCGCAACTCGCCGATCCCGATGGCTTGGCCAGAATAATTGGCGAGGCGATTGCAGGTCTTTTGGAATGATATAAAATCACCGCCTTATCAGGCTTAGGAGCGCAATACACATGGCAATCGATGTCAAAAAAATCGAAATTAAGAGCGTCAGCGACGCATCCGGCTTGGATGAATGGATCACCTCCGGCGCGGTGTCCGCCGATGCGATCGTCGCCGTCATCGGCAAGACCGAAGGCAATGGCGGCGTGAATGATTTCACACGCATCTTGTCCGATGAAGCTTACCGGCGCGTGCTGGCGGCCAGGGGCACCAGATCCGAAGCGGCAATCAAGGAAATTCCCATGGTCTGGTCGGGGGGCTGCGATGGCATCATAACCCCGCATGCTGTCGCCTTCGCCCGTAACGAAGACACCGGGCCTGAGACCGAAGACCGGATGGTCATGGGAACCGCCATGAGCGTGGAGTTGTTGCCCGAAGACATCGGCCGCCCGGCGATGGTCGAAAAGGTCGCCGATGCGGTTCGGGATGCCATGCAGGACGCCGGCATCAGCGATACCGTCGATGTTCATTATGTGCAGACCAAAACACCATTGCTGACCGTGGAGACGGTGCAGGACGCCCACGCCAGGGGCCAGAGCGTGGCCTGTGAGGTGCACGATTCCATGGGCGTTTCGAACGGCACCACGGCGCTCGGCATTGGCGTCGGCCTGGGTGAGATCGCTATGCCCAAGGCGGAAGAAATATGCCGCGATTTGGATATCTATTCGGCGGTTTCGTCCTGTTCTTCGGGGGTCGAGTTGGACCGGGCGCAAATTGTCTTGTTCGGCAACAAAGCCGGCGCCGGCGGGCGCTACCGGATCGGCCATGCTGTGATGGAAGACGCGCTGCATATGGACGGCATATACGATGCCATTCGCAACGCAGGTTTGGATCTTCCCGAACGCGCCCGCGCCGAAGACTTGAACGGCCGGCTGGTCAATTGCTTCATGAAATGCGAGGCCGATCCCCGCGCCAGGCTGCGCGGCCGCCGCCAGATCATGCTAGATGATTCCGATGTACACCATCACCGTCATTCCAAGGCGGCAGTGGGCGGCGTGGCAGCAGCCGCCATCGGCGATGCCGCCGTGTTCGTGTCCGTGGACGCCATGCACCAGGGCCCGCAAGGCGGCGGCCCGGTGGTCGCTATTGTTGATATGGGCGTTTAGCCTAGGCGATTCACATTCAATACATTCAGCAAATCGATCTCAGTTATTTTCTCGTTGTCGTGTTTTTGTCGGTGGCGGCGGGGGCGTTCGTCAAAGGCGTGGCCGGCGTTGGCCTGCCGATTATTTCGGTTCCGGTCATGGCGGCTGTGCTGGGGGTTGAACATGCCGTCGCGGTTATGATCATTCCATCAATGGTGGCCAATACCTCCATGCTTTGGGTGCTCAGGCGCGAAGCGTCGGCAAACCGGGAGTTGATGGTGTTTATCGCCCTCGGCGTCGTTGGCACCGTGCTTGGCGCCTGGATATTATCGGCGGCGGACCAGAACCTGATGTTCCTGGTTCTGGCCATCTGGGTGGTCGCCTATCTTGTGGTGCGGACATTGCGCTCCGACTTCCAGATTTCCGATAGGCGCGGGAGCATCTTGGCGCCCATCGTCGGTTTCGTCGCCGCAGCCGCGGGGCTGACGATCGTGTTTCGACGATGGAAGGCTGAAGCGGTCAGTGAGGCAACTGCGGCCGACGAGGCACTCGTGGCCGCGGCACGGCGAGAGCGCCATGACGACTGAAGAACTGGACTTCCTACTTCGTTCGATCGATGATCTCGAATCGGAACTGGCCGCTGGCGATATCGATACCGACGACTACACCACACTGAGGGCGGACTACACCCGGCGCGCCGCCGACGCCATTCGTGCTGAAGAATCTCCTGGCGAGGCCGCTTTGACCGAGGCTGACCGCAGCTGGGTTGGTGTGCTGGCCTGGCTTGGTGGAACGCTTGCCGTTGTGGCTATTGCCGG
>ENA-OREN01002059-OREN01002059.1-marine-metagenome-genome-assembly--contig:-NODE-2059-length-21530-cov-6.277584_pt1 | contig 21530 bp, 28 predicted proteins | sample MGYA00248624_ERZ508555 | MGnify/ENA primary metagenome ERZ508555 (study PRJEB26222, sample SAMN06267773) | marine metagenome | isolation source: Saanich Inlet, British Columbia, Canada | place...
AACCACAAAAGAAAAGGTTACAATTTCAAGTCTTCGGAATGCCTAAGGGTTCATATGAATTGAATATGTATATTGAAAGTAATGTAGTACAGACATTGAAACGTCCACTCGATAAAATAAAAAAAATATTGGAAAAAAGAAATCTAAAAGAAAGATACGAAACACAAGATAGGTTTTTTCCCAAGGCACTTTTGGATGGTCTTAAAAAATCAATACCTGGCGTGAAAATGTATAAACACGAAATCGATACTCGAATGTTCGGGAAAGTTCCAGGCTTAGGACTGAAATTGTCGGGCGAAAAGGATTATAGGATTTTGATTCAATATGACAAAAGTGTAACAGATGTGGCAAAAGGTGGTGTCAAACAAATAGTTGACATAGACCCCGAAACAGGAGAAAAAGAAGTTACTGATTTGTCAAAATTAGACGGATATAATGTATGGATCAATAAAGCAGAAAAGGGAAAAGATTCGTGGATATTAAAAAAGGATTTCAGAGATCCATCGAAGGTCGTGCAGTTTCTCAAAAGCAAAGTCAAAAGGATGGCGAAGGAAGAAGTTGAAATTGAAGAGGGGGCAAACCCCCCAAAAGTAGAAAAATCAAAATATGGTTGGCAAGTAATGGTTTGGTCTCCCAAAGGGAAAAAATATATTCCCCAAGGACAACCACACAAGGACGAAAAATCTGCAACAAAAGATGCTAGAAGTTTCGAGGAATCTGAAATTGAAGAAGATGATGATAAAAATTCCAAATCCAAGAAAAAAGACAAAATCAACCTCAAACCCAAAATGGATGAGACAATGAAGAACTACAAAGAATTCATGAAGGAAGTGAAAGAGGACACCGATAAAGATACGCCAGGAACACAAGGCGACAACGCAGAATGGCAGAAAAAACGTAAAGTCGTTTTGAAGAAATACGGTGTAGCGTCTTGTGCATTCATCAAAGATGACAAGACCAAAAAACAATGTTTTCAAGATCTCGATGATGCTCATGTATCCGACGAAGAAGAACGTGCCGCAATGAAGAAAGAAGAAGTTGATATTGGTACAAAAACAAAGGGGTATGAGAACATGATTTCGAGAGTTCTCGGAAAAAAATCAAGAGACGTGAAAGAAGCAGTAACTTCAGGTGGTGTTGAATATGGAGAACAGGATTGGGATACACAACATAGAATAGAAAATTCCTATCCGAATCTGGATGTAAATTTTGCAGAATTCCACGAACAAGGTCTCGAAGGCCCTTACTTGTGGCATGGTGAAACATATTTTTTTGATAGAAAAATAGGATCGTGGTATTCAGTTACCGCAGAAGATTTCGTAGATGATGAGGCAAGTAAAGATTTATCTCTTGCTTACGTTAAAGACGGATTGTATAAACGACAATTCGCATCATAATTTTTAAATTTTAATAACAACAAGGAGAATACTATGCCTTTATGGGGAAAAGCCGCAGCAGGTACACAAGCACAAAAACCAAAGTGGTTGTCTACTGATGAAAATTCAAAATACAAAAAACAAGATGTGATTGGTATGCCAGGTGGTTGGGCACAACGTGCAGGAACATCCGCTTCGGGTAATGGAAACGCTGCCGCCCAAGACGAAGTTTTGGCGTGTGTTGGTGGTTTGAGTACAACATTATCAACCCCTTCACCAACATCTATTCGTTTCATCACTTCTTCACACGTTAATGGTGGCAGTAAAACTATTACAGTCGAAGTAACATTTGACGAAGAAGTTACGATGGCAGGAAGTCCACAAATCGTTCTTGCGAATGGAAACGAGTCGGGTGATGGGGATGGTACCGCAACGTTGACTTATACCGGAACGGGTTCAACCACAAACAGGAAACGTTTCACTAACGCTAGTTTGACACTTTCCACGAGTGATGTTTATACTTTCGGTGGTGGAAGTCAAGCAGATATTGCGTTGAATAGTGGTACACTGACCGACACGGCAGATGGATCTTCCGCTGCGATTAGGGTGTTGACTGGTCTTTCGGCACAAACCATTACTGTTACAGCTTCATAGTAGTAACATAAATAATATAAGTTGAGTGTCTAAAGGAAAACCTTTGGGGAGGGTGTTCCTCCCCGATCTTTAGCACAGACAAAATCCAAGGTGTTGAGTCCCAACATCTTAGCCTTAGGAGAAAAGAAATGGCAGACAAGAAAATAACGGCTTTAACCTCAATAGGAACAGCAACAGCAAGAGCAGACTTACTTCATCTTATCGATGATGTTGCAGGAACGCCGACAAACAAAAAAGTAACAATTGGTGAGTATGCAAATGCTCTCAAAGCACCAGTTACAAATACTGATGCGGCTTTGACTGTAACTGAAGCACTTCATGCTGGCAGAATGGTTCTAATGATTAACGTATCTGCTGACAGAATTGTTACATTACCTACTCCAATAGCAGGATTGACATTCAGATTTTGTTCAACTGGTTTAACTGCGGCCGATGGACATGATATTCAGTTTCAAATTTCTGGTGGTGGTACTTCGTTATTCTACATAGGTGGAGTTACTTTCCTTGATACAGGTGATGCGGTTTCTGTTGTCTATCCAGATGGAAACTCAAATGACTTTTTAAATGTTCATGTGCCTTTCCATTATGACATTACATTCACTGGAACTTCTGCAACAGCATATCATGTTACTGGTACTGTAACTTCTGCAACAGCTCCAACGTTTGCTGATGCGGCTGACTGATAATCGGTAATTTTATGGGGGGATTTGTTTCTCCCCATTTTGAAACATAATTAAGGAACTTAGAAGTAAAAGCGAAACAACATGGAACTTGAAAAGATTAAAAAGAAACGTGAAGAATTGATGACTAACTACAACTCTCTTGTTGATAAGAGAATTGAGTTGGAAAAACAGTTAGAAATAACCAACACAGACATTCTTACGATGAGAGGTGCAATTCTTCTTTCTAATGAATTTATTGAAGAAGAAGAAAACCCCGAACCCAAACCACTTTTTCCAGAAAAAGAAGTGGTTGTCAACGATCTAGATAAAGAAAAAGATGGCGGACAAAAGAATAAGTGATTTAAATGCATTGACCGTAACGGCATCAACCGATACGGCTTTGATTTCTGATACATCAGCGTCAGAGACTAAGAAAATTACTCTTGCGAATCTTTTTAAAACACCGTATGTGGGAACACCACAAGCACTTTCGGGTGCAGGGGCCGCAAATCTAACAACTTCGGTTACGAATTGTACTTCTACTGGTTCAGCACAAGTAGTTACACTTGCAGATGGAGTGCAAGGACAAGTTAAGATTGTTTCTCATATAGTAGATGGTGGGAGTGTAAGAGTTACACCACAGGATTCAAATGACGCTTCAACTTTAGATGGCGGATCATACGTTACTTTAGATGCAGTAGGTGATACTGTTGTTTTTCTTTGGAATGATAGCGCATGGCAAATCATCGGTGGATATGGACATGCAGTAACATAATTAAATAGTGAATATGAATTTATTTGATGATTTAAATGAAAAAAATTATTTACATTTTGCGATGAAGTATTATGATAATCGCCAATGTACTTCTGTTGAAGAGTTCAATGAAGATTTGAATAAAATTAAATATGTTAAGAGGCTGTTTAATCGGTTTCTTGAAACTGGAGAATTGAGAACAATTTTAATTCTCAACCATTTGATTGTTATCTATAATGTATTTGAAAACGAGGCCGCAACTCGTATGTTGTTTTTCAGAATAGAAAAAAAGTTTTATTCTATTCTTAAACCTTTTCTTATATTTCTAAACCGTCTTCCAGAAAAAATAAGAGGAATTGACGGAGAAGATATTCAGATAAATCATATTCCATTGAATGAAACTACTATCAAAGAATTAAGGAAAATAGAATAGAATGGGAATTCTTGCAGGAATAGGGAACATATATTTTGTCTATCAGTTTTTGAAAAAACTGGTTACTCCATTTGAAAAAACAGATGCTTTTAAATTGGGTATTATCGACGAAAAAGGAAAGATACTAAAACGACGTAGGGATTTGGAAACTTCTGAAGAGAAAGATGCATATAATCTTTCCGATACGTTAATTTGGAATATTAAAAAGTTGATGGGAAAAATACCTGGCGGCAAGTCTCGAATCGCATCCTATGCTGCCGCACTTTGGTTAATCAAAGAACAACAAGACGGATATAAGATTACAGAAGAAGAATTGGAATTACAATTTTTTGATATGTTTGAAAAAATGTATAATAATGATTTGGAGTTCGATTCGAGGACATTGAAAAAATTTGAAAATATATTGAACGAAGATTCTCCTACTACGGCAATGGGTGGTGGAAATTTAGCGGTAAGAGGAATTCCTTTGTTGAAAAAACCACCAAAAGGATTAGTCATGAAAAGATTTGGAGGAATAGATGTATTTGCGATAGACCCCACGCATTTTCAGAAATCACGTTTGGGCAAAAAGAAATATACTCGTTATAGTGGTTATGTTGGTGAGGATGAGACCGGAGAATATATTCGTGCGTTTGCAAGAAAATATCCCAAGAAACCTATTATAGTAATGGATTCTAGTACGGGTTGTATGCAATATCTCAAACATGGCAGTGGAAAATGATAAAATTTGAAGAATATTTGCAATTAAATGCAGATGATTCAATTGAACAGGTTATGAATGGAGAATGGATTCAGAAATCGAGGTCTTCGTGGAAAATCGTAGATGAAAAAGATAATAAATTAGAAATACACAATGATGGTCATGACCCCGAACTAAATGGGGAGTCGTGGTCGGTGCATTCAAACACTTTTGCACCAAAAGCATTTGCTTTTTTTTGTAAACAGTTCATAAAAGAAACAAAACCATCAGAGGTAATTCATGCCAGGACAAGAATCTATCCACCATCTCCAAACAGAAATTCAAACTTTAAAAATCAAGGATGAGTTTCGTACCAAAGAACTTGATGCGTTGATGTCAAAATTGGATGAAACTTCATCTAAACTCAACGATCTTTCGGAGAATATTAGTCGGTTGCTTGTAGGGCAAGAATCACACAAGACAAACGAAAACGAAGTTCGTGATGAATTGAAAATTCTCCACACACGAATTGGCGATCTTCATGACAAATATACAGAAATGATAGATAAAACAGAAATCAGAATAACATCTGATATGTCATTGTTGTATGAAAAAGTAGATTCTCTTGAAAAGTGGAGATGGATTACTATTGGTGTAACAACAGTAATAGCCTGGATATTGACAAATATTATACCCAAGTTTCTAAATAATTAAACTTGACAATTTGATATAATGTGGTATAATGATAATATCGCATTAAAATTCTATATAAATTTGTTATGCCCTCTTATATCGACACAAAATACATAAATTTAGTTTCATCTAGACTTTCCCTATTTAAGCGCAAGAATCATGGATTGTACAATTTTCGTTGTCCGTTTTGTGGTGATTCGCAAAAAAGCAAAACCAAAGCAAGAGGTTATCTATATCAAAAAAAGACAGACCTTTTTTATCGTTGTCATAATTGTGGACAGGGTAATACTTTTTCTAATTTTCTCAAACAACTCGATAGTGAATTACACAAACAATATGTCTTAGAGAGATATAAAGAGGGTGTCACCGGAAAGGGTCACAATACAGAAAATCCAGTATTTAAACATGAAAAAACAATTTTTCACACTAAAATAGATCTTCCCCGAATAAGTGATTTGGATAATAGTCATTTTGCAAAAAAATATCTCGTCAATCGTGCAATTCCAACACAATTTTTAAGTCACCTATATTATACAGAAGACTTTAAGAGTTTTGTTACTGAAATGACAAAACGTGAGTACGATTTGAACGAGAGAGAACAACGAATAATAATTCCTTTCTTTGATAAAAATAAACAATTCATTGCATTTCAAGGCAGAGCGTTTACAAATACACTACTCCGTTACATCACGATTAAGATAGACGAAGACTCCCCCAAGATATTCGGATTAGATCGTTTGGATTTGGGGAAACAATTTTATGTAGTTGAGGGCCCATTCGATTCAATGTTTCTACCCAATTGTATCGCAATGGCAGGGTCGGATGTAAACTTGGAGTCGCAAATTGAGATTTCAAGTGCATTGGACAATCACACGGGAACAATGGTCTTTGACAACGAACCCCGAAACAAAGAAATAGTTGATCGGATGGAAAAGATTATAGAACGAGGATGGAACATTTGTGTTTGGCCAGAAACAATCGACAAAAAAGATTTGAATGATATGTTCTTATCTGGTATCGACAATTTGCACGAAATGATAAATCATAATACATATAATGGGTTGCTCGCAAAAACTCACATCAGTCATTGGAAAAAAATATGAATGAAAAAGTTAAAGTTCACGAACATGGTTTTGTGAAATTGTTAGACATAATGGGTAGTGATGAAGAAGTCGAGAATGCTGCCAGAATTAGTTACGGTGAGGGCACAAGAAAATCCAGTGAGACCCGAAGTCTTATTCGTTACTTAATGCGACATAGGCACACATCTCCCTTTGAAATGGGATCGGTTTCATTTCATATCAAATTACCCATATTCATCATGCGCCAGTTGGTTCGTCATCGCACGGCAAATCTTAACGAAGCTAGTTTGAGATATTCCGAAGCAATTGACGAATATTATGTTCCAGACACTTTTCAAAATCAATCTATCTCGAATAAACAAGGCAGAACAGATGTAGAGGTGGAAAATAGAGGAGAAGTGAAATTTGTCATTGAAAATATTTTCAAAAACACTATTAATATATATCATAACTTATTAGACTGGGGACTCGCCAGAGAACTTGCTAGAACAATCCTACCTGTTTCTAACTACACCGAAGTAGTTTGGAAAATAGATTTGCACAACTTCTTCCATTTTTATAAGTTGAGAAGCAGTCCACATGCTCAACAAGAAATACGAGACTACGCCAATATAATGTATGAGTTGGTCAAACCCCATTTTCCAATATGTTGCGAAGCGTTTGAGGATTATAATTTGAATGCCGAAACATTTTCAGCAGAAGAGATGAAGATCATCAGAGACATGATAAAACATAGTTTAGATTTTAATGATTCGAAAATTGTAGAAGACTTGCATATAATGACAAATACAGAGTTTAACTTATCGACACGAGAACGTAAAGAATTTATAGAGAAACTTATATAAAAGGATAAAACAATGAATGATAGAGTGTTTGAGAATGATTTGGCAGAATTTGTGTATATGCGTACATATTCACGTTGGTCAGACGACAAAAAACGAAGAGAAACATGGGAAGAAACAGTAGACCGAGCAGTAACATTTCTCAAAAAGATTAGTAAAAATAAACTCAAAAAAAGTGATTATGCGTTAATTCAACAGTACATCTATGAAATGAAAGTAATGCCGTCTATGAGGTTGATGTGGACTGCTGGCAAACCAGCAGAATTGAATAATGCGGCGATATATAATTGTTCTACTGTACCAATAGATGCTTTACATTCTCTCGCCGAAATATACTTTCTGTTGATGTCGGGTGCAGGTGTTGGTGTTGATGTGTCAAGGAGATATGTAGAAAAGATTCCCAAAGTCAAAAAACTAAACGGAGAAACTAAAACAGTAGTGTTCGATGACTCCAAAGAAGGTTGGTCGGCGGGAACATTAGAATGCTGTCAGGCAATGTGGGATGGTTTTGATGTAGAATGGAACTTATCAAAATTGAGACCACAAGGTGCCAGACTTAAAACTTTTGGTGGTCGATCATCTGGCCCAGGCCCATTAGATGAAACACTCCATTTCATCAAACACATGATAGAAAATCACAGAGAACGGAAATTGAGTTCCGTGAATATGTTTGATATAGTTACAAAGATAGCGGCATCAGTAGTGGTGGGTGGAGTTCGGCGCAGCAGCATAATCACACTCTCCGATCTTTATGATAGGGGTATGAGAGATTCCAAGAAAGGACAGTTTTGGATAACAAACAGTCATAGAGCAATGAGTAATAATAGTGCCATCTACGACCAAAAACCTACTTCTGTGGACTTCATGAAAGAATGGCTCACCCTAGCAGAGTCGGGAACAGGTGAACGGGGTATATTCAACAGGTCTTCTATTAATAGTCTAATTCCTAAACGTAGACGTAAACGACAAGATTGGACTACAAACCCTTGTGGCGAAATCATTCTCCGTCCAAGAGGTTTATGTAACTTGTCAGAAGTTGTTATTAGAGCAGACGACACCCTTGAAACTCTAATGGAGAAGGTTAAAGTTGCCACCATGATAGGTACTATTCAATCTGGTCTTACAAACTTTAAGTTTCTCAATGACCTACATCCAGATTGGGAAAAGAATGCAACAGAAGAGCGATTATTAGGGGTGTCTCTCACAGGACAAATGGATAATCCTGAAATACTTACAGAAGACAACCTACAATCACTCAGAGACTATGCCATAGGTGTTAATGTAGAAACTGCTGGTAGATTGAATATTAACCGATCCGCCGCCATAACCACAACCAAACCTTCTGGTACAGCATCTTTGCTTGTCAATTCGGCTTCAGGGTTTCATCCAAGGTTCTCCGATTATTATATTAGAAGAGTTAGAATTTCAACAACTGACCCATTATATAAAATGTTAAAGGATCAAGGATTACATTTCCAACCAGAAGTTGGGCAACCCGAAGACACAGCGCAAACATGGGTCTGTGAGTTTCCTGTCAAAGCACCCGACCATTCAGTTAAAGTAAATGACGTTACTGCCATAGAGCAGTTACAGCAGTGGTTGAAGATCAAACATAACTATACCGAACACACGGTATCTGCTACAATCTATGTGACACCCGACGAATGGTTCAAGGTGGGCAACTTTGTGTATGAGAACTTTGACGATCTTGTTGGTGTCTCATTTCTACCAAAAGACGATCACATATACCAATTAGCACCATACGAAGAAATAGACGAAAAGACTTACAATAAAATGGTTAAGAAATTTCCAGCAATAGATTACTCTAAACTATCTAAATATGAAAAGGAAGACAACACTACAGGAGCCCAAACAGTAGCGTGTTCTGGTGACTCGTGTGAAATAATTTAAAAAAATAAAATGGAAGTAGAATCAAACGTAGAATGTAATAATTGTAATGCGACATATACTATGATGTATGAAGCAGATGATATGAATCCGAGACAAGAAGAACACGCATTACATTGTTCTTTTTGTGGAATATTGATGGAACCTTATTATGACGAATTTTTTGAAGAAGATTAAATATGTGGCCGGAATAGATTATTCGTTGAGGTCTCCAGCAGTGTGCGTATCTAAAGTGGTTGACAATGAGATAAAATTTGAAAATTGTAAGTTTCATTTTTTAAAACAGAACAAGTCGCATAAATCATCAAGTAATATATTTGCGTATGATTATCCAGAATATACGGATGATATTGATCGGTTTAGTAAACTTGCATCTTGGACTATTGAATGTATTCGATGGTACGATGGTCGGGCAGATGAAGTTTATTTGGAAAATTATGCATTTGCAGCGACTGGTAGAGTTTTTAATATTGGAGAGAATACCGGAATACTCAAAAAACAACTCAAAGATGCAGGATTCAAATATGTCACAGTCCCACCCACAGTAATTAAAAAACATGCTACAGGAAAAGGAAATGCCAACAAAGAATTAATGTATGAAACGTTTTTGTCAGAATCACACGTAGATTTGAGGAGGCAGTTGTCTCCAAAATCAACCAAAATTTCTAACCCTGTATCTGATATTGTAGATTCGTTTTACATATGCAAGACAGGATTTCACTTAAAGGAACAGTTATGCAAGTCGAGCAAAACCCCTATCTAGTTGAAACAAAAAATGGACAAATATTGAAATTCAGTAAAATCGATGCGGACAATGAAGCATTCATTTTTCAACAAACTGGAAAGGATGTTGAAGTTTGGTATGAGGGAATATTGCAGTATAAATTACATGGTGTCGAACAAGGTAAACTTTTTCAGGAAAAAACTTGACACTTTAGAAAAAATTTGTTATAATAATACTATGGAAATAAGAAATGTTTGATAAAATTTTACAGGTGATTTTGAAGTTCTTTGGGAAAGAGAACATAGAACCATCGGCAGAAAAAAATAATGAATCTCTAGAAGCACTCGAAAGAGTAGAGGCTCTAGATAAGATTGGAGAACCTTAATGGGCATGATAAGATTGGAGAACCTTAATGGGCATGATGAAATTCGATAATTCTAAAATAAAAGAAATTCGAAAAAGAAAAGAACAAGGACTTCCACCACCTCCACCTGAAGGAGATGTGGTCGAACAATCAAAGAATGCAAAGGGTGGAAGTGAGTTGATTTACCAAAGAGTCAAGGAGAGAGTGCCTGATGACCTCTGGAACTACTTTCAGATCATCCTTTCGAGAGTTCGTGAATACGAAGACAAACCCAAAATCCTTTGGTTTCAGGACACATCGAAAGATCCCGAAGTACAATTCTTAAAAGACAAATCTCATCGTGATAAATTTGAACGATTTGTATTTCCTTCTGATTGGTCACTTGAAAAATATAATATAGATCTCGGTGTTGAATATGAAAAAAGTGTTGTTCTCAAAAATGCAATAGAACCAATTCCACTACACACCAAACCAAAAGATGGCCCGATTCGACTCGCATATATTTCTACGCCACATCGTGGATTGGATGTATTGATTGGTGCATTTAAAGCATTAAAATTAGAAAATGTAGTACTTGACATATATTCGAGTTTTAAAATATATGGTTGGGAAGAACAAGACAAAGAATGGGAACCTCTTTATAACGCATGTAAAGAGACACCAAATGTGAATTATCATGGAACAGTTTCTAATGATGAAATTCGGTCAGCGTTACAACAAACACATATTCTTGCATATCCAAATGTCTATCCAGAAACAGGATGTATATCTGTGATTGAAGCGATGAGTGCAGGATGCATTGTGGTGTGTCCAAATCTTGGAGTTCTTCCAGAAACGTGTGCGAATTTCGCATGGATGTATGGATTTGTCCAAGACAAGACCGAACATGCGAGGAAGTTTGCGTATGTTTTGAAAGATGCAATTAATAATTTTTGGGAACCACCAGTTCAGTCTGGTCTTGCATTCCAAAAACAATACTATGATATGCATTATGATATCGAAACTACTGCAAAACAGTGGATAATGATGTTAGAAACAATCAAGAATAATATTGAAAACACCAAGGAGAAAAAATCGTAATGACAAAGAAAGTGAAAATAGAACGCAAACCAATGAAGGTAAAACGTACTCGTAAGATTTCGGAAGAACAACGTGAGGCGCTTCGAGAACGCATGAAAGAAATGCGTAAAAAGAGGAAACCAGCCGAATATAAAAATGTGAATGCTCGTGTTCTTGCTCTCCCAGATGATGATACATTTTCTTTTAAAAATGTTAAAGGGTGGATCAAACACAACAAAGAAATGGTTGCCACATTGAGTAAACAGGAAAGGGGTATGCACGTTGGAGAAAAGGAACGCAGAGTGGCAGAAATAGAATCCAAATCTCGTAAAGCATATATTCGTTATTGCGAACACTATCTAAAAATTGGTGATTGGATTGGAGTGTTTTCGGGAAAAAATGAAGAACACAAAGTGATCATGAGGTGTGTTGCAATGGCATATTACCCTGACGGTACTCCTAAGAGGTCTGTGGGGGTATTCTATCCCGATACTGGTGTAGTGTGGACTAATGAAATGGAATTGGAAGGTGAAGTGATAGAAACGATCAACCACCATCGTTCAACGACTAAAACAGCTGCATTGACAGATAAACAATTTATAGGAGAAGTTTGATATGGCAGAATTCAATATTTTAGAAACCCTTGAATTGGTTGGTAAGGCCAAGACAAGAGAAGAGAAACGACAAATACTCACAGACAGAGACAATTTTGCAACTAGGGTGTTGTTACAGTTAAATTATCATCCTGACGCTAAGTGGCATCTTCCGCCTGGGAAACCACCTTATACGCCAGGACAGGTAGCGGATTCGACTCCCAATTCCCTTCATTTCGAGGTAAAAAAGTTGAATTATTATATCGATCCCAGTCCTCATGATATTCCAATGTTGAGGAGAGAATCTATGTTTGTCCAATTATTAGAACGGATTGATCCCAATGATGCTAAACTAATTATTGCGGTCAAGGATCAAAAATTATCGTATAAAGGGTTATCCTATAAGTTAGTCAAAGACACCTGGCCAGATCTTCTTCCTGATATCGAGGAAAAAGAAGTATCACCGGAGGAGGACACGATTGAGGAAAATGACATACCCACGGCAAATAGTGGAGGTGTGGATTGATAATAAAACCCTTACCTGAACCATAGAATTATATAAATATAACCACATTTGGTTGATGAGTTTTGTATTTCATGTTTTTTGTGGATGAAATTAATAACCAAAAAAAGGTACAAGTATGGTAAAGACAGTAAGGGTGTTCCTTGCTTTGTTTGCTACACTATGGTATACTACTTCTCCGATCAATAGTAATGCACCTGTTCAACTATGGGAATCTAACATGGTTGAACATAAAGTTGTGTTAGACTATTATAAATCTCTCGAATTCGACAAAATAAAACATACACCAGCAGATGTTCTCTGTTTGTCGAAAAATATTTACTTTGAGGCAGGAGTGGAAAGCACAGCGGGAAAATTAGCAGTTGCAAATGTCACGATCAATCGTGTATTAAACAACAAATATCCCGATACCATATGTGAAGTAGTACAACAGGGCATTCATCGTTATAATGAAAGAAGGGGTGAACATGTTCCCGTGAGAAATAAATGTCAATTTTCGTGGTACTGTGATGGCTTGTCGGATGAACCAAGAGAAGGTAGAACTTGGAAATCATCGCAAGACCTTGCAGAAAAAATTCTTGTCGATTATCGTGACAAAGCATTAATTGACATAACAGATGGTGCAACGCACTATCATGCAAATTGGATGGAAAAATATCCAAAATGGAGTAAAAGAAAAAGGGTTTTGGTTTCAATTGATAGACATATTTTTTATGGAAGTAAAAAAAACTTTGTAAACAACTTGACATTTCTGTTCCAATAGGTTATAATATACATGTAACAATAAAAAAGGAACAAATATGAAAAATTTAATACTTATATTATGGTTTGTTCTGTTTTTGAGTTCATCCGCATTAGCAGGAGTTGAATATGTGACAGAAGAGGTCTGTCACGCAATGTCTGGATGTTGGGTGGATACGAAAACTGGCGAGTGTCCAGATTGTGTAATCGAAAGACGGAAAGTTTTTCATACACATGAAAAGATACCTGTAATAGTAGAAATTCCTTTTGTGGAACCAAAAAGAACTTTTTGGACACCTAAAAGAACAGTAAAGGTTGAAATACCAAAAAAGAAAATAACAATAGAGAGAAAGGGAAATTGGACTTGTATTGTCGGCCCATGTGACTTTATTGACGAAAATGGTAATCTGATTGAAAAATCATAAAAAAGGAGTATATTATAATGCCTCATTATGACTACGTTTGTGAAAAATGTGACGAAGGTTTTGAAGAGTCTTCGACCATAGATCAAAGAAACGAACCCACTAAAAAACCATGTCCGATTTCTGGTTGTGGTGGTAAAGTTAAAATGGTGTTTGCGAAACCATATATTGGTGATCCCTGGCACTTTGCAGGAAAAAAACCAGATGATGGATTCAAAGACAAACTCAAAGATATAAAAAGTAAACACCTTCACAGTACAATAGATACCCATTGATATATGAAACAATTTAATTATGATTTACTTGAAGATCGAAGAGAACAAATAAAACAAGATAATTCTGGTGTGGATGGTAGAAAATATCATTCAGCAAAGGGAACATATCCATCTATAACCTCTCTTCTCTATGAGATTATCAGTAAAAAAGGGATAGAAGAATGGAAGTCTAAGGTGGGAGCAGAAGTTGCCAATAGAGTTTCAACTAAAGCTTCTAAGAGAGGAACTCGAATTCATGGGGTGCTTGAAAAATATATTCGTGGAGATGAAAATTATTTCGATAAAAATACTCTTCCCGAACACAAAGAATTAATCAATTTGGCAACCAGTCAAATCGAAAAAAAGATTGATAATATTCGTGGGATTGAGTTGATGATGTGGTCAGACTCACTCCGAATCGCAGGAACAACAGATTTGATTGCGGATTATGAAGGTGAACTTGCGATCATCGATTGGAAGACTGCATCGTATCTCAAAAAGGAAGAATATCTTCGATCTTATATATTACAAGGAACTGCGTATAGTTTTATGTTATATGAAATGTATGGATTGATTCCAAAAAAAATAGTAATATGTTCCCTGATCAGATTTGACTCGAAAAAATACAATCACATGTTAGATGCGGATATTCATATTGATTGGAGAGTTTACAATCCTCTGGATCATATTCACGAATTACAAGAAGTGTGTGAGGCATACCATTTCAAAAAAGGGGGAAATCTGCCTTTTTGATAGAATAGGTGGGGTTGACTATTATATAAATACTAAATAGTTAGAGATGTTTGATGACCTGTAGGGTAACTAAGTAAGACGCCAGTTCGACTCTGGTCACCTCCACCAACTATAACCGAATTGGGGGTGTTTTGGTATTCGATTGCTAGTGAGAGTAACAGCGAGAACGGATGGGTGATGACCAACATCACAAACTAGCTGCAAATTTCAACGCTGCTAATCATTCAGACTATTCCCCTGCGAGGGTTGCTCTAGCGGCATAATTAGACTGTAGGGTTTTTTTGGGGTTGTGCCTAGTAACAGAAACAACCCCCTTCAATACTATACACGGAAAAATACAACATGTTGACATTTAGAACATTTATAGCAGAGTCGAGTCTTTCGAGGATCATGACTCATATAAACAAGACAGAAAATTTTGGTGTAATATCACCATTCAGAAAAGAATTTTCCGATAAAGAAAATTTGGGTCGTTATAATGAACTTAAAGGATTGGTCAGAGAAAAAGGTTTTGGTTTTATTGAATTAAAGGGTGGATATCAAGAAGAAGATGGATTCGTAAATGAGAAATCTCTGTTCATCCCCAATATCAAAAGAAAAGACATGCTCGAATTGGGTAAAAAATATGACCAACATTCAGTAATTGTAAAAGATAAGAATTCTTTCGCAATGATCGGAACTAATCGTAATGCAGGAATAGGTAAAGTTTTAGATAAATTTGATGTTGGTGGACGTAGTATTTCAGTGGATGATATAGGAGATAAATTCAAAGATTTCTTTTCTCGTTTATTAAAAGGTTCCCACGCAGGTAAAAAGTTTCTATTCAAAATGCAAGAAAAAACTGAAACCAGTATGTATTACTATAAGAAAAATGGGCCGCAGTGGGTCACGGTAATAGAAGAAAAATGAATAAAAAAATCAAACAACGATTGGGCGATGGAAAAATCAACACTTCATCCGAAATGATTGAAGATCAAGAAGAAAAATTATGGGAGAGCAATCCGATGGAAGCATTACGTTATGAGAAAATCGAAACAAGAAAAAAATTGAATTGGTGGGCACGATTTTCGTTGTCTATGATTATAGTTTTCACTTTTTTGTTTTTAATATGGTTGTTGTTTTTTGGTTCATTGCCTACCGAATCGAGAGATTTGATCAATATCATGGTCGGAGCCTATGTGGCAGTCCTCGCCAAGTCAACAGATTATTGGTTTAAAGACAAGGATGATCCAGAACAAAAAGAAGGAGAAGTCATAGGAAAAAATAATAATGATATGATTTAACTTGACAATGTTGTCATAATTTGATATAATTAAGGGATAATGTCAGAATTACTAAATTTTTATTCTTCGGAAGAATATAATACTGAAATTGATGAAATTGTTGAAAGAACCAGAATGAGTTACCTTGATGCAATGCTTTATCATGCAGATGAAAAAGGTCTCGAATCAGAAACGGTTGCAGGACTTATCAATATCAAAACCAAAAATAAATTAAGGGAAGAGGCAGAGATATTGAATTTTATGCCCAAAACATCTAAACTTCCTATATGATATATCAAGTGACTCCTTTTGAAGTGTACCAAAAATATCTTTCATTAAAACAACATTTCAATAGGGATGAATACGATTATTTTAAGTTTAATGGAAGAGTTCGTGCGAGCGAAACTTCTTTTGAGAAACGAAAAGACAAACACCATTTTGTGCGTTTGTCGAAAATTTATAAAGAAGATGAACTCACTAGATTTCTTGTCTCAAACTTCGTTAAAACTAATGATCTTTGGGTGGGCAACATCACATCGCCAGAGGGTCGCCAGACTTATATCGCATGGAAAGCGAAAATCCAAGGCCTTCCGTATGTGTTTGAAAATGAGATCGACTCGTTATTTGATTCAAGCGATGAGTTTAATTTACTTTTTAATTGTCGGGATGGTCAACATCCCCCTGTGCTTCGCCGTTTATTTGGCGAGGAAGTGTCGATTGAATCCTTCATTATAATGGATTCGATACTTCATTTTACCTCTAAGTTCAATGAGAACATAGAGGAATCGGTCATTTGGCCGGATTTGTATAATATGTGTTTAAAGTATGCACCATTCTTGAATGTGGATAAGCAGAAATATGTAGACATATTAAAAAAACAAGTAGAATTACATTATGCATAAAGTGGATAATCTGAAACACGTAGAACAAGGAGAATAAGATGGCAACATCATTCGCAAACCTCAAAAAGAGGCGAACTACCGATCTTGAAAAACTTCAATCAGAAATTGAAAAGATCAACAAACCCCAAAACAATTTTAGTCGAGATGATGAGCGCTTCTGGAAAGCGGAACTCGACAAATCCGGCAGTGGATACGCTGTCATTCGATTCCTTCCAGCAGTAGATGATGATAAGACAGCGTTTGTGCGTGTCTTCAATCATGGTTTTCAGGGCCCAGGCGGTTGGTACATCGAAAACTCTTTGACCACTATTGGTCAAAAAGATCCCCTATCGGAGTACAATTCTGTTCTCTGGAACTCAGGAATCGAAGCGAACAAGGAAATTGCTCGCAAACAGAAACGTAGATTGACTTACTTTTCCAACATTTATGTTGTTGAAGATAAGGCGAATCCTCAGAACGAAGGAAAGGTTTTCCTTTTCCGTTTTGGGAAGAAAATCTTCGACAAGATTAGTTCAATGTCCAATCCCGAATTTGAAGATGAAACAGAAGTTGATGTTTTCAATTTGTGGGATGGTGCGAACTTCAAACTGAAGATTCGTAAAGTCGATGGTTTCTCAAACTATGACAAGTCTGAATTCATGACTTCTGCTCCACTCTCTGAAGATGAGTCGGAAATGGAACGTGTTTTTGGTGAACAACATGACTTGGAAGAGTTCATTGACCAGAAGAGTTTCAAGACCTATGATGAGTTGAAAACTCGTTTGGATACGGTTCTTGGGAACATTCAAACCGCTGCAATGACGGCACCAACATCGGTAGAAAACGATGAGGCTCCGTTTGATGGTGGGACACCGATTCCCGAATCTTCTACTTCAGAAGATGAGAACCTTGATTACTTCAAGAAGTTAGCAGAAGCGTAGTAGATATTACGCTATCTTGTGAACAAAATCCCCTCTCTCAAAATGCAAATTTGGCCCGATGGGAGAGGGGGTTCTAACTATTGTATTGTTAGTAACATTTTGATTCGTACTATTATCCTGAATCACAGTTGGAGCACTACCACCTTCTGCTCCTCCTCCTACTCTTGCCATCATTAATTCATTTAAGATTGCTCCTGCAATCGCTGGTGCAAGTGCCTCTGCTAAAATAGCCCCACCTCTTTCACCTGCAAGTGGAATAATTGCTTCACCTCCCGGCCCATCTGGAATAGCCCCTGCTGCAGCACCTTTACCAGACCAAGAAGAATGTTCACCAACAACTGTACCAGATGCAGGAAGATATGCGGGCTTGGTAACAATTGCACCTTTTGCTGCTCGTTTCTTTATAATCGAACCCCTTGCACTTGTATCTTCTACTTCACCGCCTCCGCCAGGAATTGCACTCAGTACAATATTTTCAACCCATTCTGGAATTCCTGTAGTATCTGCTAATAAATCTTTAACATAGGTACGAAATGGATTTAATATTGCATCGAACATTCCACCAGTATCGGGTTTTTCTAATAATTTTTCTGATTCTCCACCCTGCGCTGCGGTTTCTGCTTTTTTAGCTTCTGCTGGTTTCTCTACTTCCGATTCTCCTTTACCGAATATCATATCGGCCAGGAAATCAGGCATTATACCTCTTGCAAATTTTGCAAAATCAAAATTTGTAATACTATCAAACAACTCACTAAACCATTTGCTAATTGCATCTACTGCTTCTGTTACCATTTTAATAATACTGAAATCACCAGAGGCTGTTGTACCGGCCTCTTTACCCCAAGCAAATAACCCCAAAAACCAGTCTTTAACTGAGGTTAATGTATTCATTAACATTTCACCTAGACTAAATTTATTAACATCTGCAATCCCTTTTGCGGCATCCCCAAATCCAAAAAGTTCGAGCAACCACACGGTAACTGCTGCAATAGCATCTTTTATCATATTTGGAATAAAGGTCACAACATTAACCAATGATGCAATAATATCCGATGTGCTATCAAATTTGAATAATTTTCCAAACCATTCTTTGATAGAAGCAAATACTCCTGAAATAAATCCACCGATAGAAAATGCTTCAGTTGCGGCTGCAGCATCATCCCATCCAAATAATCTCATTACCCATGCAATTCCACTTTTTATTGGGGAGTAAATGAAATCTACAATAGATGCTACTCCACCAGTTAAAGAATCCCATAATTGTCCCAATGCTGCCAGTGGATCACTGAATAAGAGATTGAACCATGCATAGATGTCATCCAAGAATTCATTGAACATATCGGAGAATGAAAAACTATCAAGGAATTTTTCAACATCTTCAAATCCTAAAAATCCTGCAATCCAAGAAATACCATCTTTGATCAAATCCAATGTTCCCATAACCAGACCATCAAGAATACCACCAAAGAATCCAATGATTGAATTGAAGAATGTTGCCAACATTCCTTCACTCTTACCAGCAGCATCTTTTGCTTCAAAGAACCCATCAAATAAAGATATGATAACTTGTAGGGGTAGAAATATTTTAGAAAAGAAAGTTTTAAATACTCTAAAGAAGGTTTTAAACGCTCCTTTAAATTTACTAAATCCTGAAAGCGCACCTCCACCACTACCACCACTAAAAAGTTTTAATATTGGGTTGATGAATTTCATAACACTTGTTCCAAAACTCTTTATTGATGTTTTAAATTTAGTAAATCCGTCTGAAATTGTTTTGAATGCTTTATTTTCTGTAAAGAACGCTTTTATAGCAGTAAAAAATTTACTTATATGTCCTCCCTTACCAAAAACGTTGCTCAGCATTTTAGTAACATTTGGAAACATTTTCGCAAGTTTCCCACCAATAAATTTGAAGATCATTTTCCACATATTTACAAAACCTATTGCCAATCCAGCAACAGTTCCCATGATTGCACCAGTTATTGCTCCTAGAATAGTACCCATAAAACCAGCAAAAGAAAATCCTTCATCATCTTTTTTCTTTTCCCCTTTTTTTGGTGCTACTTTTCCGCCCTGTTTTCTTAGTCGTTCTCTCCTTGATTCGGCATCTTCCATGTTATCGGTCATGAATGCCAGATGTCCCTCAATGTCTGTTAATAATTGATTTGTTGTATCAAGAGACATTCCTTCACTAGCGGTAACTTCACCTTTACCAACAGCCGCATCAACAACATCATCAGTAGCAACAGATACTACTGCACCACCAAGTCCTTCTTGTTCTTTTTTCTCTTTTCCTTTTTCTTCTTCTGGTGGGACGACAACTGATGTGTCGGTAATGTGTTCTAATACACCGAGTTGTTCCTGCTTCTCCGTTTCTATTTCTGCAGCGGATTCTTTATTTTCAAAGAGAAAATCTTCTCGTTGTTTGACTTCTTCTGAGGTAATTTTAGAGAGGGCAACTGAGGATGTTCCGGCTTCCTTTAATGCTTCTTTTCTTGTCTTTCCTTCTTTTATAAGTGCTTGAGTTTTTTCCTGTTGTTCTTTTGTCTGGAATTCTACCTTTGTCTTGAGTACCTTTTTTGCTTCTTGTGCTTCTTTGGTTAGTGATTTCCCCAATCCCCCCTTTGTTCTTTGTGTAGCGAGTTCTTGAAGACCTTTAACCCTATCTTGCATTGCCTCAAGTGTTTTCTTTCCTTCTCGTTCTACCTTTTCTTGTTGTTTTTTTTCTTGTTTTGCTACACTCGCTCTTTCTTTCCTTCTTTCATTTGCTCGTGAAATAAACCCGATTGTTAGTGTACTGATTAATCCACCAAGACCCGGCCCGAATATACTGGCGACAGATGCCTCGGCAGAACCAAGCATACCGTCTATTCCACTCTCCATCTTATTCTTTAGACTTTCACCAACACCTAGTTGTTCTTTTTCTTTTACTTTCAAGTCCGCTTCAACATTAACAATTTCGCTCATTTGTTTGTTTCTCTTTTTGAGAAGAGCGATATGTTCTGCAACACTCATTTTTAGTTCGGTATTTTGATCTGCCATTTTTACCTAGATTGGTTTTGTTGTTTTATTCTTTCGTTTTCTTCTCTAATCCAATTTGTCAACATATTAACGTAAATGTCTCTTTCGTAGGGCAACATATCCTCTAGTTCGGTCAGACTCCACTTGTGATGTTGAACCATAGCAAAAGTACTCAGGTAATAATTTTCAAGTGAACTATGACTCAGGCCTAACTGAAAAAAGAGTTAAGCCCCTGTACAGTTGTTTCTTTTTCTTCATTACACGTTTTACATTTGTACTTGACAGTATGTTTTAACGTAGGCATAGAATTAAAGAAATCTCTGATTTTTTCCATTTGTTTAGTGTTCAAACTATCAATAAATTCATCAAGTTCTTTATCTGCAAATGAATCACTTTCATATGTTTCTTCTTCAGTAAAAATCATTTTAATACAACTTTTAATGATATTCATTCCCATTTCAGACTCAGATCCTTTCATACCCACTTGGGATATATTTGGATATGTCATCATAATTCCAATTTTGTCATCTAACATAATTTTTGAAGTATGTTTTTTATCTTTTATAACTTTAACATCTTCTAAATTTATGGCAACTTCTGTAGATAAGTTACATAATTCACCACCATTCTGAGGACAACCCCAAGGCTTCAATCCAAGAGTAATTTCTTCCCCCACTGATTTTGCCCTCAATCTCAAGAATAAATATTCAATATCAAAAAGTGGCATATTATCTACATCAACTTCTCCGTGAACACAATTCTTGATAATTTGTTTGACTGCTGGGAGAACTGCATCATCTCCACTTTCTTGTGCAGTCAATAATAATTTTTCTTCTTTGACCAAAAATGGTCGGTATTTTATAACTTTCTCAGTTGACGGCAAAATCGCCTCATATACTGGAACGTTCA
>ENA-OREN01002061-OREN01002061.1-marine-metagenome-genome-assembly--contig:-NODE-2061-length-21525-cov-4.278208_pt1 | contig 21525 bp, 17 predicted proteins | sample MGYA00248624_ERZ508555 | MGnify/ENA primary metagenome ERZ508555 (study PRJEB26222, sample SAMN06267773) | marine metagenome | isolation source: Saanich Inlet, British Columbia, Canada | place...
CAAAAATACAGTCGTTCACTTGTGCAGGGTCTATTCCTGCGCGCTCGACGGCCGCGCGGACCACGTGGCCACCCATGGCCGGTGCCTCAGTGTTATTGAAACCACCGCGAAATGATTTGGCAAGACCGGTTCTGGCGGTGGATACGATGACAGCTTCTCTCATGGTTTATCTCCGATAACTTGTGTCTTTTTTCAGGAACGTTGGCTGGAACAGGAGACAATTTCTCCGGTCATGTAGCTTGAGTAGTCCGAAGCGAGGAACATCATTACGTTAGCAACTTCCCAGGCTTCAGCGGCACGACCATAGGCCTCCTTGGACTCCAGTTCAGCCAGCAATTCTTCTGACGCAGACTTGCGCAACATGGGGTGCAGCACGATAGATGGCGACACTGCATTAATGCGCACGTTAAACTCTGCCGCCTCCATCGCAGCGCAGCGCGTCAGCGCCATCACGCAGTGCTTCGGTGGCCTGATTGAGCATACGGCTGTAATGGATAAAACTATGCAGCACCCCAGGATAGATTTTCAAAGTCGCTGGCCGACCCTCTCTTTCCATGGCCTTGTAAAGCGCTATCGAATCATCCTGTAGCGGGTCGCATTCGGCCGCTGCGATGAAGGCGCGTGGTAGTAAGCCGATGTCTCCTTTTAAAACATTGAATCGAGGATCATTTCTGTCGTGGGCGTCGCCCAGGTAACTCGTCAGATAGAACTCTTTTTCCTCGCGGGTAAATTCGAACTCCGCGTTGCCGTACTGCTGCCAGGATGCTGACTCGGTTAGGCCGTACGCGCCGTAGTAAAGGAGCAGGAACTGAATGAGTCCAGGGTTTTGCTGGTGATAGAGTTGGGTGACCGAAACCGCCAGGTTCGCACCAGCAGAATCCCCCCCAATTCCCAGCTTGGCGCTATCAAGTCCGTGATCTGGACCGTGAGCCTGTAACCAGTCGAGCACGGCTCGCACTTCATTGAGCGCCACCGGAAACTTGTATTCGGGTGAGAGCGCATAGTCGACGCCAACAACCCAAGCGCCAGAGAAGTCAGCCAGCAGCCGCATCACCCGGTCATGGGTTTCAAGATTCCCGAGGATCCAGCCGCCACCATGAAGGTACAAAAGAGTGGGTCCCTCATCTAAATCATTTGGCTTGTAAATACGTATCGGTATATCCCGTACCGGTCCCGCAACGTGTGTGTTTATTACATCATGCATCTCAGGCTTGATTTCGTTCCACCAGACGCGCTCGGCGTTATACCCATTTCGGATTTCGTCGAGGGCGAGGTCTGCCACGTCACCCGCCCTGCCAGTCAGAGTCGCGCGTTTTTTCATGACCGCGATCATCTGGGGATCCAGTGTCACGTGGGTCAACCTTTTATTCGCGAGGATGCGGGGTCATAGAGCGGCTCCAGGTGAAGTGAGCAGGGTACTCGGGTGCCGGCGATCTCCAGACTGTAAACGCCACGCTCAAGATATTCTCGATCGACGCCGTCGGCATTTCGTACATAACCATAACCAATTGGGCGACCGATCGTGTGTCCAAAACCTGCGCTTGTCAGCCAGCCAACGCGCTGATCATCTCTGAAAATGGTCTCGCGTCCAATCAGATTGATGTTCGAAGCGTCTGTTGTAAAACAGGCGAGTTGTTTCTTTACCCCCTCACGTTTTTGTTGCAGGAGAGCTTCCTTGCCCAGGAAGTCCGTTTTGCCCGTGAGTTTGACCGCCCAGCCCAATCCGGCTTCTAGAGGGGTATGGTCTGGCGAGAGATCTGACCCCCACGCCCGGTAGCCTTTCTCAAGTCTCAGGCTTTCAATAGCACGGTATCCGGCGTTGCGAATGCCGAGGTCAGCTCCCGAGGATATCAGCGCCCGATAAACGTCGAGTGCGTGATCAATCGGAATATGCAACTCGTAACCGAGTTCGCCGACATAAGTGAGTCGAACTGCCGTGATGACAGATGACCTTACTTGCAGTTGCCGTGAGGCGGCAAAGGGCAGGGCAGTATCGTCTACATTCTCCGAAGCGACGCGGGCCAGCAGTTCACGAGATCGCGGGCCCATGACGGATAAAACCGCGAAACGGTCAGTTTGATCTGTAATCCTGACATCAAGGTTCTCTGGTAGGCTGCGCTGGATCCAGTGATAGTCATGAGTAACAAATCCAGTGCCGGTGACAAGATAAAAACGATCCGGGGCCAGCCGAGTTACGGTCAGATCGCTTTCGATACCGCCGCGGCTGTTGAGAAGCTGGGTATAGATCACCGATCCCACTGGTCGATCAATGCGGTTAGCACAGATCCACTCTAAAGCCTGGGCGCTGTCGGCTCCCTCGACGATGAACTTGCCAAAAGAGGTCTGGTCAAAGACTGCGACTGCTTCGCGCGCCACCCGGTGTTCATCGCCGGAGTAACGAACCCAATTTTGTTCACCAAAACTGTATTCATCCTCAGGCGTTACACCCTCGGGCGCAAACCAGTTTGGACGCTCCCAGCCGAGTTTTTCTCCAAAGCATGCGCCCTGGGATTTAAGTTCTTCATATAGCGGGGAGCACCGGAAGGGTCGACCCGACTGATGTTCCTCATGCGGCCACGCCATGGTGTAGTGCTTGCCATACATTTCATGCGTGCGCTCACGAACCCATTCGATCTCGGAATGAGGCTTGCCAAAGCGGCGGATATCAACGGGCCAAAGATCAAAGGGAGGTTCACCCCCCGCAATCCATTGGGCCAGCGCCTGCCCTGCGCCACCTCCAGCCGCGATGCCAAAAGCATTAAAGCCTGCAGCGACATAAAAGCCGGTAAGTTCCGGCGCCTCACCGAGGATAAAGTTGCCATCAGGCGTAAAACTCTCAGGACCATTGAGCAGCTCCTTGATACCGGCATGGGAAAGGGCAGGAACCCGCGGCAGAGCCTGTACCATCAGTTGTTCAAAATGATCCCAGTCTGAGTCCAGTAGTGAAAACGCAAACTTTTCGGGAAAGCCCGCTTGCGCCCAACCCACCGGGTTGGGTTCGTAGCCACCCATGACAAGGCCGCCGACTTCCTCTTTGAAGTACGTTAGACGGTCAGGATCTCTCAGTGTGGGGAGATCGGAAGTGACACCATCGATCGTTTCGGTAATGAGGTACTGATGCTGCACAGAGACCAATGGCACATTAACCCCTGCCAATTGACCGACTTCCCGGGCCCATTGCCCGGCACAGTTGACCAGAATTTCGCAATCCACAGGACCCGACGAAGTATCGATACCGGTGACGCGGCCGTTTTCAGCTCGCACACCAGTCACTTGGATGTTTTCAAGAATCGTTACGCCGTGATTGCGAGCGCCTTTCGCAAGTGCTTGGGTAATGTCAGACGGACTCGCTTGGCCGTCCGAAGGTAAAAATGCTGCGCCCAAAACGTCACTGACATCCATTAGTGGCCATAGATCTTTTGCTTCAGATGGCGTCAGCAGATGCATTTCAAGGCCGAAACTGCGCGCGGTTGTTGCCTGGCGTGCAATCTCGGTCATTCTGGATTGGTTGCAGGCAAGACGCAGACCGCCATTCATCTTCCAGCCCGTGGACAGTCCTGTTTCGGCCTCCAATCGGTCATACAGGGCGACAGAGTTGCCCAGTAATTGGGTAATGCCGGCTTGTGAACGCAGTTGGCCCACTAATCCAGCTGCATGCCAAGTACTGCCGCTGGTCAGTTGGTGTCGTTCCAGCAGCAGCACATCTTTGTACCCCAGTTGGGCCAGGTGATACGCTGTCGAGCATCCGGCGATTCCGCCACCGATGATTACGACCTGGACGTGTTGCGGCAGGGTTGTCATGTTAATAGTCTCCCTCGGGAATTTGTGATGTGGTCGTCTTTGAATACTTTCAGGCGGAAAAAGAATTCCATTGCTGCTCAAATCGCTCCAGGTTCTCGCGTGTGTACGCCACAAAGTCGAAATCGAGCTGGGAGTGAATTTCGGACACCATGCTCCAAAGTGTTTCTCGCAGTAAAGACGCACACTTCATCGCCTCAAATCCATGTCGAGTCTGGTCAGAAATGGGAGCGTTAAAGTAGTGCTGTAGTAGCCAATCCTCCTGATTTCTGGAGAGACTGTTATTCGATGCCAGATTGGCGAGATCAAAAAGCGGACTGTTGTAGCCAGCGTAGTCCCAGTCAACGAGCCAGAGCCGGTTACCATCGTCGATAAAGTTTGCGGCAAGAAGGTCGTTATGTCCGTAAACGATATCAACCGATCCGACGGCCGCCTCAAGAACTGCACCTTTTTCCTGTAGTCTGGGTAGCATGTCGCTCGAGCGACTGCCATCATTTTGGAGTGTTCCAAGGTAATCGCGGATGACGTGGAAGACCCAGAAGATGAGAGCCGGACCCCGGATCTGTTGGGCCAGTTCCCGATGACAGGTATGCAGCATCGGCAAGATTCGCTCAAGATATACATCCTGTCTGATTTCTGCCTCAGTGAGGGTCTTTCCTTCGATGAAATTTAGGATCAGCACTCCCGGTGCGTGGTATGCAACGGCGGGGGAAAGGCCGACTTTGGCTGCTGCGATACTGGCCTCAAGTTCGTTAAAGCGCATAACGCCGTGGAGGGGAATATCATCACCCATGCGGACAAAGAACTTTTTTCCTTGATCGATTACAACGAAATTCTGGTTGGTGATGCCGCCCTCGATGGGTTCGAGCGTGATACCCCCTTTCCAGAAGTCCAGTTCCCGTATCTGATGTTCAATTGTTTTACTCATAGAAAGGATCCACGGTTGTCTTAAGACTGAAGCCCAAACTCCATTCTCTTTCTTTGTGCCCACCGATTGATCAGGCGGTCAGCCACGATGGCGATACAGGCGGTAACGCCCCGACTCGGATGGGTTTTGGAATTCCCGTCGTTACTTGAATCATTTGGCCTTTATTAAGGGTCAGGCCTTTACAGCACTAGAATTACACAAAAATTCATATAAATAAACAAAAATTGGAATTTTGGTCCGACATTAACAATAATGTCCACAGAATTACTCAAATTTCTGGGTATTGAAGGGCTGAAAAATATGATTCTGACCAGCAAATATGAAGCTGCAATTATGGACGCGCTGAATCTCTGTGGACAGGTCACCATAAACGACCTTGCATTTCAGTTGGGTGTGTCTGGAGAGACCGTCAGACGACACGTCGATCCTTTGGTAAAGCGAGGCCTTGCTTTAAGAGTGCATGGCGGAATTATTGCCCCAATTTCGATTCAAGAAGCGCCTTTTCATCGCCGCCTCAGAAAAAATCTTGATGCCAAACGCAGATTGGCCAAGGCGGCTTCCGAGCTGATAAAGGACGGGGACTCATTGATTATCGATTGTGGCTCGACGACGGCTTATGTTGCTCAGGCACTATGTGATCACAGTAACTTGAACGTAGTGACTAACTCCGTTGAGATTGCACGCACGCTGGCCTCCAGAAACGGAAATCGTACTTATGTCACTGGCGGCGAGTTGCGAGCTGACGACGCTGCGGCTTTTGGTAAGGGGGCAATCGATTTTATCCAGCAGTTTAATGTCGACTATGCCATTCTGTCTGTTGGCGCTATTAATAGCGACAACGAATTCCTGGACTTCCATCTGTGTGAGGCAGAATTCTCCAGAGCTGCAATTAGTCAGGCTCGGAAGAGTTGTTTTGTTACTGACAGTTCCAAATTTGACTCTGATGCACTGGTAAAAGTCTGCGGCCTGGATGATGTTGATATTGTAGTGACCGAAGCTCAGCCCCCAGCTTCTTTCCGGGAAGCCTGCCAGCTCAGTGAAACTCGATTGTTTTTTCCCGTCGAGGACCTAACGTAAGTTGTATTTTGTTTATTTACGCACGGTATTGGGCAGCACTCTGCAAACAATGTCGCAGAAAAGTTTGAGTGCTGCCTCTCGGGGAAAACTGTTTCGGTAGACCAATCGGACTTCTCTAATCGCATTCGGGATTTCGACTTCTCGAAGAATCACTTTATCTGTTGCCAGGCGGCCGCCGTGCACAGAGAGCGCGGGTACTAGCGTTACGCCAAGCCCCATCCCAACGAGCTGCACCAGCGTTTCGAGGCTCGACGCATTTAGTTTGGGCATGGGATACGAGGAGTCCTCTCGTTGAATTCGACAGGCACTGATCACCTGCTCAGAAAGGCAGTGTTCCTGAGACAGCAGAAGCATTTTTTCATGTTTGAGATCATTTAAGGTGATTTCATCCTTTTCATACAAGTGATGATCTCGCGGGTGTGCGAGCCAGAACGGCTCCTTGAATAATTTAATCTGCTTTAGACCATCGCCCGGAGGGGCAGTCGCGAGAAGGGCGCCGTCGATTTGATGAGCCTGTATTTTTAAAAGTAGTTGCTCTGTTGTCGATTCAGTCAATTCCAGTGACAGCTCGGGATGTTGCCGTTGGAGCTCGAGCATAAACAATGGAACAAGATAGGGACTTAGCGTGTGGATTGCGCCAATACGAAGCGGACCTGCGAGCGGGTCATGCTGCGCTTTGGCAAGGCTTCGCATGACGTCTGCCTGTTCGAGAATTTTTCGGGCATGCTCGGTCATGGTTTCACCCATGGGCGTGATATGGACGCTACGATTTGTTCGCTCAAAAAGCATCACACCCAGCTCCTGTTCAAGCTTATTGATCTGCCCTGAGAGGGTGGGCTGGCTGACGAAACAACGCTGCGCCGCTCGACCAAAATGCAGCGTTTCGCTGACCGCAACCAGGTATTCGAGGTCTTTGAGGTTCATTTAAATAATAGGAAAAAACTATTAATATAATTATAACAAACGATTATACATATTAATATCTTGACCTTATATTACGAATTCCGGGTGAAACGTACATCCGGAATTATTGATAAACAAACCTTACGGAGAACGACATGTCACTTAAAGACTCCAAAACAGAACAAAATCTTAAGGACGCTTTTGCCGGTGAATCGCAGGCAAACAGGCGTTACCTTTATTTTGCTTCAAAAGCCGATGTTGAAGGCTACAACGACGTTGCTGCTGTGTTTCGATCAACTGCAGAAGGGGAAACGGGCCACGCGCATGGCCACCTCGAGTATCTTGAGGAAACCGGAGATCCTGCAACGGGTCTGCCCATCGGCGGTACTTCCGACAATCTTAAAGCCGCTGTCGCGGGCGAGACTCATGAGTACACCGATATGTATCCGGGTATGGCGAAGACGGCTCGTGATGAAGGCTTTGATGAGATCGCTGATTGGTTTGAGACGCTCGGAAAAGCCGAACGATCCCATGCCAATCGATTTCAGAAGGCGTTGGATTCATTAGACAGTTAAGCGCTGTTTATTTGACGATGCGAGAAGCGTTTCGGCGCTTCTCGCAAATTTTTATTTAGATCGGTGAGTTAAAAATGGAAGGAAGCTTAAGCGCCCCAATTCGTCATCCAATTGATTGGCTGAGTAAGGATTTTAATGACGAAGAGAAGTTAATGACGGAGCTTGAACGCGTGTTCGACCTGTGTCATGGCTGCAGGCGCTGCGTATCCCTGTGTGACAGCTTTCCCACGCTTTTTGATCTTGTTGATGAATCGTCGACAATGGAAGTTGACGGGGTCGACAAACAGGATTACTGGAAAGTGGTCGATCAGTGCTATTTGTGTGATCTGTGTTACATGACCAAATGCCCTTATGTTCCGCCCCATGAGTGGAACATAGACTTTCCACACTTGATGTTGCGGGCGAAATCGGTTCGTTACGAAAAAGAAGGCGCATCTGCTCGCGACAAGATACTTACGAGTACTGATGCGGTGGGGAAAACGGCCGGGTTGCCCGGCATCTCTATTGTGGTTAATGCCTCCAATCGCACAAAACCGATCAGAAAAGCGCTTGAAAAAGTGGCGGGTATTCACGCTGACGCCCGCATCCCGCCTTTTGAGTCTCGTCCGTTGAGAAAAAGAATCTCAAAACGATTAACCCCTCTGGGAGAGGGTGCGGTGCCGGGCAAAAAGACCAAAGGCAAAGTTGCACTTTTTGCAACCTGTTATGTCAATCGTAACGAACCGGGCCTTGGGGAAGATCTGTTATCCGTGCTCGAACATAATAATATTCCAGTCTCGATTGCGGAAAAAGAGGCGTGTTGTGGAATGCCGAAGCTCGAGTTGGGTGATCTCAAGTCAGTACAGAAGGCCAAGGAGCAGAATATTCCGCAGCTCGTCAAATGTGTTGATGAAGGCTGGGATCTACTGGCGTTAGTGCCGTCCTGTGCATTGATGTTTAAACAGGAGTTGCCGCTTCTTTTTCCTGATGATCCCGATGTCCAAAAAGTGGCGAATGCATTCTATGATCCTTTTGAGTATCTGATGTTGCGCCATACCGAGGGACTACTGAGCACTGAATTCCAGAATGAGCTTGGAACCGTGGTTTATCACGCCTCCTGCCATCAGCGTGTCCAGAATGCGGGCCCCAAAACACGTGACCTTCTCTCGCTAATACCGGGTACAGAAGTCACCATGATCGAGCGGTGTTCTGGTCATGACGGGACTTATGGCGTGAAAGTCGAAACGTTTGATAAGGCGATGAAAATCGGTAGGCCGGTGATCAACGCAGTGAAGAAAAATAATCCGGATCATTATGGCAGCGACTGCCCCATTGCGGGCCATCACATCGCCAATGGCGTTAGCGATGGTAGTGAACCGGCACACCCGATTAGCCTGCTTAAACAGGCGTATGGCATTTAAATTAATTGACGACAGGAGTAACCATGAACACGTTAACCCGAGAAGATCTTTTTTCTTTAGAAGCTTATTCGACCGAGCGACAAGCTTTCCGAGCAAAGGTGCTGGATCATAAAGCCCATCGGCGCGTTACCATCGGGAAGAATGCGACGCTGTATTTTGAGGATGCATTAACGATGCAATATCAGGTCCAGGAGATGCTCCGCATTGAGCGCATTTTTGAGGCGGGTCAAATCCAGGAAGAACTTGACTCATACAATCCGCTTATCCCGGATGGGTCCAATCTGAAGGCGACTTTTATGCTTGAGTACCCCGAAGTCGACGAGCGCCGCGAAGCCTTGGCACGCCTGCTTGGTGTCGAGAGATCGGTGTGGCTCGCAGTTGGGGAAAACGATCGTATTCGACCGATTGCCAATGAAGATCTTGAAAGGGAAACCAGCGACAAAACCTCGGCAGTTCATTTTTTACGCTTTGAATTATCGGAGCAGGACATTGCCGGATTTAAAGGGGACGCGGTAGTGCGCTTTGGTATTGATCACCCTGAGTACGCTTATGAAACAGAGATTAGTCCAGAGGTGAAGCAATCATTAGCAGCGGACCTTCAGAGCGCGGTTTAGACTTCTGATCAGTACCTGAATTCAGGTACTGATACCGGGTAGGTTTAGATTGTGCGCTTTTGCACAATCGATTGCTTCTTCATAGCCCGCGTCGGCATGACGCATTACGCCGGACGCGGGATCATTCCACAGGACCCGAGCCAGTTTTTGGTCCGCAGAATCAGAGCCGTCAGCGAGGATAACCAGGCCTGCGTGCTGGGAAAAGCCGATACCGACACCACCGCCGTGATGAAGAGACACCCAGGTCGCGCCGGATGCGGTATTTAGAAGTGCATTCAATAACGGCCAATCGGATACGGCGTCAGATCCATCCTTCATCTTTTCGGTTTCGCGGTTTGGACTGGCAACTGATCCGCTATCCAGATGATCTCTACCAATGACCACGGGCGCGCTGAGTTCGCCGGTCGCGACCATTTGGTTAAAAGCTCGTCCCACTCGGTCGCGATCGCCGAGACCTAGCCAGCAGATTCGGCTTGGCATTCCTTGAAACGAGATTCTTTTTTGTGCCATATCCAGCCATTGGTGTAGCTGGGGGTTGTCTGGAATGAGTTCCTTTACTTTAGCGTCAGTTCGGTAAATATCTTCAGGATCTCCCGAAAGCGCAGCCCAGCGAAAGGGACCAATCCCTCTGCAAAATAACGGCCGAACGTATGCGGGCACGAAGCCGGGGTAATCAAAGGCATTTTTGACACCTGATTCCTGAGCCATCTGACGGATGTTGTTTCCGTAATCAACAACAGGTACGCCACGATCCCAGAAGTCGAGCATGGCCCTGACCTGGACTGCCATAGAGGCTTTTGCCGCAGCGGCTACTGCATTCGGATCGGTCTTGCGTCGCTCTGTCCATTCTTCTACTGTCCATCCAGCCGGAAGATAACCGTTTTGAGGATCATGAGCGGAGGTCTGATCGGTGACGGCATCCGGCTGGTATCGAGGGTCAGACTGAGAGCGGGCAACGAGATCAGGATAAATTTCGGCGGCGTTTCCGAGCAGACCTACCGATATTGCCCTGCCGTCAGCATGCGCATTTTCAACAAGATTAAGAGCATCTTCTATCGTGTCTGCCCAGGCATCGAGGTAACGCGTTTTGAGTCGGAATTCAATAGAGGATCGATTACACTCGACGGCGATCATGGAGAAGCCACTCATGGTGGCCGCGAGGGGTTGGGCGCCGCCCATGCCGCCGAGACCTGCGGTCAGAATCCATCGACCTTTTGCAGTCCCGCCAAAATGTTGTCGTGCCATTTCAGCAAAAGTTTCGAAGGTGCCTTGAACGATGCCTTGGGAGCCGATATAAATCCAGGAACCGGCAGTCATCTGGCCGTACATCATCAGTCCACGTCGATCGAGTTCCGAGAAGTGCTCTAAGGTTGCCCAATGCGGGACAAGGTTTGAATTAGCGATCAGGACGCGGGGCGCCTGCTCGTGGGTCTGAAAGACGCCAACGGGTTTGCCCGATTGAACAAGCAATGTCTGGTCAATCTCAAGCGTCTTGAGGGAGGAGATAATCCGGTCGAAGCTGTCCCAGTCTCGTGCAGCTCGACCCACCCCGCCATAAACAACCAACTCTGCCGGATTCTCGGCAACTGCCGGGTCAAGGTTGTTCATCAGCATCCGCATCGGCGCTTCCGTACTCCAATGCTTGCATTGCAGTTCGGGCCCTTTGGGCGCTTCGATATGTCTTTCAGGTGCGTATCGGTTGAGTTTCATTTTGATGAGTTGGATGGACTATGGGGTAATGATGCTTGTTGTGAACTCTTGGGTCGGGTCAGCTTCCGTAGCGGGACACCAGCTGTTTGACTGTTTCGGCGACTTGAGCCTGATGATAGCGTTCAAAATTATCCCAGGTCACGAGGCTGCGTGAATCTTTAACTCGATCCAAAAAAAGCATTCCCAAGAGGTGATCAACTTCGTGCTGGTAGGTTGCTGCTGTCATTCCTTTAACGCGCGTGTTTATCGGGTTGCCGTGGCGGTCTAGCGCTGTGACATCAATCTCGCAGTGTCGCTGCACCTTACCTCGAAGATTAGGCACACTAAGACATCCTTCATAATTTTCAAATGTATCGTTACCTGCAGGCGTGAGAATAGGATTAACTAGCACGGTAAGCGGGATGTTTGGGCGGTAGGGGTAACGAGGATTATCAAGGACTTCAATGACGCAGATACGAAGCGACCGGTGAACCTGATTGGCAGCGAGCCCCGCGCCGTTAGCCGCCCGCATAGTCGCGATTAACTCGTCGATAAATAACTGCGTTTTTTTCTGTGCAAGCGTTTCGAGACTCAACTCCATAGTCGGTTCACGCAGCACTGGATGGCCAACCTGTGCAATATCGAGAATTTGGGTCATGATGCGTCGACTGCCGTGTCGAGTGGCTGGGTGGGCAGCAGCGTAGCGAGTTGACCGTGACTGATCAGGGACGATGCTGTATCGATATCGGGATAGAACACCCGGTCTTCCTGATACTCTGGTATTTGCTGTCGTAGTCTCTTAACAGCCGTTTCGACACAAGATGAGGATGTGAGTGGTCGCCGCAATGAAATCCCCTGTGATGCGGCAAGATATTCAATTGCCAGAATATTTTGAGTGTTTTCGTTCATGGCGCGTAGCCGTCTTGCAGCAAATGTTGCCATGCTGACATGATCTTCCTGGTTCGCTGAGGTGGGCAGGCTATCCACGCTTGCGGGATGGGAAAGACTCTTATTTTCTGAGGCGAGTGCAGCTGCAGTGACATGGGCAACCATAAAGCCTGATTCAAGCCCTGCCTTGGTGGTAAGAAATGGCGGTAACTCGCTGATGCTTGAGTCGATGAGCATCGCGATCCGTCGCTCTGACAAACTGCCGGTCTCGGAAATGGCGAGCGCGATGTTGTCAGCCACCATTGCGACTGGCTCCGCGTGAAAATTTCCGCCAGAGAGGACTTCACCGGTTTCTGGACAAATCAGAGGATTATCGGAGACTGCATTGGCTTCGCGTAATAGTATTTTGGCGCCGTGGTCGAGTTGGTCGAGGCACGCCCCCAGCACTTGTGGCTGACAGCGAAGACTGTACGGGTCTTGAACACGATCACAATTTGCATGGGATTGATTAAGTTGGCTATCGTTTAGCAGTGTCCGGTATAGGCTAGCGACTCGTGATTGACCAGATTGCCGTCTCACTTCGTGGATGCGTTGATCAAAAGGGACGTAACTTCCAAGCGTTGCGTCTACTGTTATTGATCCGATCACAATTGCGCTGGCAAGATTTTGCTCTGCCGAAAAAAGACCGTCGATGGCGAGAGCCGTAGAAATTTGTGTGCCGTTGAGCAGGGCCAGTCCTTCTTTAGCCTCAAGCACGAGGGGTGTTAATCCAACGATTCGCAGCGCCTTAGCCGCTGGCATTCTGGTCTCGTTTAAAAAAACCTCTCCTTCCCCAATTAATGGGAGAGATAGATGAGCAAGCGGCGCGAGATCACCCGATGCACCGACTGAGCCTTTTTCAGGAACAACGGGCACGATATCGTGCCCGAGCATTGCCATGAAGTGCTCGATAATTTTTGGTCGCACGCCTGAATATCCCTGAGCAAGACTCAGGAGTTTGAGAATCATCGCGAGACGCACCACTTGCAGGTCAATCGGTGTGCCAACGCCGGCAGCATGTGAACGAATTAGGTTATGTTGTAGCGTTGATAAGTCGTTGACACCGACCTGGGTTTTTGCGAGTTTGCCAAAACCTGTATTGATGCCGTAGGCGGGCGTTCCCCGTTGCACGACGGCAATGAGATGCTGATGACTGCGTTTGATAGGCCCCCAAGCAGAGTCAGGCAGTGAGATTTGGATGGGTTGTGATCTGATTTCTCGCAGTTCGTTTAAGATCAGGTGACCCGGGTTTAGCGTATAGGTTTGCATGAGCACGGTTTTAACAGATTTTCGGGAACCGGACGAGTAAAGTTTTTTATATTATTTTATTTTTTCTAACTTTGAAAATTGTTAAGCAGTGACGAGTAGAGTCTAAAAATAGAATGAAATCGAAGTGGTCATTTTTAAAAGTGCTGGGCGTGTTTATGCTTTTTGAAACTGGTGCTGCCTTTACGGCGCCAATCTGGGGTCAATTTTTGACCAGTCTGGGAGGGAATATCCGGCCCCCTTCATCTTCTTAACCTTCAAGAGACGGTAAACACTATGGATGCCTTGCTACTGCCCATAACCGCTACAGTAATCGTGGTGAGCCTGCTTTGGAGATTCCGCTCAACAAAATGGGCGATCGGAATTATCTTTGCGTTGTGCTCAATCGGGGTTTACGCACTCTTGTATCTCGGATGGGTACAGTTTCAATCTTAGTTGGAATCTTCACGTTTCGGTGAGTGCTAACGATTGGATCATCCTGCGATAAGCCGTTGTTGCGGCTTCCCGGTTCGGGTGCACCCCGTTTTGAACAACCTGCTTTGCCCCGACAATCACGGTTTTTACCGGATTAAACGGGCTTGAAAAAATCCAGGTATCCAGGACCTGATCGAGGGTTCGGTTAGAGAATTCAACATGGTCCGAATCCAGCTCAACGAGATCACCCCGTGAGCCGGGCTGTATTCCGCATACAAATTCGCCTTGCGCCCGGTTGCCGCCAATGACCGCGGCGTCTATGAGGGATCGACCATTACTTTTTGTAGCATCTGTAACCAGTACCGCCCGCTTTTGCCGACTCAATCTCTGTCCGTATTCAAGAAGCTGAAGCTCGTGAGCCGGAGATGTGCTGACCTGGCTGTCAGATCCAATCCCGAAAAAGCCATTGTTTGCTATTAGCTCTGATGCGGGAAAAATACCGTCTCCTAGATTTGCTTCGGTCGCGGGGCAGAGCCCAACGGTCACGCCGCTTTTGGCAATTAGCGCTTGTTCTTTGCGATCGACATGTGTCGCGTGAACCAGACACCACCGATGAGTGACATCACATTGATCGAATAACCAGCTAACGGGTCTAGCAGAATTGACGCTCATGCAGTCATTTACTTCTTTTATCTGTTCGGCCACATGAATGTGAATCGGGGCGTCCTTAAGAATACTTTTTGCGTGCGTTATTGTGGCGTTTAAATCTTGAGGAGAAACGGCACGTAGGGAATGGGCCGCAATGCCTGTCGAGCGGTCAGGATCCTCAGCACAGAGCGAGTGGCATTCAGAAAGAAGTCTAAGATAGCCATCTGGATCGTGATAGAACCGATTCTGTGCGTCCTTGATCGGTTCATTTTCAAAACCGCCACGACAATAAAGCGTGGGCAGCAAAGTGATAGCGATACCGGCCTCTGAGGCTGCGTCGAAAAGGCGTTCCGACATTTCACTTCGGTTTGAGTATGGAGCGCCATCGGGCTGATGATGCAGATAGTGAAACTCCGCAACAGATGTATACCCTTTGAGCAACATATCAATATAAAGGTAGTTGGCGATTATCTGCAGCTGTTCGGGGTTAAGTCGCGAATTAGCACGGTACATCAGTTCGCGCCATCCCCAGAAATCATCCTGACCCGGTACTCGATATTCGGTTAATCCCGTGATCGCTTTTTGATGCGCATGAGAGTGCAGGTTTGGGATGCCTGCAATAACAATACCCTCAAGATAAAGGTCTACATCAGAGGTTTCATCTTCCCGAACGCTCTCAATGCGGCCCTGATCACTAAATTGCACAACGCAGTTTTTCTGCCATCCGGATGCGGTAAGCGCATTGGCGCATCGGACGGACGTTAGGCGAGAGACTGAATGGTTCATGCGATGTTCAGTTAATTATGGGATGACAGATTTGTTACTGATGAGTATGACTTGTACTAACTGATGATAGACATTTTAGATTCATTTAAGCTATCCCGGCTTGGCCATCTAACGCAGAATGACATCTGCAAGTTTCTCCGCCATCATGGTGACAGGCGCGTTGAGATTAGCGGTCACGTTGTGAGGCATGATTGACGCATCAACGACGCGTAATCCTTCTGTCTCGTGAACTAATCCGTTTGTGTTTGTAACAGAATTATCGCCAGTTCCCATGCGACAGGTTGAGGTGGGGTGGTATTCCGTTGAGGCAGTCGCGCGGAGCCAACTCATAATTTCATCATCGCTTTGCACGTCTTCCCCTGGTGCCAGCTCATGACTTCGCAAACCATCAAAAGCGGGTTGTGCTGCCATCTCACGTGTTCGTCTGACACCGTCGATCATAACTTGGCGATCACGCTCTGCTTCAAAAAAATGATATGAGATTGAGGGGTGATGATTGGGATTACCTGATTTCAGCATCACCTGTCCGCGACTCTCAGGCCGCATTAAACCCATCGAGAACATGAAACCGTCCTCAAAGTTTGCGACGGGATCACCCATATCGGCGGTCATGGCATAAAATTCATGCTGAAGATCTGCGTAGTCAACATCAGGCGAGCTCTTAAAGAAACAGCCAGTCTCGCAGATGGTTGATGCGCCTAATCCGGATTTCAACAGCATCCATTCAAGACCGATACGGTATTTCCCCAAGCCTTTGAAACTCTGAGCCCATGAAACGCCTTTTGGCGTCGCATAAGTGATCGGCACAATTTGATGATTTTCGAGATTTTTTCCGACCGCGGGGACATTGGCTACCGTGGTGATGCCGTGACTGGCGAGATGGACAGGGTCACCAACTCCCGATAACAAAAGAAGCTGAGGCGAATTGATCGCACCGCCAGATAAGATTATCTCGCGACTTGCCTCATACCGAGTCTGCTCCCCGTTTTTTTCTGCAAGCACCGCAACAGCACGTTTGCCATCAAACTGAATTTGGTGAGCCAGAGTATTCGTTAAAACGGTCAGATTTTCCCGTTGCATGACAGGATGTAAATACGCCTTCGCTGCGCTACAGCGCTGACCGTTTCGTGTAAAACTCTGGGCAACATGAAAACCTTCGTGCTGTTCGCCGTTCTGGTCTGAAGTAATTCCATAGCCGGCCTGTTGGCCAGCTTTCAGAAATGCCCGGTGAAGGGGGTGAGTTGCTTTGCACGTTTCTATGGTTTGCGGTCCACTGTCGCCTCGAAACTCGCTTTTACCTTTATCTGATGTTTCCATTTTTCGGAAATAAGGCAGACACTCTTCATAACGCCACTCCGAAAGGCCTTCGCTTGCCCACGCATCATAATCCTTGGGATTACCGCGATTGGCAACCATGCCATTGATAGCTGAAGAGCCTCCAAGCACTCGACCGCGATGCTCCAAAATTTGCCGTCCGTCACAGTATGGTTCAGGTTCACTGGTGTACCCCCAATCGAAACGCGGGTCACGTGCTGCCATTCCACAAGCGGCTGGCATTTGAATGAGGATACTTCGATCATTCCCCCCAGCCTCTATCAGCAAGACCCGATTGGACGATTGCTCAGTTAGCCTGTTGGCTAGAACACATCCAGCTGATCCAGCGCCAACAATGATGTAATCAAAGATGCGGTTTTGTTCCACTAGGTTATCCTTGAAAAGGCAAAAGTCTAAATTCTGATCGGCAATTCAATCGAGGTATTCCTGATAGGGCTGCCGCCTCGCACAATCATAAACTTATCTCTATATTAACCAGACAATTTTTTGAATTCTTCAAGCAAGCTTCTAATCAGGATTCAATAAAAAGATTACGCCCTGTAATCGCATTGAATTTGTCCGGCCGGTTCAGCGTGATCGTTGCGACGCGTTCGTTTACCTCGTAGTCGATATCACCGATTTGCATGATTGATCTCCACTTAGTCTTTTTCAGATGGATTGGAAAACTGTCCTGCACCACGAATACCTTCCCGACACAACGCCTCTCGCCCGTTGTGCCATTCATAAGTCATGGCCTCCCGCAGGGGTTTTCCGTGCTGGTTTTTCAAAGAACGCCGGTCTGCGCGAACACAAATCTGCCGGATTTCGCAACGTTGAGCACCTAAAGATTCAAGTGACGCGTCCGCACCCATCCACTGGTATGGCGATCGGGTAGATTAAGAATCCGAGACTGGTTAGGATAATCTCTCCAACTGTTGTAGTCTGTCTTCAGCCGTTTCCTGAATCGAGTCAGCAAGCGTCGGGAGAAACTCCATCAAGCGATAGATGATGTGCGCATCGAGCGTTAAAAGCACACCAGCCTTATGACCAATGACCGATGCGGTTCGTGGAGTCCCTTCAATTATTGATATCTCTCCAAAACAATTCCCCGCATCAAGGATGACTCCTTGATTGAGCTGAACAGCGACGGACCCCGACGCGATAAAAAAGATTTTTTCTGCTTTGTCGCCCTTCAGAATAATCGTCTCGTGCTGTACGAAGTTCCGGACCTCGATCATTTGTGAGATCTCTGCAATTTGATCACTTTCGAGTTCAGAAAATAAAGGAAAAGCTGAAACCAGATCACCTACATACTGGGATAATTCCAGCCGCCCAGTAGTCCGGTTAGTTAGGTTAATTCCAACAGTCTGTAGTTGTTTTGAGAGCACAGCTTCATGCATTGATCCATGCCGCAGGAGTTCCCAGCGGTTTTCATTTTCCGTAAAGCCCAGAAGTGATGTTGATATCGGAGCAATCTCGGCGCTTTTTTCTCGATCAGACTCAGTCAAAGCCAAATAGGATGAGTTCAGTGTTTTGTATCCGCTACCCCGCTTATCGATCGGAACTAACTCGCCGTCTAAGGCTATGGGGCCAGAAAGAATAGGGACCCCGAGGTGCCCCATATCAGACTGCAGTTCAGCAAGATCTTTGTGAGTCCCGCCGGAGCGTACCTCGCGACCAAGACCTGAGAGATTGGCCGAGGTAATACCTACAAATCGATATCCAGTTGTTTCGGTGAATTGCTCCAGCCACCTCATCCAGTCTTTTGATCTGCCGGGCAAGATCGCCTGTGCGCGAAATCCATCAAACTCTCGGAGCATGAAATAGGTCGGCAGTGCATGGGGGTGCGCTCGAAAACGAAATCCAATGGGTCCCGAATCGAGAATGGTGGAGACAGCGAGGGGATTTACAATTTCTTTTCCAGGCTTGATCCAGCTGAGGAATTCTTTTTCAGACGCGAGCACAGAGGTGGGGACCCATCTCCCATCGCGACCCTTGATATGCCGAAGCGTGAACTGAGCGGCTTCAGGAACAGGGCCGACTACCCAGGCAAAAATTCTCGGCTGTTCAGGAGAGGCGGCAAAATCAGCGATAAAAGAGCCCCCAAGGCCTACCCATAGCCCGATGATCTCTCTGTGCGCCTCGTCGTCGATGCGCCAAGCAGTCTTGGAGAAGTCAGTATTGACGACTTTGCTGTAGGCGGCTGCGGCCTTGGCGCTTAATAATGCCCTACCTTCCTCAAGCCTCGCGATCGGTTTAGGCAGCGAGGGAATTGCTTTGTTGAGAATTTCTAAGGGTAGAGATCTGGATTCTGGAAGCGAATCTACAGGGATCTCGGAAGCAGAAGACTGCGATTGATCCACCAAGATTAAACACCATTTAGCCCAGCCTAATTCAAGTATAACTCGCGACCTCCGCAAATCAACTGCATACTCGAGTGTGACTGAAGATTACAGAAAGTGGCAGGAATGGACTGAGCAGCAAGAAGAAACGTGTGACGACAAAGCGCAGGAGATAGCAGGTAAGTAAACTGCTAAACACTCGCATTGGCGAGGGATTTTGTTAGGGGTATATCTAGATGGCATTGTTAATGTCTCAATCGTTGATATAGCGGCCGTTGGTAGAACTTTCAAGATGCCGGAAATATCCTGTTAGGATGTATCTAAAGGGCTTCGAACCCTAATGATTTAACCGATTGATTTGTTACCGTATTTTCTCGATAACTTCGTTCATGCCGACACCATGCCAACTAGTAGAGTCTATCGTCGCGAAGGCTACCTGCATCGGCTTGTCCTCCCGGCTTGGCGATGCCTACCATTTACACAGGACTTTGTTTTCTACGCCTGGCTGCGGTGGGAATTCCCGCGCGAGAATTTCGCCAAGCTCGCGCTTTATCGGTTCAACACCGGGTTTAAAAATCAGGTTATATCGCTCGGACGGGTCATTCTTTAAATCGAACAATTCGCCCCACTGTGGCAACTCCGGGTAGATGGTATATCGCCATTGATTGGTGTAAACAGACTGATTATAAAGATCGGTCCGCACCGTGGGATGATATTCGCCAAACGCATAATCACGGATGCTTTGTTTTGCGCCACTCAACAACGGGGTCAGGCTCAAGCCGTCGAGACTCGTATTCTCCGCAAGGGTATCCGTCATCTCTAGCAAAGTCGGCATAAAGTCGATATGGCTGGTCAGGCTATTCACTTCGAGTCCAGAACCAATACCGGGCCCGCTCATAAGCATCGACACTTCGGTCAATTGGCGATAGGAAGCAGGACCCTTGTGCAGCAGACCATGATCACCCAGGTATTCACCATGATCCGTGGTGAAAATAACGATGGTATTATTGGCGAATCCGCCTCTCTTTAACGTATCCAGAATTCTGCCTACGCCATCGTCGATCATTTCGATCATGCCATAGGTATAGGCAATTGCGGTCTTCATGGATTCATCGCTGACGGCTTCCGTGCTGATCATCGATCCTGCTTCGGCGCCCTCGTTGGCCATCCAGTAGAGCTTGCGAAATCCCTCGCCGTGAGGAAAAAGCTTATCGCAATAAGGCGGCCGTTCCTGCATTTCGTTGTCGCCGATTTCAGGCAAGGGTATTGTCGCCGGGTTATAGCGGTCGGCGTACTCTGCCGGCGGGTCAAACGGATGATGCGGGTCGGGATAGGACACGAATAAAAAGAAAGGATCATCCTGGCTGGCCTGGGACTCGATGAAGTTGGCGGACTGATCGCTGATCCTGCTGTTGTAGTGGCATTCGACGGGCATCGCGGAGCGCCAGATTTCGTCGAGATCCTGCGGCGGCGCCTGTCGAGCGGATTCCGGTTTGAGCAGATCGACCGCGTCGGGGTGGTGTTGCTTGAGCCAGTTTGCATAGTGGCCGGCCAGGTGCGCGGTATCGGATTCACCCAGCATCAGGTCCAGTGTCTGGTAACCGTAATAGGGCCCTGTCCATTGCTTCGACTCGGCTTTGTCCCAAAACGCGCGTGAGTCGGGCATATTCAGCTCCGCGGGTGCCAGTATGGGCTGCAAATGCTGCTTACCGACGCCGTGGGTTCGATAACCACCTTGCGTCAACATTGTCATCAGCGTCGGCACCGATTCCGGCAGCGCCATGCCGTTGGTGATCAATTGATGGTTTCGCGGGTACAGGCCGGTCGCCATGGTCGCGCGACTAGGTGAACAGATCTGCATCGGCGTAATGTGGCGATTGAATCTTACCCCCTGCTTCGCGATAGCGTCGATATTGGGAGTCCGCACGATGGGATTACCGTAGCAGCCGAGGCTGTCAGAGCGTTGCTGGTCGGTACAGATCCAGAGAATGTTAGGTCTTGTCATGGTGTCAAATCTCGATGCAATGCAGGATTAAATAATTACGAGCCAAATCGTGGAAAACGGGAACGGCCTTCCAGTTCCCAAAGATCGACGGTATTGCGCACGTATTCGCGCGAATAGTCACGGCCGGGATAATAGTCCCAGGGAGTATTCACGCCAATTTTCAGGATATCCCCGATCGCCAGACGGCGATCCTGGCTTTCGATGGCGACTTCACGCCAGGCCTCGGCATCCCAGCGGTCGTTCATTTCCGTGCGGAAACCCTCGACGATATCCTTATGCGTATCCGAGCCGACCAAATCATTGACTTCATCGGGGTCGGCACTGACGTCAAACAGTTGGCAAGGATATTCCCGGGAGCCAATATATTTGTACCTCCCTCTGCGAATCATGAACATTGGATAGGAAACACCTTCGCCGAAGTATTCGCCGATTGCCTCGTCATGCCCGACGCCGCCAGACAGCTGCGGGATCAGGCTGCGCCCTTCGATTGGGGTGAAATACTCTGGCTCCTCGCCGCCGTTGCCGATTGTCGCGAGTGTCGGCAGGATATCCACCAGCGAAACCGACGCATCGACCCTCGCAGGTGAAAACTCGGCCGGGGCATGGACGATCAACGGGACCCGCGCCGACCATTCGTGGAAGCTCGATTTATACCAAAGTCCCCGCTCGCCCAGCATGTCGCCGTGATCGGCGGTAAACACGACGATCGTATTATCGGCATAGCCACATTCGCGCAGCGCCTGGAGGAGCGCTCCGACCTGCTCATCCACGTAACTCATCGAGCCATAGTAAGCCCGCCGCACCCTGCGGATCTGTTCGTCGCTCACTTCGACTTCATC